>OFHA01002161.1_pt1 | contig 11978 bp, 10 predicted proteins | sample 1521891 | NCBI WGS metagenome assembly OFHA01 (sample SAMEA3504089, study PRJEB24116) | mouse gut metagenome | biome: mouse gut; feature: mouse-associated habitat; material: faeces | place: Denmark | collected 2011 | reverse complement strand
TATGATGAAAATAAAGACGCCGCGCCGGTAATTGTTGCGTCCGGCTTAGGATATATGGCCGAGAGAATTGTGGAAATGGCCAACGAGAACGGAGTACCTGTGTATGAGGATAACTCTCTGGCAACTGTACTTACCCAGCTTGATTTAGGGACGCCGATTCCAGAGGAGCTGTATCAGGCTATTGTCGATATCTATGCATACTTTCTGAAATATACGCCGAAGCATTCCAGAGAAGAGATTGAGGCGGCGAAGGCGGAACAGGCAAAGGAAGAAGAATTAAAAGGTCAAGAAACTTCAGAAACATAATAGAAATTTAGTTTAAAAGCTGTTGCTATGATTAGAAAATGATTTTTACGTCTTCTTGACGAGGAGTCATTGGTCTTACAGGCAGCAGCTTTTTTAGAAAAGACCGCAAAAGGCATATGGGTGAATAGATGATAGAAACGGACTGATACAGAAAATCTGTTAATAACTGATTTTTGCTAATAAAAGAAAAAAGAGGGTACGAAACCCTCTTAATCATATTACCATACTTTACTTAACTGTTGTTTGTATACATACTGACGGATATCGCGTTCCGCACTGTTTGGAAGACGCAAAAACTGACAGCCGTATCCGTAGCGACCGTTGTTGAGATTCTGTTCTCTCAAAACAGATGCCTTCAAATTATATTCTTTCTTGATAAAAGTATAAGTAAATTCAAATTCTTCATTACATTCTAGTTTTGTTTTGGTAATGAAATAACAGCCGCCTACGCTGATATTTTGTATGACGCCTTTAAAATCGCCTCGTTCATAGGAAGTGAAAGTAATCTCCCGTTCCATCTTTGCACGCAGATCCTTCTGACGCTGTACAATCTCAATAACTTCCAGGATTTCGCAGTCGGCCATCCAGGGTTCTAATATGAGCGGATCATAATTCCTCCTGACATAAAGCTCGCAGTAAGTCTTGATATAACCGATCTTACCGTCAAAAAAATCTATTCGGACACGTTCTGATTCGGTAATTTCATCACTTTTTTTATAATGAAGTGTAATCCGTTCTCCTGTGCATTTGACACGGACTCTTGCCTGAATAGTCGTATCATCCGATCCGTAGACAGAGCATATGGTACAATCATTAAGAACCATGAAAATCATCCCCTCTCTCAATTGGTTTCTCTGTAACAATTTTAGCATGATGAAGAAGGGATTGCAACGGTTAGTTTATTGACTTTGCAGGTTAGGTTGTATATGATAGAGGAAGAATGTTAGGAGGCGGCAGATGAAGACAATAGGATTGGTTATGATAGTGAAAAACGAGAGCCGGAGTTTGCGGAAATGTTTGTCGAGGGCAAAAAAACTCGCGGACAAGATTTATATTACAGATACCGGTTCCACAGACGATACCGTAAAGATAGCGGAAGAATTTGGCGCGTGTATTTCTACCTATGAATGGAAAAATGATTTTGCTGCGGCCAGAAATTATGCGCTGGAGCAGTCGGACTGCGATTGGAACCTGATTCTGGACGCAGACGAATACTTGGTATCTGGAAATAAAAGAGATTTGGTGAGATTTGCAGAAAAAGGCGGAAGTACCGGGGCGATCAGACGGTATGACAGTTATAGAGAGGATAACGGGGAAATAAGTCAAAGTTGTATGTATACAACGCGTTTTGTCCCAAAGGGAACTTTTTATGAAGGGCGGGTACACGAACAGATTGTGAGCGATCTGCCGATTAATCCGCTTCCCCTTGTATTTGAGCATGACGGGTATCTGCAGGGCGGCAAGGGAGAACGGAATCTGGAAATTTTACTGAAAGAGCTTGAGGAAAAGCCTGATGACGCGTATATCCTGTATCAGGTTTCACGCACATTATGGCTGATAAAGGATTACGAACAGGCAGACAGGTATTTTAAAGCGTTTTACAGAGAAGTGCCGGAGAAGGGAACCGGTTACCGGGTAAACGGGGTGATTGCTTATATTTATAATTTACTGGGATTGAAGAAATGGGAGGACGGATTCCGCATTATAGAAAATGAAAAAAGCAGGCTTGGAAACTATGCCGATTACCATTTTGCATGCGGAACGTTCTATACGCAGGCTATTTTTTCAGATGTGGAGCGGTATGTAGGGTATCTTCCGGAAATAGAAAAGTCATATCTGCGCTGTCTGGAAATCGGGGAAGTGCCGGAGCATGAGGGCGTGAAGGGAAACGGGTCCTTTAAGGCGGCGTACAATTTGGGCGTGTGGTTCGAGGTTAATGGGAAACGGCAGGAAGCGCTTAAGTATTACCGAATTGCGAAGAATCAGGGATACCGGCCTGCGGGGGAGAGAATGAAGAACTTGTAGAACAAGAGGAAGTAATTTATTATTTGACGGCTTGGGGTTGGGAAATGAAAATAGGGAGTAGATTCCTGCGAAAAAAATAAAGGGCAATCGGTTGATACCGAGTACCCTAAAGAAGTATGGATACTAAATAAACGATCGAAGTCTTGCTGTCAATGCAATGTTCTTTACGCCTTCCACGGCGCTTTTCCGGAATGCCACAGCTTCTCCAGATACTCTTTATCCCTCAGCGTATCCATCGGCGACCAAAAACCCTGATGGCGGTAGGCGGTCATTTCCTGCTTCTCCGCCAGCAGTTCAAAGGGCCTCCCTTCCAGCATATCGGAGCCGTCTCCCAGATAATCAAAGATATCCGGCGTAAAGACCCCGAACCCAGCGTTTACCCATGACTGGTCTGAACGGGCCTTTTCCTTGAAATTCAGGATACATTCCGAGGGTTCGTCTATCTTCACCGCGCCGAAACGTCCGTCCGGTTTTGTCACGGTAATTGTGGCTGTCCGCCCATGTCTGCGGTGGCACTCGATCAATTCCCGGATATTTACATCCGATACTCCGTCTCCATATGTGAACAAAAACTCTTCGTCCTTTACATACTCCCGGATCTTGAGGATCCTTCCGGCAGTCAGCGTATTGAGTCCCGTATTAATCAGCGTTACTTTCCACGGCTCTATCTTACTTGTTAAGACCTCTTTCTCACCGCTGTGCAGGTTGATCGACACATCGGAAAACCTGGAATAGTAATTAACAAAGTACTGTTTGATCATATGCCCCTTATACCCGCAGCACAGTACGAATTCATGGAATCCAAAACCGGAATACCATTTCATGATATGCCACAGGATAGGGCGGCCTCCGACCTCTACCATTGGCTTTGGGCGGAACTGGGATTCCTCTCCGATCCTGGTCCCTTTTCCGCCGACTAAGATTACTACCTTCATGCTCTCACCATACCTTCCAGGGCGCATTGCCATGCTGCCATAGTTCTTCCAAAAACAGCTTGTCCCTCATAGTCTCCACCGGCATCCAGAACCCCTCATGCTTGTAGGTGGCCACTTTTCTTGTCTTTCTGAGGCGGTTAATCGTGGTTGTCTCAAAGCTCTCCCTTGAGGCCAGGTAGGAAAAGATTTCTTTACTTAATACCATATGGCAGGTATTTACCCAGGCATCGGCCGCATAGTTATTCTGCAGCACAATGTCGGAGGCAAGGTTGCCGTCGGCGTCTAAATTCAGGACGGCGTTGCGCCCGGCAGGCCTGGCGACCGCCATGGTTACCAGATGGGGGCTCTCGTGATAGGCTGATAAAAGGCTGCTGACATTCAAATCTGTAATGCAGTCGCCGTAACAGACAATAAACGCATCGTCTTCTATGTACTTCTGAATTTTCCGGATCCGTTCGCCGGTGGTGGCATTCAGGCCGGTATCCACAACCATAACCTTCCATGGCTCGCTTACCTTGTTATGGATAATCACGTCATTTTTCTGTAAGTCAACGGTGATATCGGAGCTGTAGATATAGTAATCAAGGAAATATTCCTTGACAAGCTCGGCCCTGTAGCCGGTGCATACGATGAAATCATGGAAGCCGTAGCTGGAATAGGACTTCATGATATGCCACAGGAGAGGGCGCTCGCCGATTTTGACCATCGGCTTGGGGATTTTATCATTTTCTTCGCTTATATTGCTGGGCATGCCGCCAGCGAGGATAACTACTTTCATAGGATTCGTATTCATAATCTTCGGTTCCTTTTCATCCTTTCCCCTTTTATAATCCAGATATTTTTTCAAACAGCAGGGAAGCCTCATAAACGTTATATACTCCATATTTTGAAGCGTCTAATGTCTGTCCGCCGTAAGAATCCGTCCCTTCTTTATAACACTTCTTTTGACGTATACCTGCGAGCTTATCCTCATCTATCTCCCGCGGGATAAATGCTTTTTGATAAATCGTCTCGTCAAACCATTTCAGAAATTCTTCCCCATGCAGAGAAGCGGTATAACGAAAATAATGGACTTTCTTATCGAACAGCGGGTCGCGGATATCCATCTGGCGGAATACATCCAAAAACCATCCGCGAAAATCAAAGTATTCTAAATCCGATTCCGCAATCACACCCCGCGCAATCATGCGCAGGATACAATTATACAGAGAGCTTTTATCCGTTGTTCCCTCCGGCATCAAACGCTCGTAAAGAGACGCGCTGTATGCGCCGATATTCGCCGTCTTTTTTAAATCATTCAGAAATGCGCTTTCCTCTTCTTTCAGCTCATAAATCATGTTGGCCTTTGCCCCCATAGAGCCGCCGGACATGCCCGCGATCGTCAAAGGATAGCGGATATTTAATATTTTATCGTTAATCGCCGCGTTTACCACACCCATGTAGATATCCTGGCAGATTCCGTCAAAGAGGCGCCCGGTTTTTGCTAAAATCGTCTTCAGATAGTCCCTGCGGCAGCCGGAATTTAGATAGAGATTCGGCAGAAGGTACATCTGGTCGCTGTTGCTGAAAATAGAGTCAAAATAAAACTGCCGGCTCAAATATTCCGGACTAAAACTGCCTTTTTGATAATTCCTAGGGATTACAAACTGATGCTGCTGCCCTCCGTTAAATCCTGGCCATGCATAGAAGCCGCGTTCCCATTGAATCACATCCTCATCCGGATATGACTTCCTTAACTCGTCCAGCGCTTCCAGCGTCCACGGCAGGAGCGCGTCATCCGAACCCAGGGACAGGAGGAACTCGCCCCGCGCATGGAGGAAGGCAAATTCAAAGCTCCGGGAAAGGTTGTATTCCCGCGGAGTCCTGTAATATTTAATCCTTGGGTCATTAATCTCTTTATAAAGTTGATAAACTTCTGTATTCCCAGGGGTGGAGTTGTCGCTTAAAACAATCTCGTAATCTCCCTGATAACGTTGGTTCAAACAGGACATGAGCGTGTATCGCAGGGTAGATGCAGAATTTCTAGCCGGAACGATGATCGAATAGCTGCATTCTGTCGGCCGGGCTAAGAGTCTTGCGGCGTCGATATCGTGTATCTGACTGATGTAGCTTAGGTATTCCCCCGCCCAGCCGAAGACCATCTGTGATTCTAACGGCGGAGAAATAAGTCCAGAAAGCCGCTCCAGATTTTTCTTTAGTATGGGCTGGCAGCACAGGTTATCCATTAATGTACCGCTGGTAAGAACTACAGCGCATTGATTGTTTATATAATTTTGAATGAGGTCGTTTATGACATATTCTCTATTATCGCCTAAAGATTCCCCTTTGTATATGATTTCTACCGGATATATGGTATGAATGTTATCAACCACTTCAGAATTATCCATACTTATACCCACGGTATCTTCTATCGCTATTTCTTTTCCTACCTCAAATGCAATAGGCGGTTTCATATAATAAACTTTTTTTTGAAATTGCCGTAAAATGTAAACCACAATTTCTTCGTCCAGGCCATCTGAAGATTCATCCCCAATAAGTATAAAAGGTCTTTTTGATTCTTCTAATAAATTCTCTGTTAGAAACGCGTTGTTAGGAAAATCTAAAAACCATTCTCTTTCAATAGAAATATGCGGCTGCTTTAACCTCATATATGCCGCCAATAAAAATAATAAAGTATTATTATGAAAGGAAAAGTATAAATCAAAAAGACATTTGATTTTCTCCTCCGATTCTGGTTGTTGCAAAAAATCAGCCTTTGCCTTTCTATAATTTTTCTGCATCTCATTATGCCAGTCTTCATCCTCTTTTGTCCCAGTGCTGCGAAGATTTATTAGCAATAACTTATGTCTCTGTATATCTGGAATGTCTTGATAAGTCTGCACCATATTTATATTCAGATTGGTCAATTCCTCAACTCCTGGATATATATACAGCAGCCAGCTTTTGTCAGCCAAGCCGGCGAAAGCCGGCTGTCCGCTTTTTTTCCAAAGATATTTTGCATTTACAATAAACCAGTTTAATCTTACAGGTTTTATTTTGTATAAATCCTGCAGTTTCTTAAATACTTCGTCTGTTTTTCCGCAGTTCAGTATTTTATCACAATGTTCAAGTTCTAAATTATAATCGAACTCATTCATAAATTTGTCCTCCTTGGAGGTTTTATGTATTTATTATTCATATTTGAAAAAATCAGAATATATTTTTTCAGCTATTATACGGTTGCCTTTTTCATATACATGACAATTATCGATATATATTTCTTCTTCTCCATTAAATATATCCGTAAAATCATATATGAAATCCAGCTTTGAATCGTCTTCGTTATATTCTTTGAAAAATTGTTTAAACCATTTTAACATATCGTCTCTTAATTCATAATGAAGCACAATTTCCCATTCATGTTTTCCCAGACAATGCATTTTGTTAAAAATGCATGGCTGCAATATGCCTATAAACTCAATATCATACTCTTGGCATATTGCCCGCATCATTTTCATAGAATTTTTCCATAGGTTATATGGACTGCAATCACTGTTAACTCCATAACTGTATCCTTTGGTATAATAAATATCTATCCATTGATCTATATTGGCGCAGCGAAGGATCCTTTTCTGATATTGGGAGACAAAAGGGTAAGAAGTATCCCTAAACATATTGTTAATATCTTGAAAGCCTTCGTAACATATCACTTTACTCGGATGTAATGGGATGACATCTCTAATAAGTTTAATCAATTCTTGCGGGGACATATGACCAGAGACTGCTCCGCATAAGACTTTAACAGGCATTCTTTCTTTTAAAATTCTTTCGCCTAAAAACTCGGACCAACACTTAAAAGGATATAGTTCAGGATCGCTCGTTGAATTGCCTAATGTTACAATAAGTTCCTCCGCACCTTTATCTCCGAAGCATTTGAATCCCGGAATCTCTCCGTCAAGCACTAAATTATAACCTAAATTGGCGTCCAAACGATATTCTTGCCTGAGCGATTCATTATAATGAATCGTTCGGAAATTCTCCACACGCTTTAGTCCCAATGCTTCCAATTCTTCCGTATGTACATCTTCGGTTATTATAATTCGTATTTTTTCTAAATCCTCATTTAGAAGCTCTTTATACGACTTGACAGGTCTTTTACAAAAATAAACTTTTGACGGACTCTTCTCTATAAAATACTCAACCTTAATATCCAGTAAAGTCAATTTCTTATAAATAGCTTCCGAAAACTCATTGCAACCACATAATATGATTTTTCGATGAATAGAATCGCTTGCAATTCTATATATAACGCTTCGAAACAATTTCATTTTAAATTTGTACCCTCCAATGATTCTGATAGCAAAATATATTTTTTACTCCTTTATGCTCCAATTGTTCTTTTATTTCGTCAAAAAACATACTTGCAATCACTACATTTACCTGATCTTTTCTCCGGCATAATTCATCGAGAGATATTACTGTTTTATTCATTAACTTGATTCCCCATTTTTCTTCGGATGAATCGCAAAAACAGTCCACTTTAACATTACGGTTTGTAAGCTCAACTAGTAAATCTAACCCCGTATTGCCTGCGCCATATATTACAATTGGCCTTTTAAAGATTTCCTCATTTAATTCAAATAGTTGTTTCATATCGTTTCCTTTTAATCAATCTCTACAAATCCTTCCGGCGGATCATAGGACGTTGTTCTAACGAGGATATTATTTTTTTCAAAAGCATGAAGTTTTCTACTAAAACTATCCTCTCCCTGTAATTTGACAAGTTCCCACAATTCTTTATATCGTGTATCCTCTTTAATACGCTCTTTAAACACCACTGATAGGTACAGGTATTTTTTTGCGGACTCAAATTCATCGTTTTGAAGCATTTTAAGCGCATATCGCAAGCACATATCCCCTAGCTTTTCAATGGCGTCCTTATATCTTTTTTGTGGCGCTTCATATCCAATACTTTTTGCAGTTGAGTTAAAAGCATTTATAATGACAAAATGTTCAAATATTCCTAATAATTTTTTTTCAGATTCATTTGTTTCATTGCCATAATGAACTCGATATTCACAGAGCGCATCCTTTATATATGCAACGTCTCCAACACAAGACATAAGAAAATTATTGTACCAGTCCCCTGCTACCTGCATTTGGTAAAAACGATATATCAAGGTTTGAAATCTTGATTCCCGCTTGAAAAAAACCTGCGTTGGAACAGCAATGCCAGCCATCATAAAGACTGCCGCCTGTGCCTCGCCATTTACTATAAAGCTTTTATTATAAAATGCCGGAACTTTATGCAGCATCCCGTCGTCATCAATTTCATCCCGATGTACCATTACCATACTGACATAAGGATTATTCTCTAATATTTCTACGCATCGTTCTACGTAGGTTTCTTTCAGTGCATCGTCAGATGATAAAAACATCAGATATTTTCCTTCCGCCTTATTTGCACAAATTGTAGAATTTAAGTCGCTTCCAACATTACGCTTGTTTCTTCCCACATTAATATATTTTGTTATTTCTCCACGTAAAAATTTTGTTTGATATTCTAATAATATGTCATATGAATTATCTGTTGAAGCGTTGTCCTGAATAATGATCTCAATATTATCGTAGGTCTGGTTTATTACACTATCAATACAATGCCGCAAATATTTCGCATAATTATAATTAGGGATCAATATACTAACTAATGGTTGTTCTTTTTTCATTTTATATCCTTTCTTTTGTTTTTTGATATAATACTCTAATAAGCCCTACGTTATCTGTCCTGATATTCAAAATTTTAAGATGAAATATTTCGGCTATTTTATTCATTGTTGTTTCCCGAAAAAAATTAATGTGTTCGTTTATTTCAACATTTGAATACTGATGCATATAATCTTGCATAGGCAATTCTATATATAAATAAGAATTACATTCCAAAAGGTCTACTAAATTTTTTATAGCCGCTAATGGTTCTGACAGATGCTCCAGTAAATGCATACAAAGAATAAAATCCCACTTTATATTTTGCGCCGTGTCTAAATTTTTTAATAGCGTTACTCCTTGAACAGTTTGATTTCCGGAGATATCATATACATATTTATCTGAATGTCTAAATTCATCCGGGATATATTGTCCTTTATCTCCGCCATAGTCTAGTACGGTTTTTATTTCTTTCAGATCTATAAACGACGCAGCGAATTTTATAACACTTTCTTTTCTTTCTTTACAGTAATTCTCTTCTGAAAATTCTTCATTTAAATATTCAGGTTCATACTTCTTTCGCTGTTGAACATATCTCTCATTCCGATAGCATTCATATAGACGCCCTGTTTCCTGATCGGTAGGCCGATAATCCGAATAATATAGTCCGCAATTTGAACAATGTATCAGCCTAGTCTCCTTCTCTTCTCCTTCAAACATCCGTTCAGTCAAAAAAGGTGCAAAATGGGCTTTGTCATATGTACACTCATCTTGTCCGCATATAATACATTTTCTGCTTCCCTTATGTTTATATGGATAGTCCGCAAAAATATTTTGTTCCATTTCTTCAGGAAGCTTATCTAATACTTGTGGGTACTGATGAAATGCCAACGCTAAATTATAATCTTGAAAATTTTTTAACTGTTCGCGAGACAATATCTCGACCCCATACAGCTTATCCCCTCGTAGCTTATCATTTGAATCACAAAAATAAGCCGTATTCACACCTAGGTCTTTAAGATGTGAAAACAATTTTTTCCCGTCATTTCCACAACCGTAAATTATTATTTTTTTTCTAAGCAGCTCTGGATTTACCGTTCCGTTTGTCATATAAAGATGATGCATTTATATTTTCCTCCTAATTACATGGGCAAATTTACATCTTTTAAAATTACTGCAGCTCTTCATAATTTTTCCTATCAAATACATCTATTTTTCCTTGTAATGCAGACGGCGCTGTACCGTAAGCAGACCCACAATGACCGCATGTGTAATAAAATGGTCTGTTTACAAACTCCCTAAACAATTCTCTCTTTTTCTCCAGTACATTTTCCTCTGTTAAATCAAAATAATCTTCTGGATAATCAGCGACACCCATTGCGTATAATGCGACCCCCCTGTCGCATACATGGATTTTTCCGTCGCGAATCTGCAGGTTTCTTGGAGGCATTGGACAATTTGATTTTTTATTTATCATATAGTCTATACTTTCATTTTCTTTATATAGGCCTGATGGAATAATCCAGGTTGGTAAATGTCTAGATTCTGTATAAGCAATACCATATGATTTTACAAGCTCAATATTTTTTTCGTATATTTCAAGTTGTTCCTTGCTGGCAACATGCTGGTAAGCGCCAAAGGCAATTACAATCCTAGGATCCGTTATGCCTTCCAGTTGCTGTGGTTTAATTGGAAACAAACCGTTTGTAGGAAAAGAAACAAATCCAAAATTATCATGCTCTGCGAATTTATTTGCAATTTTTGCGATATCTGGATGCATAAATGTTTCGCCGCCCATAACGCTAATCGTTCCAACTGAATCAATTAATTCCAACCATAAGTAAATATCCCGGCAGATTTTATCAACCGGTATATTCATTCGTTTATTCATTGGATAATTATTGATGAATTGTACGCAATGTGTGCAACTCAAATTGCAGAGAGAATTGATAATAAAACAGTTATATGTAAGGTCTATTCTTTCTCCTGGTTTCTTTACCTTTTCTCTTTTTTGTGTAATGGTCTGAAGTCTTTTGCAAATTACAGACCTACACTCCCCTTTCATCCAGCATCTTTCTGCCGATGGCACATCCCCATTACAGTATGGGCAGAGAATTCCACTATATAAAATATCTCCCCGTATAATATGTGGATATCCTTCTTCTTCCAGATTTCTTAAAAGGGATTTCATGATTACATGGTTTGGAATACTATATATAACTAAAGTTTTGGATTTATCATATTCCCCTTGGAAAGGCGCTATAATCTTCCTTCCTTCTATTGGTTCTATTTCCTCATATCTGCGATCCCAATAGATAATATTCTTTACCTTTTGATTCTCTAGAAATTTTCCAATGGCCTTTCCTAATCCAGCCGCCCCCCATATAATTACGGTATCAAATTGCAGGATATAGGCGGCTATATTTTTTGAATCTACCTTTTCTCCTGATTCGCACTGTCGATAAAATTCTTTTAAGTCAAACATTATATATTCCTCCCAAATTTGTTTTCATTCCAAACCCCAGAATTAAAGGCAGGTTTTTGCGATGCAATAATTAAAGTGATTGTATTCCTTGTGCAAAAGGTACTTCGCGCTGAAATCCAAGCTTCTCTATCCGGCTTACGTCTGGTTCCAGCCAGAAGGTCCGCTTTTCGTCCGCTTTCCTTGCCCCGAAGTTTAGTTCTGCCCCTGGCCTTACCAGGTCTCTTTCCAACTCCACAAATTCTTTGAGTTTCCGCGCATCCCCGCTGGCCACATGGTAAATTCCTTCCGCCTCCGGATTTTCCGCCAGCAGGCGCATCGCCTTTGTAAAGTCTGTGATATACAGGAAATCCCACATATTCTCGCAAGCGCTAAGCTCCGGTGTCTTTCCTTCCCTTAAGGTTCTGGCCACATAGCCTAAAAGCGTCGGGTCATTTTCCCTTGGCCCGTACACGCTGTATATCCTTGGCCACACAAAGGAGATTCCAAGCTGCCCCGCCAAAACGCGGCCCATGTGCAGGCAGGCAAGCTTTGCCGCCCCGTACATC
>OFHA01002157.1_pt1 | contig 11999 bp, 19 predicted proteins | sample 1521891 | NCBI WGS metagenome assembly OFHA01 (sample SAMEA3504089, study PRJEB24116) | mouse gut metagenome | biome: mouse gut; feature: mouse-associated habitat; material: faeces | place: Denmark | collected 2011 | reverse complement strand
GTGCAAGGATTGTCGCAACCGGCCGAAGCGACTATCCAAATCAGATCAACAATGTGCTGGCATTTCCGGGAATCTTCCGGGGAGCTTTTGACGCCGGGGCAAAAGAAATCAATGAAGCGATGAAACTGGCAGCAGCCCAGGCTCTGGCCGATCTGATTTCGGAAGAAGAACTGGACGAGGACTATATCATTCCCAAAGCCTTTGACCCCCGGGTCGGTCCGGCCGTGGCCGCTGCCGTAAAGAAAGCCGCCGTCACCTCAGGCGCCGCCCGCCGAAAACAGGAGACTTTGTGATGGATATCGAAATTGGTTATGGAACTGCGCCTCAGACCCTGCAGATTCCGTCCAAACGGATTCTTGATATCTTATATCCCAATCCGCTTCCGGCTGTTCCCGGCGAAAGCAGTATTTTAAAAAATGCACTGGATCATCCCATCTCCTCTGCCCCTCTTTCCGATCTGGTCCGTGGCAAGAAAAAAATCACCGTGATCACCAGCGATATCACCAGACCCATGCCCTCTAAGAGGGTGCTCCCGGTACTTTTAAAAGAGCTTCGGGATGCCGGGATTCAGAACTCTCAGATCACGATTGTTTTTGCCCTTGGCAGCCATCGCAGGCACACGGAGTAGGAAAAAAAGAGCCTGGTCGGCCCGGATCTGTATGCATCCATCCGCTGTGAAGATTCATCCGAGTCAGATTTTTTATCTCTTGGAGTCACTTCCATGGGAACACCTGTGGAAATCTGCCGAACGGTTGCACAGGCGGACTGCCGCATCTGCCTGGGAAACATCGAATATCATTATTTTGCCGGTTATTCCGGCGGCGCAAAGGCCATCATGCCCGGTGTTTCTACCCGGGCCGCCATCCAGGCCAATCACGCCCATATGGTGGAAAAAAACGCCTGTGTGGGCCGAATCGAGGACAATCCGGTCCGCATGGACCTAGAAGATGCTCTCCGGTACTGCCCGGTGGATTTTATGATCAATGTGGTACTCGACGAACACAAGCGAATCATCCACGCCGTCTGCGGAGACATCATTCTGGCGCACCGGGAGGGCTGCCGCTTTCTGGACAGACTTTACCGAAAGGAAATCTCACGCCTTGCTGATCTGGTGATCGTCTCTCAGGGGGGAGCTCCCAAAGATCTGAATCTTTATCAGACCCAGAAGGCGCTGGAAAACGCCCGGCATGCTGTGCGTCCCGGAGGAATCATCATCCTGGCCGGTGCCTGTCCGGAAGGGCTTGGAGAACGTGTATTTGAGGAATGGATGACCGCCGGTCTCTCTCCCGACGAACAGATTGCCCGCATACGGACTGACTTTCAGCTTGGGGGACACAAAGCAGCCGCTATCGCCATGGTCCAGAAAACTGCGCGCATTTTTCTGGTATCACAGATGCCGCAGACTCTTGTGCAGTCCCTTCATCTGGAACCTTTCTTTTCCGTACAGAAAGCATACGAAAAAGCAACGGAACTTCTGGGCGAAGATTCTTCCGTCCTGATCATGCCTTTTGGCGGTTCTACGCTGCCTGTGCCGGCGCAGCAAAAATAGCCGGTTCACAAAAAATCCCGCCCAGATATCCGGACGGGATTTTTGCTTGTGCTGTCTAATTGCCGCATCCGCAGTCAGACCCGGAACCGCCCCTTGCAATTCCAGTATCAAACTCCGGATTCATGATGTAGAAGTTCTTGGAATCCAGATGCTCCTGCGCAATCCGGAGCGCTTCGCCGAAACGCTGGAAGTGCACAATCTCCCGCGCGCGTAAGAACCGGATTGGATCGCAGACATCAGGGTCTTTGACCAGACGGAGGATATTGTCATAGGTCGTCCGTGCCTTCTGCTCTGCTGCCATGTCCTCTGTCAAATCTGTGATCACATCACCTTTTGACTGAAATTCACAGGCATTGAACGGAATGCCGCCTGCCGCCTGCGGCCAGAGCGCAAGAGTGTGGTCCACATAGTATTTGTCAAAACCAGACTCCTTGATTTCCTCTGGCGTGAGATTTCTCGTCAACTGGTATACAATTGCGCAGATCATCTCGAAGTGGGCAAGCTCTTCTGTGCCGATATCTGTCAATACGCCCGCCACTGTGTTATAAGGCATCGTGTACCGCTGGGCAAGGTAGCGCATAGACGCTGCGAGCTCGCCGTCGGGGCCTCCGTACTTTACTAACATATAAACTTAGATAACTTTGTATTATCAAATATAATTATTCATTAAAATGTCCCCTAATTCCAATGTTAATTTATGACATCATTCACACTCCAATATCCATAAACATATTTATCCTGTCAATTTATATCATATATTGTTCGTCTTACTGTAAAAATTGTATTGTTCTGATGATACTATTCTAATCGGTTATTAGATTGAAAAGAGAAAAAGAGACTCAAAACCTATCTGTTTAATTGTTAGGTTATGAGCCTCTTTTTGTGTCATGTTTTGAATATTGTTGGATTGTGTTGACATTTCCAACAAAGCCAAGGCAGAAGTATTGTATCAATTCCCTTTTTACGGGTAACTTCCATTTCTACTCACAGTAGCTCCAACTGTTGATACTACAATATCTGGTGTCAATTCCCTTATTCGGGTAACTTCCATTTCTACGGTATCCGCTTAGAAGCCGCTTAATTCAATGCTTCCAAGACTCGTTTTTGCAGGTAATTGTCTGAATATTCTGATAATTACTCTTTTCAGTCCACTTTTTTGTCTTTTCAAAAATTGTTCTTATATATGTACAATTCTACTCTTAAATTGTATTTTCATTTTATCATATAAAATACTATCATTCAATACTCACATTCGAATTTTCTAGTCGAAACAACAAATTAAAAAAGACCCAAATCTGCTTTTTATAACAGCATATTTAGATCTTTTTTACTCTATATCTTAACACTCATAATGTGAAATATGTATTTACTTGTCCAAAACACTTACAAATGTACTGCGTGTAATTTCTCCTACTATTCCATCACTGTTTAATCCCAGCCGTTTTTGGGCGGTCTTTATTGCGGCTACAGATTTTGAACCAATTACACCATCAATCCCTGATTTTGCCAGCAATCCAAAACGCCATAGACACCACTGCACCCATCTGGCGTTATTTCCTGTTGTTCCGATTCTTACATTCTGTGCTGGTTCTGGATATGGATTGTGGTCTTGAGACATTGTTATATTACCAGATTTTCCTGTTACCACATTGTCATATTTCGTAAGGTTATACTTATTTATGATGTTCATTATGGTATTGATATATGTAGGGCTGGTGGCATATCCACCGTTTTTGATTGCTGTTATGCAGTTTCTAGCGTCTGTCTGGTTTAGACAATTCCTGTATCTACTACATGCTGCCAGCATATCATAGTAATCTTCTATTGCATCCTCAACGTTGTCATAGGCACGATACATATCTGTTATGTTCACATAGGTCTTTCCATCGTAGCATTCCTTCGTCTGGGTGGAGTATGCCTTGTCCTTCCACGCTGTACCAAAATGTACCCTGCTTTTTCCTACCTTGATTCCCAGAATAGCATTTGCTCGCATCATTTTGGGACTCGTACCATAGGCGCTTTCGCAGCAACATTGTGCAATACAAACAGAAGGCAGGGACCATTTATCCCTGCCTTCTGCTTTCGCCTGCGCGATCGGCGCTACCTTCTTAATAAACTCATCGACCTGTTTCTTTGTTGCCATGGTCAGTTCCCTCCTTCATTTTCATTGCTTTTACTGCAGCTTCTATCAATATTTCAAGCTGATCATCAGATATCGAAATATTTTTGGTAGTCAGAATATTTCGCAGCATGTCAATAACAATTGCTTTTCGCTCAGCACCAGTCCTAGCGGAATATACCTGCTGTGCCATCAGAACTGCGGCATTTACCCACTTCGAAATCTCATCGAGTCGATCCTGTCCGATTTTTCCCCGTATCCACGGAACAAAATAACAGGTTACAATAAATACAGCCAGTAATACGGCCAGTCTCAATACTTCAAATAAAATATCATTCATAAGTTTCATCCTCCGTTTCATTTTGCGTTTCAAGCAGCCTTGTCTTTTCTGATTCCTTTGTTTCAAAAAATGATTTGGCGCAATAAACAAGAAAAACCCCAATAATTTCAGTGACAATAAGCCCTCCCATTGTTTCTGCAATATCCTGTTTCCCTAGCAAGGCTAACAGAAATGGGAACTGCATGTCCAGCAATGCCACTGTTATAATGCGGTTCAACATCTTTTTTGTATATGTATTCTGTCTGCTGTTTTTCGGTTTCATCTGGCACCACCCTCAATAAATTGCCTCAACACCCTGTTCTGTAAGAAAATCCTTTTGTTCGTGCTTGATTTTCTCTGCATATGCAAGAGCCTGGTGCATATCTCCATTACAGTGCGCATCGGGAATACGCTGTACAGCTCTCGCAGTTGCTTCACCAAGGGCTATTGCAGCATTGACTCCCTTCAGAACAATAATCTCATTCTGCTTCCGTGCATCATCCTTTTTATCCTGTTCCTTCTGGCGCCGCTCTATTTTCTTCTCCAGCATCCAGAAACAAAAACCTGTAATAGCTGATGGGATACCGATTGCAAAGATCAATGTAAAATCCATTCTGATTATCCTCACTTTCTTAATTCTATTTCTCAGTATCATGAACCTGAATCTTTTTGTTTACATCCAAGTTCTTTTTGAAGTTCCTCCTTATCATCATCTGAAAGCCTTGGATAATCTTCAAGTATCTCTTCTAGGCTCTCTTTCTTTTCTAAACGCTTGCCGATTACCCGTAGCATTACATTTTTTACAGCATTACTCATCAGTTCTCACCTCCTCCATATAACAATTCCGCAATGACCTCATCCTGTTCTGCCTGAGATTTATCTGTGGCTGCCTGAGACTCCTGTAACTCTGCAATCTGCTGCTCCATTTGCGTAGGTATCCGCATGGATACAGCCACATATCCCTCTGCATCTTTTGTGACCGACGCATAGACTACATTAGGATATTCTCCATATACGTCTCCTTCTTCTGATTTAACAGCCAAGGCAGTTACATTTTTAAACGTTAATTCTGCTTCATCAACGGTCATTTCTTGCACGACAAAAGAGATGGTATTCAATCCCGTACATAAGTTTTGTACGGCGTAATCAATACCACCAGTAGTAATGATTTCATTTAACATTTGTTTAAATCCTCCTATTCTTTAAGCGATAGTATGGGACAGGAGGGGGACTAGGGCAATATATAGCAATTTTAACAACTACCTTCCAGCATATTTTGAATATGTGGGGAGTGTGGAGGGAATAGGAAATTCTTTAGATATTCCTCGTGGTGCAAAGGAACTATATATTATAGGCAATACACCATATTATTCTGTCCCAATGTTATTAACTGCTGGTCAATTGACGATGTACGAAACCATTCTAGGTGGTGGTAGTCATTACGTAAGATTCTCTGTTAATCGAAACGGATCTGGAAAAATTGTAATAACTGATGCTATGCAAGATGGTTCTATCAGTAATAATGCCAGAATCGCATTATGGTACAGATAATTTGATTTTGTCTATTTCTCGAAAAGATAATATCAAAATTGTATTCTGAGACAAACATCAATCTTTAGTCAAATATGTAAAATGTAGATTGACCCAACCATTCAAATCTTCTGTACAAGATATTGAACCGGGATAATATATACAATACAAACGTCCCATTGTATCCTGTACCCATGGATTTTTTACTGTCTTAGGAAAATTTTGTGCAAATATAATATTTTTGGTTGCATTGATATTTCCATCTATGTCAACAGATACGACATTACCTGTTTGCCATACTTCTATAATAGCTGCAAATTCAGATTCGATTTCAATTTTTCTTGATTGTATATTGCTATTTACTGGACAAACCCGTAACCCGTTAACAACCAAAAAAGAAAGGAAATTAAGAATGTTAAATATGAATTACATAGGGGATAGGACAATCTATCTTGTAGAATTTAAAACCATATCCGATAACGTGGTGGAACTGACAGGGGATTTTCCGGTTCTGACGAATGGGTTTACACTGTCCCGTTCTGATCAGGAGGATAATTGGGACTATAGTGGGTATACAACTGTATATCATAAAACTGAGGGCAGCGTACAATTTAGCAATGATGCCAGTATCTACATGCTGCCAGAACCAACGCCGGACCACGGATTACCAGATTTTGAACCATACGAGCCGACACCTGAAGAACTGGAGGCAATGGAACAAAAAAGAAAAGAAGCAGCCGCAATTCCAACCAATGCCGAACTGTCAGCGGCGATGATGGAACTTGCGCAAAATATAAGCGATATTGAAGATGCAGTTGCCAAAATTGGCAGCATGATATAGGGGAGGTGAACAATATGGCAAAAATCTATTACAAACGTATTAAAGCAGGGATTATGACATTGGAAGAAGTACCGTCAAAATGGAAAAATGAAGTTAAAAGTATGTTAAGTTCAGAATTATCACAGGAGGGTAACAAATGAAAGTTGTTGATATTTTAGTAGTAAAAGGAACTGATATAAGCAAATGGCAGGGAAGTGTTGATTTTGTAAAAATGAAACAAATGGGTGTAGAATTTGTTATCATTCGCGCTGGCTATGGAGAGACAGAGGACCCAATGTTTACAGCCTATATCAATGCCGCTCTTATGGCAGGACTTGCAGTAGGTGTTTACTGGTTTCTCTACGCTTCAGAAAATGCCGGCGCAAAGAAAAATGCAGATAAATTTGGGCAGGTAATAAAACCATATAGAGATAAAATTACGTGTGGTGTCTGGGCAGATTGGGAATATGACAGCGACAAGAAAGCAGGTGCCATGACAGCTGCACAGCGGTCAGATCTGGTAGATACTTTTTGCAAGGTACTGGAAGGCTATGGCTATGAGACAGGTATATATGCCAATCAGGATTACATACAGTCTAAATTTACGGCAGAACTGATTTCCAAGTATCCTTTGTGGTATGCGCGCTATGGTAAGGAGATGGGAGCAGAAGCATACAAGGGCAGAGATGGAAATCCCTATATATGGCAGTATAGCAGCAAGGGGGCAGGAAAGGACTACGGAGTAAGCTCACAGTATATTGATTTGGATTATGCTTATTTTGATGTTGCAGATAGAAACACTGCTAATATAAGCGTAGACTATAATCCGTTTGCTGAGCCGGAAGCTAATGTGAAAGTCGGAAAAACAGGGAATGATGCTATGTGGGTACAGTGGTATTTATGGCGGTTCGGGTTGATGAAGAAAGAAGAAATAGATGGAATTATCGGGAAAAAGTCAGATGCAGGAATCCGTGAAGCACAGCACAGGCTGGGACTTGTAACAGACGGCATTGTGGGAAAGACTACGCGGGCTGTGTGGAAAAAAGTATGTTAAGGGGGAGGTTGTATGATGAGAATAAAAAATGCGCATAAATCGCAGGCATGGTTAACGGTAGCAATATCGGCAGTTATGGATTTTCTGGGAATTTTGGCGATTCCTGTATTCCTTATGGTGGGATGCAACCTGATTGACTACATAACAGGGCTGGTAGCGTCCAAATACAGGCAAGAGCAGATAAACAGCTACAAGGGTATGCGTGGCATTATTAAAAAGGTGTGCATGTGGCTTCTGGTGATTGTTGGAGCTATGTTGGACGTGCTTATCAAGTATGCGACACAAACAATGGGATTTAACATTCAGGTTCCGTTTATTGTGGCGACATTGGTAACAGTATGGATTGTGGTTAATGAGATTGTTAGTATTTTAGAAAATCTTGTTGATATTGGTATCGAGTTACCGCCATTTCTGATGCCGATTGTGAGACGGATAAAAAAGGAAATTGAGACAGTAACAGATAAAAATGAAGATGATTCAAAATAATCTGTTACTAAATTTTTAAACTTAGCAATATTGTATTCTTTATTATGGTGCCCCACATCATTATTTAAAGAGGAGAGATTGTTATGAATAGTTTTCTTAGTTGGATTGGTGGAAAAAAGCTGCTTAGAAAGAGAATACTGGAAGCATTTCCAGATGAAGGGACGTATAGCCGGTATATAGAAGTTTTTGGTGGTGCTGGATGGGTATTATTTTCAAAGGAAAAACATGCCAGTATAGAAGTTTACAATGATGTAAACGGAGAACTTGTGAATTTATTCCGCTGTAGCAAATACCACCCAGAAGCACTTTGTAAAGAACTTGAATACACGATCATGTCGAGAGAACAGTTTTTTGATGCAAAAGATCAAATACAAATGCGAGGACTGACAGATCTGCAAAGAGCAGCAAGATTTTATATATTGGTTAAAGAAAGTTTTGGTACAGATTTGCGTTCATTTGGCGTCCGCCCGAAAAATATACAGAATGCTGTCAACTACATTCCAGAAATAGGGAAAAGACTTAATACTGTCGTTATTGAAAATCAGGATTTTGAACGTATTCTAAAAACATATGATCATAGTGAAGCGTTGTTCTACCTTGACCCGCCATACTATAAAACAGAGAAGTATTATACAGAAAGATTTAGCAGTGAAGATCATGTGAGATTGAGAGAGTCAATTGGAAAGTTGAAAGGTAAATTTCTTTTATCTTATAACGACTGTGATTATATACGTGAATTATATTCTGATTATAATATAGTAGTAGTGGAGAGAATGCTTAATTTGGTCCAGAAGGAACAAAAACCACGATACAAAGAGTTATTAATAAAAAACTATTAGTATCGAAAAATGATACAAAAATATCGTAATATAATATATATGTTCAAAATACAGTATAATAAATCGAAATGTGATAATATAATCCTCAAGGGGCATCATTATGGTAAGAATACATTTATCAAAGCTTCTTGGGGAACGGCGTATGACACAGAAACGGTTGTCAGAGTTAACTGGAATAAGGCGGAATGCTATCAACGAATGGTACCATGAATTTGCTGTTAATCTGAAAGTTGAACACATAGACAGGATTTGTGAAGTACTGGGGTGTTCTGTGAGTGAATTAATAGAGTATATTCCAAACGAGGTACCCAAAACAGGAAAGCATTTGATAATTGAAGAACATGGAAATCGAAAGAAGGAAGAAAAGGACTGTGATTAACAGCCCTTTTCTTTCTTTTTTCCAGATATGGTAATTTGGCTGCCATCAAAAGAGGCTATGACAGTTCGATTATTCAAATCCACACCCAAGGCAGCCGCCCATGGTTTCGGTATTGAAATCTTGAAACCAATTGAACCGGACCCGCCCTTGTTGGCGATCAGATTTAATTCTCTCGTTTCTTTTCCATCTATTACTTTCTTCATTTTCCTTCTCCTTTTTCGGCATTATCTGAAATCAATTTATATCATATATTTCCTCATATGTTATATTAGCTTGATCTTCTTCCCTAAGTATAATCCTTTTTCTCTCATGGTTTACTGTTACTCGAAATCCTTCACCACTTTCAGCCCAGTAAATATCACCAGTATTGAAACTTATAAAGTTAAGTTCATATCCCTTGTCACTTATATTCATGACATCTAATATTGCTCTTTTACTTCCAGTTACACTATAACCAAAAACTTTCATTTAAAAACTTCCTTTCTTTGCGCTATTGATTTTTTTAATCTGTATTTATGATAACTCTAAAATGACGGTACGTCAATATCTTTTTAATATATTTTAAAAATATTATTTTAGGTTTTTTCTTGATATTTACTGACAAATAGTAGCTTATAAGAAAGCCCTGGCTACCGGGAACCCGTATATTAAAGAAAAGATGGATCTCGACATACAGGTATCAAAGCTGAAACTGATGAAGGCGAACCACACCAGCCAGAAATATAAACTTGAGGATAATATCGCAAAGCACTACCCGCAGCAGATAGCTATTCTGAAAGAGAGGATAGACGGCATGGAAGCAGACATTCAGACCGCAAAGACAAATCTTCCGGCAGATAAAGAGAAGTTTTTTATGAAAGTCGGGGATAAGCCTTATACAGACAGAAAAGAAGCCGGAACCGCACTTGTGGAGATGTGCAAGGAGATGAAAACCGTCAATGTGCCTGCAACAGTCGGGGAATATGCCGGGTTTAAAATGGCGGTGTCCTTTGATTCGTTCAACCATAAATTTGTGATGAACTTAAAAGGGCAGCTTTCCCACAACTTAGAGATCGGCTCTGACCCTCTCGGCAATATTGCCCGTATCAACCATGCCTTAGAATCCATGCCAAAACAGCTTTCAGAAGCACAGACAAAACTGGAAAACGTGGAGCGACAGCTTGAAACCGCAAAAGTGGAGGTCACAAAGCCGTTTGCACAGGAAGCGGAGCTTGCGGAGAAGCTGGAACGCCTCTCTGCTTTAAATGCCCTGCTTAACATGGACGAAAAGGGCGATGATGCACTCGGTATGGACGATGTGCCGGAGGAAGAAAACGAAGGGCAGGAAACTTCTGGACATGATGTCCAGAAGCCAGAGCAGGAGGAAAAAACGGGAATAAGGGAAAGCGTTGCAGATGCGCCAACACTGTACCCGGTAGAAAATGCAAGACATAATTACGCAGTGGATAATGGCAATCCGCAGGGGCTGAAACTTACGGCTGGAATGGCTGATAAGCCCGTACAGAGAACATCATTAAAAGAAAAGCTGGAAGCGTTCAAGTCAAAAGTGTCAGGAACGGAGAAACAGGAAAAGTATAAGGAAAAAGGGAAGGAGGTAACGATGTAGGCATAAAAAATTCATAAAAATTTTGTTGCAAAAGCGGCTGCAAAACCGTACAATATAGACAGGGAAGTATGTATGATGCAAAATAAGCCATACTAATATAGGAGGTGTTTATATGGCAACTTCAAGTATCACGAAAAATTTTGTCATTTCCGGTGAGAAACAGGTGGAAATGTTTGCTGATGCAATAGAAGCGTCTGCCAATGACCGCCCTGTTCGTATTCCCGTTGCTGCAAGGTTTGTAAAGGGAGAGGCGGAACTGATAGAGTTTATGGAGAAAAGGGAGAAAGCGAATGGTGGAAAACGATAGATTTTTAGTTACCAATATCCGCCAGTACCTTAACAGTGATAATCCAAAGCTCGGAGAGGATAAACTGATCCAGGAACTCTCCGAGTTTTCCTGTCCACAAAATTCGGATATTGAACATTTTTTGAAAAAAAGCGCAATAGAATTTACGAAAAAGAACCAATCCGTTACATATCTTGTCTTTTCCTTAAAAAGTATGGCATTAGTTGGATATTTTACCATAGCGTTAAAGCCGCTGACAGTTCGGGGCGAAAGGGTAAGCAATACAATAAAAAGGAAAATTATGCGTGTCAGTGATTTTGACAGCCAGACACAGACATATACCATGTCAGCATACCTGATCGCACAGCTTGGCAAAAATTACACAGATGGCAGGAATAAGGAAATTACGGGTGCGGAGCTTCTCGAACTGGCATGGAGTGTGATTGAGGATATGCAGTATAGGGGAGGCGGGATGGTAGTATTTCTTGAGGCAAACAATGAGGAAAAACTGCTGTCATTTTATCGGGATAATAAATTCCGGCAGTTTGACACCAGACTGACAGCATCAAAAGAAGCAGAACCGTACGAGCTGGTACAGCTTTTAAGGCTGCTCTGATTATAATTGAATAGCAACAGTAACTTTAGGTGCATGGTATAGAAAAATCAATATCCATGCACTTTTTTATTTGAATGGATACCGTCCTGTAACGATTTTGGGCGGTATTTGTGTGCAAAGACAGCCAACCAGATAGACAGCATCGGGGATGAACTAAAGCAGATCGGGAACAGCGTTTCCAATGTGGGCAGGCTGTTAGCCGGAAAAGGTACAAGAGAAGTATCCGGCGAAAAGCCGGGTGTCAGTCTGACAAGGGTAATCAATAAACCTGTAAAAAATGCGGTGGAAAACCTGCGGAAAGATATTGAATCCGTTGACAAGGCATTTGAAAAGCTGGATTGGCTGTCGGAGCGTTTCAATGCCGGGAAAGAGGCGGAGAAAGGCGGTCGGGCATCC
>OFHA01002151.1_pt1 | contig 12011 bp, 10 predicted proteins | sample 1521891 | NCBI WGS metagenome assembly OFHA01 (sample SAMEA3504089, study PRJEB24116) | mouse gut metagenome | biome: mouse gut; feature: mouse-associated habitat; material: faeces | place: Denmark | collected 2011 | reverse complement strand
ATATAAAAAGCATCCACGCAGCGTCCGGGGAATCCATATAAAAAGCATCCACGCAGCGTCCGGGGAATCCATATAAAAAGTACCCGCGCAACTCCGGAGAATCCATATAAAAAGCACCCGCGCAACTCCGGGGAACCCATATAAAAAGCACCCGCGCAACTCCGGGGAACCCGTTTTAACAGGAAAGGAAGAAAATACAATGCCAGCATTTTTACCAGTCAGCAAAGCAGACATGCAGGAACGCGGAATTATCCAGCTGGATTTTGTCTATGTCACGGGAGACGCCTATGTAGACCATCCATCATTTGGACACGCCATTATCAGCCGTGTTCTGGAAGCGCATGGATATCAGGTCGGCATCCTTGCACAGCCCGACTGGAAAAATCCTGACAGCATCACAGCGCTTGGGAGACCGCGCCTTGGATTTCTCGTGACATCTGGAAATATGGATTCCATGGTCTGCCATTACAGCGTTTCCAAAAAGCGCCGCAGTACAGATGCCTACACGCCCGGCGGCGTTATGGGAAAGCGGCCCGATTATGCCACATCCGTATACTGCCGCCTGATCCGCAGCATTTATCCGGACATTCCGATTATTATCGGCGGCATAGAAGCGTCCCTTCGAAGGCTTGCACATTATGATTACTGGTCGAATAAAGTAAAGCGTTCCATACTGCTGGATTCCGGTGCGGATTTAATCAGCTACGGCATGGGAGAACGAAGCATCGTCGAAATCGCAGATGCCCTTGCTTCCGGCATAGCTGTTCGTGATATTACCTTTATTAATGGAACCGTATTCCGTACAAAGGATAAGGAGCTTGCCAGCTGGGATGCGATTGAGCTGCCGCGTTTTGAGGAAGTCCGTTCGGATAAGACTGCGTATGCGCAGAGCTTTTATACACAGTACTGCAATACGGACCCGTTTTCGGGCAAACGCCTGTACGAGCCTTATCCGTATGGCACATTCATCGTGCAGAATCCGGCATCCAGGCCGCTCAGTCAGATGGAAATGGACGATATTTATGCCCTGCCATATATGCGCACCTATCATCCGTCTTACAAAGCAGCCGGGGGCGTGCCGGCGATTTCGGAAGTAAAATTCAGCCTGGCCAGCAGCCGGGGCTGTTTCGGCGGCTGTAATTTCTGCGCGCTGACCTTTCACCAGGGACGCATTATCCAGAGCCGCAGCCATGATTCGATTGTCAGCGAAGCAGAAATGCTTGTAAAACAGCCGGATTTTAAAGGCTATATTCATGATGTCGGCGGGCCGACGGCCAATTTCCGCCAGCCAGCCTGCAAAAAACAGCTTTCCAAAGGGGCCTGCACAAACAGACAGTGCCTGTTTCCAAAGCCATGCAAAAACCTGGACGTCAGCCATCAGGATTACATGGAGCTGCTGCGCCGGCTGCGGAGCCTGGAAGGCGTGAAAAAAGTATTTATCCGTTCGGGCATCCGATATGATTACCTGATTTATGATAAAAACCAGCAGTTTCTGCGCGAGCTCTGTGAACACCATGTCAGCGGCCAGCTGAAAATTGCGCCGGAGCACATATCCAATACGGTATTAAACAAACTGGGCAAGCCTTCGGTAGAAGTATATGAGAAATTTGTGCGGGCATATCAGAAAATGAACGAAAAGCTGGGAAAGGAACAGTACCTCGTGCCATACCTGATGTCTTCCCATCCGGGCTCAGCCTTAAAGGAAGCCATTGAACTGGCAGAATATCTGCGTGACATGGGCTATGTGCCACAGCAGGTGCAGGATTTTTACCCGACGCCGTCCACGATTTCTGCCTGCATGTATTACACGGGACTTGACCCGCGTACCATGCAGCCTGTATATGTGGCTTCGAATCCGCATGAAAAAGCCATGCAGCGCGCGCTAATCCAGTACCGCAATCCGAAAAATTATGACCTGGTTTATGAAGCACTTGTGATGGCAGGACGCACGGATTTAATCGGAAACGGCCCGAAATGCCTGATTAAGCCGCGGAAAAATCCGCATGACACCGGACTAAGGCACGGGAAAAAGGACACGTCGCTCAAAAACGGAAACAGACAGAAGCATGCCGCAAAACGAAAACAGGCAAATGGAAAGCATGCTGCAGGAAAAAAAGCCGGAAACCATAAAAATGGAGCAGGACGCCAGATAAAATCAGGACATGGAAAGGGCAGGAAAAAAAGGTGAAAAATATGCCGGAAAAAGCAAAAATTGTTTTAGGAAGCAATGGAATCAAGAAGGTATTAAAAGATTTTTCTCCAGCAGAGTCTGTGGCAGAATATATCTGGAATGGATATGATGCGGATGCGTCTGAGGTCAAAGTTTTGGCAGAGTACAATGCCATGGAAAAAATCAGTCAGATTTCTATCAGTGATAATGGATGTGGCATAGATTTTAAAACTTTGGATAAAAAATTTAAGCCATTTTATGAATCCGGCAAAATGATATATAACAGCGAGAAAGATGTGCATTCTTTGATGCATGGAAAAAATGGAATTGGAAGGCTGACGTTTTTTACGTTTGCACAATCTGCGAAATGGACAACTGTATATAAAGAAGGTAATAAAACCCTGCGATATACAATCATGATTACAGAAAATGGACTGGATAGTTATACAGCCAGCCAGCCGGAAGAAGTTCAGGGAAGCACCGGTACATCTGTGGAATTTGATGGGATAAAGGAAAATATTTTTCGATACGATATTTTAGAATTTCTGAAAATCGATTTTGCATGGTATCTTGAACTGAATAAGAAAAGAAATGTTCAGCTGTTATTTAACCATATGCAGTTAGAATACTCGGATTTTTTGAAAGAAAGGGAACAAAAAAAGTTTCAATACAATGATTATGCGTTTGATGTTGTTTTTTGCCGGTGGGAGAGAAAACTGCATCAGGAATATTCGAAATATTATTATTTAAATGCAAAAGGAAAAGAAGTATATAAAGAAAATACGACTTTGAATAACAAAGGAGATGAGTTTTTTCACAGTATTTATGTCAGCAGCAGGCTTTTTGATAATTTTTCTTTTGAAAAAACGAATGGACAGTTAAGGCTGCCTATTGCTGGAAAAAACAGGGAAGACGAAGCGTTTAAGTTTATAAAAAAAGAGCTTGATAAATACATCAGGGAAAAGAGAGAGCCTTTTATAAAGAACAGTACAAAGAAGTTTCTGCATAAACTGGAAGATAAAAAAGCTTATCCCGATTACAATTTAAACAATCCTGTTGACAAATATAAAAAAGAATGTCTGGATGAACTGTTATCCACTGTATTTTACATTGAGCCAAGGCTGTTCGGAGGGCTTGACAATAAGCAGATTAAGGTTATAGTCAGAATGCTGGGGCTTTTGATGGAGACCGGGGAAGCTGATAGTTTTATTGAAATTATGGAAAACGTCATTGACATGACAGCAGAAGAACGCAGTGAATTGGCAGATACGCTGAAGTACACGACCCTGGCCAAAATAAATAAAACGATACAGCTGCTCAAAGACAGGGCCAGAAGCGTTGCGAATTTAAAGAAACTGGTATTTGATGAAAAAATGGAAGCGGGCGAAATAAATGCGATACAGCCCTTTATTGAAAATAATTACTGGATTTTGGGTGAAAAGTATCATTTGGTTTCCGCAGAAGAACCGGATTTTGAAGAAGTATTGAGAAGATTCACGTATTTGTTAACAGGGGAAAAGAAAAAGAAGGGCACAGTCAAAATGGACAGCGTCAATTCCAGGAAGCAGATGGATATTTTTGCAGTCCGCCAGATGCCTGATGGTGAAATAAAAAAATGTATCGTGGCAGAACTGAAGCATCCAAAGGTGGTTCTTTCGATGAAAGAGTTAAATCAGGTAAAAACTTATATGGAAACCATTCTGGAAGAACCGGAATTTAAGGCAGATAATATTGAATGGGAGTTTTTTCTGATAGGAAGTAAATACAATCATTTTATAAGCCGTGAAATTGAAAATGCAAGAAGCCATGGAGAAAAATCACTGGTTTACAATGTGGGAAACTGTAAAATATATGTAAAAACATGGCGGGAAATTTTTACTGAATTTGAAATTAATTATGATTTTTTATACAGCAGACTTCAGCTTCAGCAAAAACAAATCATCGAACAGACAGGAAAAACACGAGAGAGTATTTTGGAACAGGAACGCACCAGTCTGGCCAGAATGCCGCAGGAAATACAAATGGATTAATTTTCCGGCAAGCCTGTATGGAAAGGAACTGTAACCTATGAAAGAATTCCACATAACCCCCGCTGAATCCGGACAGCGGCTTGACAAATATTTAAAAAAACTCCTGCCAGAAGCGGCTTCCAGCTTTCTTTATAAAATGCTGCGCAAAAAGAATATTACTGTCAACGGCAGAAAAACAGATGGCTCGGTTATAATTGCAGACGGGGATAAAATCACGCTTTATTTATCCGACGAGACATTTGAAAAGTTCCATTCCCGGCCTTCCTTTTCCCTGCCGGAAACGGGACACAAAAATCCGCTGCCAGCCCTGCAGGTGCTGTATGAAAATGCAGACATCCTGATTGTAAATAAGCCATCGGGCCTGCTATCCCAGAAGGCGTCTGCATCGGACATTTCAGCAAATGAGCTGGTTATCCGGTATTTGCTGGAATCGGGTGCCATTACACAGGAATCACTGGAACCCTTCCGGCCGTCAGTCTGCAACCGCCTTGACCGGAATACATCCGGCATCCTGCTGGCAGGAAAGACACTGCATGGCCTGCAAGAGCTGTCCAGGCAGCTGAAAGAACGCTCGATTGCAAAATATTACCGCTGCATTGTAAAAGGAAGCCTGGAACAGCCACAGCATTTAAAAGCTTACCTGGAAAAAGATACCGGAAAAAATAAATCCAGCATTTTCCGGCATGAACAGCCCGGACAGCAGAATCCAGGCACATGGCTGATTGAGACAGAGTACCGCCCGGTGAAACAGTATGCCGGATTTACCATGCTTGAGGTGCACCTGATTACCGGGCGTTCCCATCAGATACGCGCCCATCTTGCGTCTATTGGGCATCCGGTTATCGGTGATGCCAAATACGGCGATGCCGCCTTAAACCGCAGGCTGCGGGATGCAGCCGGATTAAAGCACCAGCTGCTTCATGCATGCCGTATTGTATTTCCGGACGGGCTGGAAATACAGGCCCCGCTGCCGGAATTATTCACTGCCTGTGAGGCCTGCCTGAATCCTGCTGCGACAGACAAAATGAAAGCAAAACACCCCGGGAGGACAAGCACATGCCGACATGGAACTCGCGCGGACTGCGCGGCTCGGCCCTGGAAGAATACATAAACCGTACCAATGAAAAATATCTGGAACACGGCCTTGCGCTTATTCAGAAAATACCGACACCGATTACGCCCATAACCATTGACAAACAGACGCACCATATTACGCTTGCTTATTTTGAGCAGAAAAGCACCGTGGATTATATCGGTGCCGTGCAGGGAATTCCGGTCTGCTTTGATGCAAAAGAGTGCCATTCCGATACGTTTCCGCTGCAAAACATTCACGGGCATCAGGTTGTATTTATGGAAAATTTCGAACGCCAGGGCGGCATTGCATTTTTCCTTATCCTGTTTTCCGCAAGGGATGAATTCTATTACCTGAGATTCCAAAAGCTGCTGGAATTCTGGGAGCGGATGAAAAACGGGGGCAGAAAAAGCTTCCGCTATGAAGAACTGGAGCCAGACTATTTTTTTCAGACTGCAGGCGGCGTTTTGGTGCCATATCTGGACAGGCTGCAAAAAGATTTATCCAGCAGAGATTGACAAACCTGTCTGGTTCTTATATAATAAACTGGTTTTATACTATAATACGTTAATCCGGTAAAGCGCCGGCTGGCCAGAAAATTTTAGAACTTTAAACCAGACGGGCTTTCTTGTTATTAAAACATGTAACAGGTCAGCTTGCCTGAACGGTTAATCAAAAAATACTGGAAATGCAGGAATCCACTATACAAACAGGACAAAAACACGTATACTGAAATACAGACACAACAGCAAGGAGTAAAGACATGAAACAGCATCTGCTGCATACACCGGAAGGCGTCCGGGATATATACAATGGAGAATGTGAAAAGAAGCTATACCTGGAAGACAAGCTGTATGGCATTTTAAAGACCTATGGATGCCGCCCGATACAGACACCGTCCTTTGAATTTTTTGATATTTTCGGCAAAGAGGTCGGCACGATTCAATCCAGGAATTTGTATAAGTTTTTTGACCGGGAAGGCAATACGCTTGTGCTGCGCCCGGATATTACGCCGTCCATCGCACGGTTTGTATCAAATTATTATATGGAAGAAACCATGCCGCTGCGGTTTTGCTACAAGGGCAATACCTTTATCAATACGGACAGCTATCAGGGGCGGCTTAAGGAAAATACCCAGCTTGGCGCAGAATTTATCGGGGATAATTCTGCCGATGCCGATGCAGAAATCCTGTCCATGGTTACCGAATGCCTGCTGGGAGCCGGATTAAAGGAATTCCAGCTGACCGTCGGCCATGTCGGCATTTTGCAGGGCATGATGGAAGCAGCCGGTTTTGACGACGAAGAAGCAGAAACGCTGCGCGGCCTGATTATGAATAATAATTTTTTTGGCGCGGAAAGCTTTGCCGATTCGAAAAACCTGGAACCGGAACTCAAAGAGCTGTTCCATCTGCTTGGTAAAATCTGCGACTCCGCGGAGGATTTTCAGAATGCAAAGCAGGCTGCCGCGAAATATCCGGATATTCTGGCAGCCATGGAGCATCTCGAACAGCTGCAGTCCCTGTTCCTTCTTTACGGCATGGACCGCTATATCAGCTTTGAGCTTGGGGCTGTCAGCAGCTACAAGTACTATTCCGGGATTATTTTTAACGCTTATACATTCGGCAGCGGCGAGCCTGTTGTCAAAGGAGGACGCTATGACCATCTTCTGCGGCATTTTGGCAAGGATGCACCGGCGATTGGCTTTGTTATCGTGATTGACCAGCTGATGGCAGTTTTATCGCGCCAGAATATCGATACCCCGGCAGCTGCCTGCGGACAGCTGGTCGTATATGAGCAGGCCTGCCGCGAGGATGCGGTTGTGTATGCCAGAAAGCAGCGTGTGGCCGGATGCAGCGTAGAGCTGATGTGCAGGCGGCCCGGCATGAAAAAAACGGATTACGAAGCTTATGCACAGAGAAATCAGATTGCAAGGCTGCAGTTTATGGATGGAGAAACAGACAATGAGTGAAAGATATTTAACGTTTGCGCTTGGAAAAGGCAGGCTTGCGAAAAAAACACTGGAATTATTTGAAAAAATCGGGATTACCTGTGAAGAAATGAAGGATAAGGACACCCGGAAGCTGATTTTTGTCAATGAAGAAGCAAAGCTGCGCTTTTTCTTATCCAAAGGGCCGGACGTGCCGACGTATGTGGAGTATGGCGCGGCCGATATCGGCGTTGCCGGGGAAGATACGATTTTAGAAGAAAACCGCAAAATTTATGAAGTGCTGGACTTAGGCTTTGGCGCGTGCCGGATGTGTGTCTGCGGCCCGCCGCAGGCAGGGGAGCTGCTCGGACGGCGCGAGCTTATCCGTGTCGCTTCCAAATATCCGCATATTGCAAAGGATTATTTTTATAACAAAAGGCATCAGACCGCAGAAATCATAAAATTAAACGGCTCCATAGAGCTGGCACCAATCGTCGGGCTTTCCGAGGTCATTGTAGATATCGTGGAAACCGGCTCCACGCTGCGGGAAAACGGACTGGAAGTGCTTGAGGAAGTCTGTCCGCTGTCCGCCCGCATGGTTGTAAACCCGGTCAGCATGAAAATGGAGCACGCGCGCATTACGGAACTGATTGCGAATTTAAAACAAGAGCTGAGCAAGGAGCAGATGTCATGAAAACCGTAAAACTGACAAAAGAAACAACGAATCATTTATTAGACCAGCTGCTGAAGCGCAGTCCCAACAGCTACGGGGAATATGAAAGCCGTGTGCATGAGATTATTGAAAATGTGCGCGCCAGGCGGGATGAAGCAGTTTTTGAATATACAAAGCGCTTTGACGGCGCGGATATCCATGCCGGGAATATCCTGGTTACCGAAGATGAGATAAACCGCGCCTATGAAAAAATAAATCCGTCCCTGCTGCAGGTTATCCGGAAATCGCTTTTTAATATCCGGCGGTTTCACGAAAAACAGCTCCAGCAGTCCTGGTTTGACGGCGCAGAAAAGGGGATTATCTTAGGGCAGAAAATCACGCCGCTGCAGACCGCAGGCGTGTATGTGCCGGGCGGCAAGGCTGCTTACCCGTCTTCCGTGCTGATGAACATTATCCCGGCCAAGGCAGCCGGGGTGCACAACATTATTATGACATCCCCGCCGGATAAGAACGGGGAAATTTACCCGGCTACGCTTGTTGCGGCGAAGGAAGCAGGCGCGGATGCCATTTATAAAGCAGGAGGCGCACAGGCGGTGGCCGCAATGGCCTTTGGCACGGAGAGCATTCCGCGTGTCGATAAGATTGTAGGGCCGGGCAATATTTATGTGGCGCTTGCAAAAAAAGCAGTATTTGGCTATGTCAGCATTGATTCCGTAGCCGGGCCGAGCGAGATTTTAGTGCTTGCCGATGAATCGGCAGACCCTTCTTATGTGGCAGCAGACCTGCTTTCACAGGCAGAGCACGATGAGCTGGCATCTGCAATCCTGATTACGACCTCCCAGGAGCTGGCAGGGAACGTAGCAAAAGAGATAGAGCGCTATCTGGAAAAGCTGTCCAGGCGGGACATTATCCAGAAGTCTTTGGAACAGTACGGGTATATCCTGCTTGCAGATACCATGGAGCAGGCGGTTGATGCGGCAAATGAGATTGCGTCCGAGCATCTGGAAATACTGACGCACAATCCATTTGAAACCATGACGCATATCCGCAATGCAGGAGCGATTTTCCTTGGACCGTACAGCTGTGAGCCGCTGGGCGATTACTTTGCCGGGCCGAACCATGTGCTGCCGACCAACGGAACCGCAAGATTTTTCTCCGCTCTGAGCGTGGACGACTTTATAAAAAAATCAAGCATTGTTTCCTATTCCAGGCAGGCGCTTGAACCAGTATACAAAGATATCGTGCAGTTTGCAGAAAATGAACAGCTTACGGCACATGCAAATTCCATCCGCGTGCGTTTTGAAGACAGGATGCAGTAAAATAGAAAGGCAGGAACCATGGAACGCAAAATACTGGCGGCATCGCTGTACATAAAGGACGGCGTGCCCGTAAACAGCCCGCAGGATTTTACGCCCGCAGGAAACCTGGAGTTTCTTGCAAAGGCGTACAATGACGGCGGCATCGATAAAGTATATATTTTTGACCTCTCATCCGGGGACGGGGAGCATGAAAAGAATCTGACGACAATCCGGGAGCTGAACCGCCTGATTGAAATCCCGACGTGCGGCGGCGGCAATGTCCGGCGGCTTGAAGACATCAAAAAGCTGCTGTATGCAGGCTGCAAGCAGGTGGTGATAAACGGTTCGAAGCCATACTGCTTTGAGCTGGTAAATGAAGCCTGTGCCCGTTTTGGAAAAGAAAAGCTGCTCGTATCGGTCAAAAACATTGATTTTATATTTAAACATAAAGAAGTCATTGAGGAAAAAATACATGAAATGCTTGTGATGGAAACGAAACTGATAGATTCGATTGAAAACCTGACCAGCATGCAGTATGTGGCCCTTTGCGACAAAAAAGATATTGATATGATTGTGCGTATCTTAAACCGCAGGCATTCGCGCGGCATTTATGGTGCATTTTTAAATGATATTACGATGAATGCCATGGAATTAAAATCCACGCTTTCGGCGCAGGGCATGAAAATGGACAATTTTGAGCCGGCATTCAAATGGAGCGATTTCAAGCTGAACGCTGATGGCTTGCTTCCGGTTGTCACACAGGATTACCGGACAGGGCAGGTACTGATGCTTGCCTATATGAACGAGGAAGCATTTAACAAGACCATTGCAACGGGAAAAATGACCTATTACAGCAGAAGCCGCAGGCAGCTTTGGGTAAAAGGGCTTACGTCCGGGCATATCCAGTATGTCAAGGTGCTGGCAGCGGACTGTGATTTTGATACGATTCTGGCCAGGGTCTCCCAGGTCGGCGCGGCCTGCCATACCGGGCAGTACAGCTGCTTCCATAACGAAATCGTGCATAAGCAGTACATCGAACGCAACCCGCTTAAGGTATTTCAGGAAGAATATGCCATTATTATGGACCGCAAAGAGCATCCGAAGGAAGGCTCTTACACGAATTACCTGTTTGACAAAGGAATCGATAAAATTTTAAAAAAGATTGGCGAAGAAGCATCGGAGATTATCATTGCCGCCAAAAACCCGGATTCGGAAGAAATCAAATACGAAGCGGCTGATTTTCTGTATCACCTGATGGTATTAATGGCCGAGAAGGGGCTGACCTGGGAAGATATCACAAGCGAGCTGTCCCAGCGGTAAATGATACCGGCCTTTCCGGAAAAAGGGAATAGCCCTGCATGGGCGTGCATAAAATAAAACAACCTTATTTGACAGGAGCATCAGATGCTTGGAAATGATTATGCACAGGCCAGAAAACGGTATGTAGAGGAAGTCCGGCGTTCCTTTAATCATGCAGAACCGGATGAATACCAGGATGAATCAGGAGAAGGGACAGAGTCTTTTTTTAAGGTGCGCCTTTTGATAGCAGTCTGTATTTTTGGCGCCTTCGTGCTCTGTGACCGGACAGGGAGCAGGTTTTATAATTATACGACAGACGAGGTAATCGAAAAGCTGCAGCAGGAGCAGTTCCAGGCACAGCTGGATTCTATCCGGGAAGCGTGGAGCGAGCTGACGAAAGAATAAGCAAAAGGAGCTGCCTTTCAAAGGAAAGGATAGGAAATATGGCTTTATCGGAAAGAGAATATGAAAAGCAGGAAAAAATAAATGGCGTAATCGTAAATATGTCACCAGCGCCAAATTTCAGGCACGCAATTATTAATTGCAATCTGCTCAGAATGATATCGAACGGCTTAAAAAACAGTCTCTGCCTTGTGTTTGCGGAAAATCTTGATTTTAACTATCATCCGGAAATCAACGATGATTATTTCTGTCCGGATATTATGGTTATCTGTGACAGAAAGCATTTAAAGGGCAATTCATACAGCGGTGTTCCGAAATTTATTGCAGAAACACTGAGCCCGTCCACGGCAAAAAGAGACAAAACAGAAAAAAAAGATGCATACGAAAAGGCCGGGGTGGAAGAATACTGGATTGTCTCTCCAAATGGAAGCCTGGAAATTTATTATCTGGATGACGGAAAATACCGGCTGGAACAGAGTTATCTTTTGCAGACAGATTCGGAAGATGAATGCTGCAATACAGAAGAAGAAATCTGCCTGAGGGCATTTCCGCATATTCGCATGACGCTGGGAGAAATATTTGAACATGTGTTATAACCCTGAGTTATGATACCTATATTTATTATATATTAGCATTATACCGGAATCTGTGTTACACTCTATGCAGAAACAGAAACAGAACCAAAAAGGAGGAATGAACCATGGGCATGACCATGACCCAGAAAATACTGGCTGCACATGCCGGATTAGAATCCGTAACAGCGGGACAGCTGATTGAGGCAGATTTAGACCTTGTATTGGGTAACGATATTACATCACCGGTTGCCATTCGCGAAATCGAAAAGATGAAGGTGGAAGGCGTATTTCACAAAGACAAGATAGCACTTGTTATGGATCATTTTGTACCGAACAAAGACATCAAATCCGCAGAGCACTGTAAATGTGTCCGCGAATTTGCCTGCAAAAATGAAATCACGAATTATTTTGATGTCGGGCAGATGGGTATCGAGCATGCGCTGCTGCCGGAACAGGGACTAACCGTGGCAGGAGATGTTATTATCGGGGCAGATTCGCATACCTGTACATATGGCGCGCTCGGTGCTTTTTCGACCGGGGTAGGGAGCACAGACATGGCAGCCGG
>OFHA01002149.1_pt1 | contig 12017 bp, 11 predicted proteins | sample 1521891 | NCBI WGS metagenome assembly OFHA01 (sample SAMEA3504089, study PRJEB24116) | mouse gut metagenome | biome: mouse gut; feature: mouse-associated habitat; material: faeces | place: Denmark | collected 2011 | reverse complement strand
TTAAAACACCTAATTAAGAAACAGGGGCATCATTTATAAAGTTGTAAAGTAGTGTTAAGAAAAATAAGACTATGAAATCGTTTAATTATCCGTTTGCAGAAAAGTACAGACATTACAGGTGCCTGCTCAGGAAAGATCGAAAAAGCGGACTGTTCCTGACAAAGTACCATGGACATCGGATGTATTTTAGCAGAGATTATTTCACATCGTCAGCCTGTGTGAACTATATGCGAAGTATTCTGACAGAACAGGATCCGGAAAGTCCGCACAGATATCTGACAGACAGTTTTGATGTGGACGAGGGAAGCGTGGTAGTAGACGCAGGAGTTGCGGAAGGAAATTTTTCGCTGGATATTTTGGAGAAGGCGTCAAGATTAATTTTGGTGGAATACAATCGAAACTGGCTGGAGGCGCTGGAAAAGACGTTTGCAAAAGAAATTGCAGTGGGAAAAGTGGAGATTGTGCCTAAACTGCTTGGGGATCATGATGATCATTCGCATGTGTCCATTGACTATCTTTATCAAAAATATGGAAAAATTGATTTTGTCAAACTGGATATTGAGGGCGGAGAAGAGAACGCCTTAAGGGGAGGGGGAAAGTGGATGAGGGACTGTCCTTCTGCAAAACTGGCAGTATGTGCATATCATAAGCCGGATGCGTTTCATTCGATATGGCAGGTACTGGAGAATCAAAATCTGTTTCACCTGTCTTACACAAAAGGTTACATGTACTTTCCTGCAGTGATCGGTGATCAGCCGCCGTATTTAAGACGTGGTCTGATCCGTGCGGTTCGAAGACAGCAGGTAAATAGAAGTTACGAATGATCCTGCATATTTGGAAAGCTGGCGGCAAAAACGAAATGGAGGGATTTACCAGATGAACAATAAAAAAGCCCTGAAAAATCAAGGATCAAGATTACGAAAGGCAATAAAAACAGTGTGGGGGGGGGTAAAACCAGAACCAGGACAATCCGGAATGGCAGCGCAGACATCCAGACAGCCAGAGGCAGAAAAAGAGATCATGCAGATTCCGCAATGCATTTTTCCATGGGTATTTTTAGGCCTTGGATGGGGGAAATACGGGGTCTGCTGTAACTCGTATTCCATGGATTTCGGCGATATTTCGCAGGCGGGACAGCTGTTGGATGTTACCAGAGATATTTTTAACTCGGACAGCTATCTGCAGATGCGCGCTTCTCTGGCGAAGGGATGTCTGAATGAAAACTGTGTGACATGTCCGCAGAGAACGTATGGCGGCGGTGGAATTCAGCAGATTGTGAATCAGTATACAAACGCGTTGCTTCAGATACAGGACGAAGCGCAGCGTTACCGGGCGCGTGATAATTTTGCGAAGGGCGTGGAGGCGGCGGTTTTCGGAAAAAGCAGCGTAGAACATGCGCCGTCTTTTTTGAATATCTGCTGTGGCTCTGCGTGTAATATCAGATGCAAATTCTGCTACAACTGTCGCATGGAATATGATCCGGATCCAGCGGATATTTTCAAGGTGATCGACCGGGTGCATGAACATCTGATTTTTGTCCAGCTGACCGGAGGCGAGCCGCTTGTGACAAGAGCCGGACGGGAGATCCTCAGGGAATTTGCAGCGGGCAGATACAAGTTCGCGGTACGGCTTGGCACCAATGCGCAATGGACGGATTTTGATCTGTTAAAGCCGGTCAATCTGGCCGAGGTGCAGATTTCATCGGACGGCGCTACAAAGGAAGTGTATGAAAAAGTAAGGGTCGGAGGCGATTTTGACGATCTGATTCAAAATATCAAAAAATTTGTGGAGTTTCAAAAGAGTAAGCCGTATATGGTGCTTCGGCTGAATTATACGGTGACCTCCGATAACTATATGGATATACCGCAGGCAGTAAAGCGATATGAAGACCTGGGACTGTTCGTAACGTTTAACCTTGTGATGCGGGAAAAGGATGATCCGCAGAATATTAAAGAACGTCCGGACTTATACGAGGACTTATTAAAATATGCGGATCTTGGAATCGAACAGTCCGGCTCTGTTTTTACGCGGGACTGTCTTTTAAATATCAAAAAGACGATTCAGGAAAAGATGCTGACGCAGGAAAAGCAGCGTTCAGATACATGACGGGAGACTGGAAAGGTGGAACCATTGATCAGTTCAAAAAAAATCATCGATCATGTACAGCTTGGTGAAAATGTAACTATTTATGAGTTTGTAAACCTGTATGGCTGTAAAATCGGCGATAACACAAAGATCGGAACATTTGTGGAAATACAAAAAGGCGCGGTTGTCGGGAAAAACTGTAAAATATCGAGCCATTCGTTTATCTGCGAGGGCGTACAGATGGAAGACGAGGTGTTTCTTGGACATGGCGTTTGTTTTATTAATGACAAAAGGCCTGAAGCGGTAAACAGATCCGGCCGCCTCCAGACAGAAGGGGACTGGGAAATGTGCAGGACGCACGTTAAAAAAGGCGCGTCGATCGGAACAGGCGCGGTGATTTTAGGAGGGGTTACGATCGGGGAACATGCGCTGGTGGGAGCAGGCGCGGTGGTTACGAGGGATGTGCCTGCGAATGCAACGGTCGTCGGTAATCCCGCCAGAATCCTTGTAAAAAGAAACGGGCAGACATCCGGCTGCAAGGCTGGAATCATTGGATTTGGATATATGGGACATGTTCATCTGCGTCTTGCCAGACAGTCTGCCGCGATAGAGATTACGGCGGTTTACAATTCATGGGGAAGAAAAGCTGGAAGAAGCGCGCAGGGAAGGACTGCATGCCTGTGAAACATTGGAAGAACTGCTGTCCATGGATATTCAGCTTGTGATTGTCTGCACACCAAATCACCTGCATTATGAGGATGCAAAAAAGTCCCTGCTGGCAGGCAAACATGTATTGTGTGAAAAACCGGCGACAGTAAACGCAAAAGAAGCGGAGGAGATACTGGCGATAGCAGAGCGTATGGGAAGAGTTTTTACCGTACATCAGAACAGAAGATGGGATACCGATTTTCTGGTTTTAAAAGAAATCTTAAAAAATAAGCAGATCGGGACGTTTACGACCATTCATTCCTGTACTTATGGACAGCGCGGCGTATGCTTTGGCTGGAGGGCAGACCCGCGGGCCGGAGGCGGGATGTTGTATGACTGGGGCGTGCATCTGGCTGACCAGATCCTTCAGTTATACGAAGGTGTGCGTATTAAAAAGATTTATGCGCGGACAGAAAGTATATTAACGCCGGCGGTCGATGATTTTTTTGAGGTAAAACTGATGTTGGAAAACGACGTATGCGCGAATCTTGGCGTAGGAACATTTGCGTTGCAGCCAGTACCAAGATGGTTTGTGTTTGGAGACAGAGGCACGCTGAAAATAGATGATTTTTCCGGAAAAACAGGCGGTATGGCCAGGATAAAAGGCAGTGTAAAAGGATTTGACCGTGTAAAGCCGAAGGAAAAGATCTGCGGGCCAAGCCGGACAATGGCGCATCTGGAACCGGAAAATCTGGAACAGTTAAGACTGCCTGAAATAGAGCGGGGGGGGAAAATCAGAATTTTTACCGCAATCTTGCAAACGCAATGGCTGGAGAGGAAACGTGCTTTGTAACGCCTGCGCAGATTCTGCGTCTGATGAAGGTTATGGATCTTATATTTGAATCTGCGAGATGCGGCGTTGTACTGGATACGGATATATAAGCTGTCCGGATATGTTAACAAATCTGGCAGGCAGAGGTAATGCCGGGAGCAGAATCAGGGAGTAAAAGAAAAGCATGGAAAAATACAGTGTATTAATGGCGGTCTGGCGGAAGGATCAGCCGGAGTATCTTCGTCAGAGTATCCGCAGTATGATGGAACAGACAATACGTCCGGACGAGATGATCATCGTGGAAGACGGACCGCTGTCCAGGCCGTTGTATGAGGTTTTAAAAGAATGCAGGCAAACGTATGATTTTGTCACAATAAAGACGATACGGTTAAAAAAGAACAAAGGACTCGGACAGGCGCTGAATACGGGACTTAGGCATTGCAGCAACGAACTGGTCGCACGCATGGATGCGGACGATATCGCGCTGCCTGTCCGGTGTGAGAAACAGCTTGCCTGTTTTGCACGTAATCATAATCTCGCAGTGGCAGGCACACAGATCTGTGAATTTGTAAACAACCCAGGCGAATTTATTCCGTCCCGCATCGTACCGGTGAGTCAGGAAGAGATTTTAAGATTTGCGCGCCGCCGCAGTCCGTTTAACCATCCGACTGTGATGTATAAAAAGTCAAAAGTACTTGCCTGCGGCGGTTATGGTACGGCGAAACGAAAAGAAGATCTGGAGCTGTTTCTTACAATGCTGTATCAGGGATACGAAACGGAAAATACAAAAGAAGCGCTGCTGTTTTACCGGGCAGATGCAGATAATCTTAAGAGAAGGAAAGAGTGGAAAAACTGCTGGGAATATATCAGAATCATCTATAAATTTTACCAGCTTGGATTTTCTTCTTTTTGGGATTTTATTTATGTTCTGTGCGGACAGACAGCCATGCATTTTTTGCCGCAGAAACTGACGCATGCGCTAAACCGGAAATTTTTAAGAAAATGACAGGAAAAGGGAACAGATATGACATCCGAAGCAACGAAACTATCCGTCGCGGTTTTAGGAACTTATACCAGACAGGATCTTATTTATGCCATGAATTCGATTACAAGCCAGGATTATCCGGATCTGGAGCTGCTTATTTCTATGAACGAGCTGGATCTGCCAGCCTGTGCCGTGATCGATACGCTAAATGCGAACCGGAAGCAGAATCTGAAAAAAGTATGGATCGAAACGGAAAAAAGAACGTATCCGATGCGGCATCATCTGAAAAAGATCAGCAGTCAGATGCAGGGAGAGTGGCTGCTCTGTCTGTGGAACGGATCCGCTTTGTATGCGTCGGACTCTTTGAGCCGATGTGTGAAGGGTGCGGACAGCGGCAGTCTGATCATGGGTATTCAGGTGTTGTTTGAAGATGGAAGAGGCTATATTGGCGAGCAGAGCGGAGGCGTTTTGTTTCCAAAACAATTTGTAAAATCAGCGTCTTTTCGAAATCTGGATTTGGAAAAAGATCTGACGCTTCAGATCGGGAAGATCTTTCGATTTTGTGAAGTGCCTTTTATTCGCACAAACATCCGTCCGCATCCGCCCTGCCATAAGGAGTATACGCAGACAGTACTGCGGCAGAATCTGAAACGCTGGATGCAGCAGCTGGAACAAGGACGGCTGCGGCTGAATGCGCTGGCATATACAAGACTGCTGCGCATGGCGTACGCTTATTTGGAAAGGCATCCGTATCAGGAAAGGAATCGGCAGAAAGAAACATATCGGGAAGAGATTCTTTCGGATATGGATGAATGGATACAATACCTGATTGTGAAACAAAAAGGCGGAAAATGGGAAATCAAAGACAGCGATAAGGCGCTGATCTGTCACCTGACGAAGATGAAGGAGATCGTGCGAAACAAACGTTTTACAAAGATGATTTTGCGAAGGTATATCAAAAAGCTGCCGCATGCGTCGTGCAGACGGGCGGTTATGGTCGTGAGCGAGTATCATTTGTGGCGTTCCTGTTTTCAGAGTGTATATGACTGTCTGCTTTGTCATAACTATGAGGTTACGATTGTATATGCCGGATTTCAGCACAGTCAGATTACCATCGATGCAGATCAAATGCTGGAAGCATGGAATCATAGCGGATATGAATACGTGCGCAGCGAAGATTACGATCTGTCCGGACAGAGTCCGGATGTGATATTTTTTTGCAAACCATACGATGTAGTGGATGAAAAATGGCGGATTGAGGAAATCGAAAAAATCGTACGTCATATCATCTATATTCCTTATCATATGGCCAGTATGCGCAGCGACCCGGAAAGCATACGGCTGATGTATCAGCTGCCGATGCATTTTCTTGCCTGGAGGCAGCTTGTTTATAATCAGACAGTCGCAGATCAGATCGACAGACATTCCTATCATCCGAAAAATCAACTGCAGATCGGACATCCGAAATATGATGTAAAAAGAAAAGACTTTACACGCGAGGAAAGCGATGCATATTATAAAATGAGGAAACTGGCAGATGGAAAAAAGATCGTTTTATGGAACAGTCATTTTGCCATCGATCCTTTGCACGCGGACAGTGCCGGCACTTTTTTTACATTTGGAATAGATTTTTTAAAAAGCATTCCAAACGCGCAGGGCTTTTTTGTTATATGGAGGCCGCATCCGCTGTTTTGGGAAAATTTGCGTGGGGGGGGGTACGAACAGACAGAACAGACGTACCGCTGTATGCAGGATGCCGTAACAGCGAAGAAGTTATATGTCGATCGGGGAGCTTCCCAATGGCCGGCAGTATTTGCGGCGGATATTCTGATTAGCGATGCATCTTCACTGATTGAAAGTTTTATGATGCTTCAAAAACCTGTGATACTGACACAGCGAGTGGAAAAAGAAACGCATATGGATGCTGTGATACAGAAGGCATCTTCACAAAAGCAGCTTGCACAGGCAATTTCCCATCTGCTGAAAAATGGAGACGAACGGCAGGAAATTCGGAGGCGGTGGATAAATCGGAACTATTTTCTGCCATCCGGGGGACAATGCGTGGCAGGCAGACTGGCGGAGGAACTGGAAAGAGAACTGTTTCAGGAGAATGATGGATGAAAAATCTTTCTGATGAATGGAAAAGAAAATGATGGAAAAACAGCGGTTTCTGACAGCTGCCGCAAAGAAACGAAAGAAAAAGTCTGCAGTTGAAGATCTGCAAAAATCTGTTATAATGGAAACAGATAAAAGGCAGGTGGGGATGTATGGCAAATCAGAGAAAGGTAAAGACGGATGTTATCCTAAAAGAGTTCTGGAGGCAGAACGACCGGTTTGCAGATCTGTTTAACGCGGTGGTTTTTCAGGGAAAACAGGTGTTAAGGCCGGAAGATTTACATGAAATGGATACGGACATGTCCGGAATTATCCGTTTTCGGAATTATGAGGAATCACTGGTGCGGACGCGGGATGTGGTAAAAAAGACGGCGTACGGCGTGGGGTTTGCCGTGCTGGGCATCGAATCGCAGCAAAAGATTCATTACGCGATGCCGCTGCGGACCATGCTGTATGACGCAATGGGGTATTTAAAGGAATATCAGGAACTTGTCCATTCCCGTAAGGAAGAAAGAAAAAACAAGGCGGGGGACGAATTTTTGTCCGGAATGCGAAAGGAGGACCGGCTTCATCCGATTATATCCATCGTGATCTATTATGGAGAAAAGGACTGGGACGGGCCGACGGGTCTGAAAGATATGATTGTTAAGATGCCGGAGGAGATCGGAAGTATATTTTCGGATTACCGGATGAATCTTGTACAGGTACGCAGCAGCGACGGATACAGGTTTCATAACGAGGATGTACGGACCGTGTTTGAGATAGCCAGGGAATTGTTTCGCGGAGATTTTGAAAAGATTGCGGCGCGTTATAAAGACAGGGAAATAAAAACCGAACTGATGACGGTGATAGGAAAGATTACGGAATCGGCGGATTTGGTGAAACTGGCAGGGGAAAGAGAGGCGACGGTGAATATGTGTACTGCTTTGGAAAGATTAAAAAATGAAGGACGACAGGAAGGACGACAGGAAGGGCGACAGGAAGGGCGACAGGAAGGATATCAGGAAAAGGAACGGGAACTGATCCTTGCGTGGACGAAAGAGGGATATTCCACAGAGATGATTGCCAGACTTCTGAAAAGGCCGGAAGAATTTGTCCGCGAGATCCAGAAGGACTGTGAAATACTGGCATAGCTTTCGCAAAATTTGTGCAAATAGTAACGATATACGTAAATATAAGGCTGCAGATACAGCTGACGCAGTCCGTCACAGGCAGAGAATCCGGCATGGCCGGATTCTTTTTTATATTGCAGTCGGATACCATATTGTGCTATAATAACTAAGAAAATTTTTATGTCAACGGAAGATACAGCAGAAAGCAGGAAATATGAATCCAATTTTAACAATTGCAGGGAGCGATTGTAGCGGTGGGGCCGGTATACAGGCAGATCTTAAGACATTTATGGCGCATGGCGCGTATGGTATGAGCGTGATTACCGCGCTGACAGCACAAAATACAACAGGCGTTTATGCGGTAAAGCCGACAGAGCCGGAGCTGATCGGGGCACAGCTGGACGCTGTTTTTACAGATATTTTTCCGGGTGCGGTGAAGATCGGCATGGTTGCAGATGATGCCGCTGTACGGGTAATTTGTGACAGACTTGGAAGGTATCGGGCCAGAAATCTGGTGATCGATACGGTGCTTGTCTCTACAAGCGGTACGGCCCTGATGTCGCAAAAAGCGCTGTATCTGGCGCAGGAGGAGTTGTTTTCCATGGCATCCGTGTTAACGCCAAACCTTCCGGAAGCGGAAATACTGTCTGGTGTCCGGATCACAGACGGCGCGTCCATGCAGGAAGCTGCAATGATCATGTATGAAAAATATGGATGTGCGGTATTGTGTAAAGGCGGCCATCTGACCGCTTCTGCGGATGATCTTTTGTATGATGGCAGACAGTTTCACTGGATGAGATCCGGGCGAATTGACAATCCGAATACACATGGGACAGGCTGTACGCTGTCTTCTGCCATTGCCTGCCATCTTGCAGACGGGATGGCGATCCCACAGGCGGTGCAAAAAGCAAAAGAATATATTACAGGCGCGATTGCTGCCGGACTGGATTTGGGAAACGGAAACGGGCCATTGAATCATATATTTTTAAATAAATCATAATTATAAATGAGGAGGAGTTATCATGACTAAAACAAAAATCATTTGTACGCTGGGACCGGCAACCGATCAGCCGGGCGTTTTGGACGCACTGATTCAGGAAGGAATGAGTGTCGCGCGATTTAATTTTTCTCATGGAACTTATGAAGAGCATGAAAAGCGTCTGAACGAGCTGCGGGAAGCACGTACAAGATTTCAGAAACCGATTGCTGCGCTGCTGGATACGAAAGGGCCGGAGATTCGGGTAAAAACGTTTAAAAACGGAAAAGTGGAGCTGCAGCCGGATCAGTTGTTTCGGTTATGTTCCGGTGAAGTGGAAGGAAATGAGGAACAGGTGTCCATTACCTGTCCGGATTTGTACAAAGATGTTTCCGTTGGAAAACGGATTTTATTAGACGACGGTTTAATTGCCATGCAGGTAGAGCAGATTCAGGGCAAAGATATTATTTGTCGTGTCGTAAATGGCGGCGTCGTATCCGATAAAAAAGGCGTCAATATCCCGGATGTACATTTATCTCTTCCTTATATCAGCGATAAGGACAAAGAAGATATTTTATTTGGCATTGAGAAAGATTTTGATTTTGTGGCGGCTTCTTTTGTGCGCCGGGCAGAGGATGTACTTCAGGTTCGTAAAATATTAAACGATAACGGCGGAAAAAATATAGAAATTATATCTAAAATAGAGAATAGAGAAGGCGTGGATAATATTGATGAAATTATTGCGGCTTCAGAAGGCATTATGATTGCGCGCGGGGACATGGCGTGGAAATCGCGAGCGAGGAAGTGCCTGTCATTCAGAAAATGATTATTAAAAAAGTATATGAGGCAGGCAAGAAAGTAATTACAGCAACGCAGATGCTGGATTCCATGATGAAAAATCCAAGACCGACCAGAGCAGAGACTACGGATGTGGCGAACGCGATTTACGATGGAACGAGTGCCATTATGCTTTCTGGCGAGACGGCGGCAGGAAAATATCCGGTAGAATCGTTGCAGACCATGGTACGTATCGCGACGCGCACGGAACAGGATATCGATTACCGCAAACGTTTCTTTGGATACGATCATAAAGCAAGTACGAACATTACGGACGCGATTTGTCATGCAACCTGTACGACTGCGCACGACCTGAACGCGAGCGGGATTCTGACAGTAACGAAGACCGGAACCTCGGCACGTATGATCTCCCGTTATCGCCCGGGATGTCAGATTATTGGCTGTACGATGGATGAAAAGGTCGGCAGACAGCTGAATCTTTCCTGGGGTGTGCGTCCGCTTCTGATTATGGAAGAATCCGATGTGATCGAATTATTTAATCATTCTGTAAGTAATGCCAGAGATTACGGTTTCTTAAAACCCGGCGAGCTTGTAGTCATTACATCGGGAGTTCCGCTCGGTATGGCAGGCACAACGAATATGATTAAAGTCCAGACCGTGGAGGAACCAAGAAAAATTGCTACCTGGTAAGACTGTCACAACAAAAGCGAATCTCTGCTACAAAAATTGAAACAGATATCTGATCGATCATGGGAACCGTCTCATAGATACTGCATAAAATAAATTGGAGGTGCAGTTATATGGGACGTTTTCTTATATTAGGGAAGGAAGAACGCCAGAAGTATTTATTTCAGATGCTCTGCAGCAGGGGGCAGACGGTGACTTACTGCGATTCCTGGCTGGACGGCGGATATGATGCCGTGATGCTGCCGGTAGCGGGGAGTGCAGAATATCTGGAACAGATTGCGGATCATCTGCAGGCTGGAGAATATGTATTCGGCTGTAATTTCCCGCAGGAGATCACAGAACGAAAGCGCAGGGAAGGTATCTTTTTTGTAGACTATATGAAAGAAGAAGGCGCTGCCTATACGAATGCGGCGGTAACTGCGGAGGGTGCGATTGCAGAAGCGATTCTTGGCGGAACAGAAGTGTTGTTTCAAAGACCGATGCTTGTAATGGGATATGGCAGGGGGGGACAAATGCTGGCGCAGCGGCTGCGGGCACTGGGAGGAAAGGTAACCGTATATGAAAAGGATCCGGAAAAACTGGCCATTGCACAAGCCTGTGGTTTTGATACGGCAGAAGCAGAGGATGAAATGGTCTCCTACGAACCAGGCGCGGTTACGATCGCAAACTGTTCCCTGGATACAGAGAATCGTGCGGCAGCAAACAGACTGGATGCACAGTTCTGGAGCCGGTTTGTATATGTTTTTAATACGATACCGGCGCGGGTGCTTGGAGAGGAGCGGCTGTCGTATATTCGACACGATGCGGTTTTAATCGATCTTGCGTCTGCGCCCGGCGGACTGGATTATGCCTACTGTGCGCAAAAAGGACTGAATGCCAAACTTTGTGGAGGTCTGCCGGCAAAATACGCCCCGAAATCTGCTGCGGAACTATTGCTGCGGGTAATTGAATCTTATTTAAATTTATCTGAAAGAGGTGACGTCCTATGACGCAGGAGCAGAAGCTGACAGTGGGCCTTGGATTCACGGGCTCTTTTTGTACATTTGCGAAAATAAAGGAAGTAACCGCACAGCTTGCCAGTCAGAAGATACGTATCGTTCCGGTTTATTCTTTTCATGTACAGAATATGGATACAAGATTTGGCACGGCGGAAGAGTTTCGTAAAGACATAGAGATGATTACTGGTGAAAAGGGACTGTGTACAATCCAGGAAGCAGAACCCATCGGGCCTTCCGGGTATCTGGATGCGCTGATTATCGCGCCATGTACCGGAAACACAATGGCAAAGCTATGCGCGGGCATAACGGATTCTCCGGTGCTGATGGCAGCAAAGGCACATCTTAGAAATGAAAAACCTCTGATTCTTTCAATTTCCACAAATGATGCACTTGGGATAAACTTCAAAAATATTGGTATGCTGATGAATATGAAGCATGTATATTTCGTACCTTTTGGTCAGGATAATTATGAAAAGAAAACAAACTCTATGATTGCCCATACGGATCTGATCGGAGAGACTTTAAAAGCAGCGCTGCAGGGAAAGCAGCTTCAGCCGGTGATTATGGGACCGCAGCCGGAGATGGGGAAATGCGGGCAGGCTGCAGGACGGGGCTGTGAAAAGTGATTAAATGCGAGTTCGGGGGAATTAGCTGGTGATAAATTAGACTGTGTGTTGTGGTTTAGGTGGCTGCGCGGACGTGTGCATGACAGCCGGAAGGGGACCTGGAGCGGGCAGCATGGGACTGAGCGGACAAGGGCAACGCTGCGGTGAACTAATCG
>OFHA01002146.1_pt1 | contig 12024 bp, 10 predicted proteins | sample 1521891 | NCBI WGS metagenome assembly OFHA01 (sample SAMEA3504089, study PRJEB24116) | mouse gut metagenome | biome: mouse gut; feature: mouse-associated habitat; material: faeces | place: Denmark | collected 2011 | reverse complement strand
TAAAAGGTCAGAAATGGGGGCCGTGTTGCCGCCTATGTCCGCCGCCTCAAACTTTTCCGCAAGGGCGGCGATCCCGTCTGTGGCCCCGCTCAAGTTCGTGGCGATCATATCCTGCATATTGCCCCAAAGCTCCGGCAAGGGGATTATTGCCTCGTCCCCGGCCTCTCCTGCCTCCAGGAGGGTGGGGGCCGTCACAATGCCGCCCTTTGCAAGCTGCGGGACCTCAAGCCGCTGGACCTTCTCAATGCTAACGCCGGGAATTGCGTTGATAATCCCGATGGCCATGTTGATGCCGTCAATGAAACCGTTAATAATGCCAATGGCTCCCTTGAGGACGGCGTTAATGGCTCCCTTCACGGCCCCGCTTATGGCGTCGCCCACGGCGGTACCTATGGAAGTAAACAGGGCGACAATGGTGTCCCACAAGCTCTGGAAGAACGCACCGACCGGCGCAAACACGGCCTTGATTGCCTCCCAGGCTGCTGAAAAGACGCCGCCAAACCAACCGGCTACGGCCCCAAATACGGCCTTGATGCCCTCCCAAACGGTACCAAAGAACGAGGCCCAGGTCCCGACTATGCCCTTGATCGCCTCCCAGGCTGCTGAAAAGTCCCCGCTCAATACGGCGGAAACAAAGGAGAAAATCCCGGCTATGGTGTCAAAAACGGCTTGGAAGTAGGCGGCGACGGTGTTCCATACCGCCTTGATGATCTCCCAGGCGGTGGTGAAGAAACCGCCGAGAACGGCTCCAACTACGGAAAAGACGGCCTTGATTCCTTCCCAAACCAACTTAAACCAGGCGGCGGCTACGGACCAGACCGCTTGTACTACGGCCCAGGCAACCTTGAAAAATCCGCCTATGATCGGGGCCACAATCTCAAAAATGGACTTGATGGCCTCCCAAATGGCGAGGAAATAGGGCTTTGCTTGTCCCCAAATGGCCTTAATCAGCTCCCAGGCGGCTGCGAATACGCCGCCGATGGAAGTCAATACCGCCTTGATGCCGGGGAGGACGTTGGTCTGGAAGAACGAAACAACGGCGGAAACGGCGGCGATTATGCTCTGCCACGCTGCCTCAAGGTACGGCTTTACTTGCGCCCATACCTCCTGTACTACCGCCCATATATTCTGGAAGACCTCTTTTGCCTTTGCCCAAAATGCGGCCAGGTAGCCCTTGACCGCCTCAAGGATGGCGTCTACCTTCTGCCGGAACCACTCGCACTTGTTGTATAGGGTTACAACTATAGCAATCACGGCGGCGATTGCCGCTATGACAAGGACGGCGGGGTTAGCTGCTATAAAGCCCATGATCTTGCTGCCTACCCCTGCGAGGCTGGTACCGATGGAAGTAATGCCGCTCTTTAGACCCGTGAAAGCGTTCTTTGCTACGCCGCCGATGCCCTTTAGGCCGCTTGTGAACGTGGACAACTTTGCCTTTGCGGCCTCTGTGGCAAGGTCGGAGAGCTTGATCTGTCCGGTCAATACTCCAAAGGCGGAGGTCAGTTTTGGGATTTTCCCGCTTGCGGCGGCTGCTGCTAAACTGGTGCCGTTGGTCACGTTCTGGAAGGCGGTCAAAATTCCCTTTGCGGTGTTGATCTTGTTCCCCAGTTCAGAAATAGCCGTGATTCCCTTAAATCCTGCGAAAGCGGAAACGAGGGCAATCACAAGGGCCTTGTTCTCTGAAATCATCAGGGCAAGGTCCGCCAGCTTATCAACTACGGTTAGAACGGCGTCCGCTATTTGCGGGAGGGCCGTGGTTGCGGCGTAGGAAATAACCGGCTTGAGCTTTTGGCCTATGTCTGCAATGATGCCGCCCACGTTTTGGGCTATCTGCCCCAGCTTCTCAAAAAGGCCGCTGTGGCTGCTGATAACCTCCCCGACCTTCTGCATGGCCGTCCCGGCGGTATCCGCAAGGAAGGAAAAGGCCCCTTGTGCGGCGGTCCCTATGCTCTCAAGGGTGGGGCGGATATCGTTGAAAACCTGGACCGCCTTGTCCTTAAAGGCGGTTATCTTGGGTATTGCGTAATCAACAAATCCTTGAGCCGCCGGAATTATGGCCGCTGTGATATTGGGAATAGCTGCGGCCACGCTGTTGATCGCCTGTGTGGCGTAGGGGGCAAAGGTAGAAACAAGGTTGATCTTGAGGTCGTCTATTGCTGATTCCATCCTTGCCTTTGCGCCGCTCCAGGTGTTGGTCACGGTGTCGGCCATTGCGGCCATTGCGCCCTCTGAATTATAAAGGGATTCGGCCAGGGCGTCCCACTCGCTTGCCCCCTCCGCCGTGGTGGTGGTAAGGCCGGACATGAGGGCGTTTAGGGCGTCCGTGTGCTGCTTGCCTCCGATGGCGGCAAGGGCGGCGTTTCGCTCCGCCTCCGTCATGTCTTTGGTGGCCTCGTAAACCTTTTGAATGGTTTCCTGTAAGCCGATAAATTTCCCGTTGCTGTCAAAGGCGGAAATACCGAGCTTTTTCATCATGGTACCGGCTTGGCCAGTCCCGGTGGTGAGGTTTACAAGGACGGCGTTTAGGGCGTTTCCGGCCTCGGAGCCTTTAATGCCCCGGTTTGCCATCACGCCGAGGGCTGCTGCTGATTGCTGAATGGGAATATTAAGGTTTTTGAGGGTACCGCCGACGCCGATGTATGCCTCCATCAACATTTCGGCGGTCTGGTTGCTCTTATTGTTCGCCTGTGCTGCTACGTCCAAATAACCGGCGAGGTCCTTCGCCTCTATGCCGAGTGCGCTCATACTGTCCGTTACAAGGTCGGAACACCTTGCAAGGTCAAGCCCGGTGGCCTCTGAAAGCCGGAGGACCGGCTCAAGGCTGGCTATTGATGTATTCACGTCCCACCCGGCGAGGCTCATATATCCGAGGGCGTCAGCGCATTCCTCTGCCGTCTTGCTGGTGGCTTTTCCCATATCAAGGGCCGCTTGCCTCAAGGCGTCGTATTGCTCCCCGGTGGCCCCTGCAATGGCGGAGGTGTTCGCCATTGCTTGCTCAAAGCCCTGGTAGGTGTCTACGGCGTCGCTGATAAATTCCCCCAGCTTCAAGGCCCCCCAGGCGGCGGCTGCTGTTGCCGCTGCCGCCTGGGCTATGCTGCCGAGGTTGCTGATCTTCTGCCCCGCCTCGCCTATTGCGCTGTCAAAGGAAGAGGAAACCGCACCGGCGATCTTTATGGCGAGCTTATACTCTTTACTTCCCGTTGCGCTTGCCATATTTCTTCACCGCCTTTAGCGTTACCTTTACCGTTTTGATAAGCTCAAAAACTGGCATCTCCATGAGCTTGCAAAAATCGGTATGTAAGGAAAGGGTTAGGTTTACGCAAATTTCCCGGAGCCTCTCCCCGTCGTCCGGCCTTAATCCTCGCCGTAGAAAAAACTTGTAACCCGGTTTTTAACCTTCGTGGCGTCCTTCGGCGGGAGCTGCTTGAAAAACTCAATGGGCTGGCCGGTGGCCCTGTTGGCGATAAAGCCGATGTATTCCATCGTCATTTCCGGGAGCGGAGAAATGATGCCCTTTTTGCTAAGGTACTTCTCCGCCTCGCACATATCCTTTGCGCTCAAGCTCTCAACCCGCTTGAGGTCGATACCGGCGTAGTAGTTGCCCTCAAAAAGATAGGGCTTGTGAAAGCGGACGTAACTCTCCGGGTCGTCCTGGGCCGGAGCTGTGGGCTTGTCCTCCGGGGCCGGGGCGGCTGTTGCGGCGTCCTCAATGATCGCCGGGGGCTGGGCCGGGGCGGGGACCGGAGCCTGTTCCTCCTGGGCGGCGGCGTCCTCAATGACGACGGGGGCGGGGGCCTCCTGATCGGCGGCGGGGATGATGTTATCGGTTTCGGGGTTCATACTCTTTTACCTCCTGTTTAAGTCAATGCCCGGATTTTGGCGAGTTGGTCAACGCCGTTAATCCGGTAAATGGTGTTGATCTTGTCGAGGCAAATCCTCTCTTTGCCGTCCATCTCGATCAAGATGTAGGTCAGCTCAAGGGATACCATGCTCCCCATCTGCTCCCGCTGCTTCACGGTGCCGATGGAAATCTTCTTGCAACGGCCCCGGAAAACCACCCGCATACCGACCTCGCCCTCGCTCATGGTGTCCCGCTCGGACTGCTGAATTGCGCCCCGGAGGGTCAGCTCGACGGACTTGCTGGGGCTTACCATCTTGAAATAGTCCTCATTGATGCAACGGAAAGGGATTTCCTGTTCCATGCTGCCAAAGTGGCCGAGGACAATGGCCTCATACTCGCCCAGGATGCCGTTGCCGGAAGTGGTGGAGGTGATCGGCTCAAAGTCCGGGAGGGAAACCTCGCCGGTTGTGCCGCCCAGCTTGCCGCCGGAAAGGTAAAGGTTAAAGTCGTTAATGACTTCGGGGATTCCTGCGATTGCCATTGGTTACTTCCTCCCTTCTTAGGTCGCCGCTGCCGCCAGGGCGGTCTGCAATGCGTAGGGGTCAAACTCCAGAACGTTGTGGATATCCTCCGCCGGGGGGTACGGCGTGAGGTACTGGTGAAACTGGAGCTTTCCGTCGATCAGGTTGGTAACGGGGTTTTCGTCCATGTTGAACGTCATTTCAGCCCTTGCGCACTTCCCGGCGGCAACGTAGGCCCCGCCCCGGATGTTTTCCGTGTCAACGATTGCCTCAATGAGGCGGACGTTTGCGGGGTCGTCAACCTTCTGGAAGTAGGTCAAAATAAAGCTGTTACCCCACCAACTGAAAAAGCGGCGGCAACAAAACCACATATCTTTCGGGTCGGTGTTGGAAGGGTAGCAAGCGGAACGGTTGCCCCAGGTGCGCCAGCCGTTGACGTTGATCGCCGTGGTCACTCCGAAACTGTTGACGGCGTTCCCCTGGAGCTGGTCAAGTACGACCTCCGTCTCCCCGTCCGCCAGAACGGTGCCGGTAATGCCAATCAGCTTATTGGAGGGGGAAAGGTTGGGGACGTCGTCGTTGTTGGCGTCAACGTAGGCGGTCAAGGCCCCCATGATTGCGCTGTACCAAAACCAGCTTGAGCCGACGGCGATGCAAGGCCAAAGGGCCATAATGTGCTTGTTGGTGCAACCGGCCATCTCTTTGTATACCTTGACTTTATCGTAGGCGGTGCAGCCCTCGGCGGTGCTGTCAATGTCAATAAAGCCCTCGCAGCGGAAATAGCCGTTGATTTCCTCTGTCTTTGCGGCCATGACGATTCCAACGTCCGGGATATGGCTCCAACCGGGGGCAAGGATCAGGCCGGGGGTCATGCCGAGCCGGGGGTAAACCTGGCGCAAAACCTCAAAGCCCTTTTCTCCGCCGGTTGCGCTTACGCCGATAATGTCCCCGGCGTCTACGGCGTCCGGGTCGATGGCGGTACCCTCGACGGTGAGGGTGTCAGCCGTTGCCCCGGCTCCGGCGGCGGTTAAGGTAATAAGGACCTGGCCGTCGTCGTCAAAGCTCAAAAGGTAATCCGCATCACGCTCAAGGAGAACGGGGGTGGGAACGGTTTCGGGGTCGCTGCTGTCCTCTCCGTCCTCGCTGCCGCCATCTGTTGCGGGGGCCGGGGCGGTGATCTTCACGGTATCCAAAAGGAGGCCGGTCAAGGGGACGGTCGCCTCCAAATCCTCAACCGTTACGGTTTGCGCCTCGATCTTCTGCTTGTGCTTCTTGGGGTCCAGAACGTTCACGAAAACGACCGGGGCGACGCCGATAAGCTGAAAACTCGCATACATGGATTGGCAAAGGGTATACTTTGCGTAGTCCGGGGAATAGCCGAGCTTCTTCACGGCCTCGGACCAGGAATAGGCAATAACCGGCGTATTGGTCACGCTGTAGGGGTCCTCCGCCAGGTTGACGGGGGCGGTACCGAAAACGACCTGCAGTCCGGCGGTCCCCAAAACGGGGGCGACCAGGCTGGTGGCCTGTTCCGATACTCGGACGCCATGCTGAAATGCCATGTTTTACTCTCCTTTCTCAATGGCGGCTTTCTCGGACTCCGCCTTGCTGTACAGGGTGTAAATCCGGCCCTGCTGGTTGTCGATCTGCTGGAGGGCTTTGGCAAGGCCGGAAACGGGAACGCAAAGCCCGGCCAAATAGGGCCGCTTTTTAATCGCCGCCTCCAATGCCTCCGGCAGCTTCTCAAAGACCGTGTTTCGGGGGGCGATGGCCTCAAGGGTGGGGCCGACATACATGGTCTTTTTAATCTTGCTCATGTAAATTTGCTCCTTTCTTTGCGGGGTGCTGCAAGGGTAAAAGTGAGGTCACAGGCCCCTATGTTGTAGGGGAAAACTGTTTCATCCTGCAAAACCCAATGAAAAGGGCCGTCAAAGTAGAATTTTCCGTTACAAAGGGAGGGCCGCTGCTGGTAATGCTCCTGTATCCGCTCTATGATCTCAAGGACGGACATGGTGCCAAAGTTGCGGGTATCCCACTCCCCGGCCTCCGGGGGCGGCTCCCGAAAGTCCAGGAGGCCGTCGTCGTAGATGCCAATAACTAAAATCACTCTTACCTTGTGGGGGTCTGTAACCGTATCCACGCCGCCCTGGTCAAGGCGGACTATGATGTAAGGAAAAGGGTCGTCCTCGCTCCTGGCGTCCTTTGGGGGGAGGTTCTGCTGGTACGCTTTGGGCGGCTCCATCGTGTTGTGGGGGGTCTTAAAAGGCCGGTCCTTAAAAAGGGCCTCAAGGTCATCCATGAGGGCGATTTGCAGTTCTCTGGCGTTCATCCCTTCATCACCCTTTCGATCTCCCTGATTACGTTGGCCAGGAGGGTTTCGTAAATATCCGGCTCAAGCTCCCCCAAAACTGCCGAGCCTCCGACCATTTTGGGGAAAGAAATTGACAATAGCTTTTTTAGGCGGGTCATATCAATATGACGGCCATATTTCGCTTGCCGCTTTGCGCCCTCCCGCCGGTATGTCTCCCCGTCCTGCCGCTGTACGATGGCCGTGTGTCCGCTCTCAAAGGTAGCAAGAAACGCTTTCGCCCTGCTGCCCTTTTGGGACTGGATGGCCTTTAGGCTGCCGCTGGTTAGGATTTTGGCTCTTGCCCCGCTCCGTGGCGCAGTGGCCTTAAATTCCCGTAATTCGAGCGTGGTGCCTTTTACAGTGATCGTCGCCTCCGGGTTTGAATCGGTCCCCTTTTTGATTGAGGCGGCTTTTTTGAGCGGTCCTTTCTTTGCGGTATATTCTGCCTGGGCTTTGGCTACGAGGTCCGCCTGGGCCTGTTTCGCTGTGGCGTTGACGGCGTTCTTGAGGACCTTAAAGCGTTGATCTTTCAAGTCCCCCAGGGCCGTCGCTACGGCGTCAACGAGTGCGCCGTCGTACTCAACAATTAGGAGGCCCCGGTCGGTGTCTACCGTTTGCCTCATACCCTGCGGCCTCCGTGGCTCCTGTTGGCCTCCATCGTTATGCCGTAGATGCCGCATTCGTCGGTGGCGTCCAGGACGGTGTATTTCTGGCCGTCAAGGTCAATAATTCCGCCCTCTTTGGGAAGGGGGCCAAAGTCCGCAGACGCAACGTAAAAAAATACTTGGCGGGTAAAAATGCCGTCCATGTTGGACTTCATCTTTTTTTCACGCTCAATATTTTCTATGTCGTCAAAGGAAATGGTCATAGGCTCCCCGTTTATAAGGTGCGTTTCCGCAAACTCCAAAGGGTTGAGAAAGACCTGTTTCACGTCCTGCGCTAAAATCCCCTTAAAGCTCAAGCCCACGGCCCTCGCCTCCTTTCGTGCGTCATGGGTACCCGGCCCACTAAATCCTCCCCGGTAGCCTCCCCGCCCACTGCAAGGCCGGGGAGGCCGGGGGTAGCTGCTGCCCTCTTTGCCCTTACCCACGCCGGGGGCTGGTAGTCTTCCGGCCTCCGGGCGGCGGCTCCGCTCTCTACCCAGGCGGCGGCGTCCGGGTGGTCCGAGGGGAGGGTATCCCCTGGGCCGTATTCCCGGAAACCGACCTTGATGCGGCAAAGGGCGACCAGCTTATCAGCCATTGATCTGGACCAGGATGGTATCATCCCCGGCGGCGGCGGGGGCGGCAGCGTAACCGGCCACAACGTCCCCGGCGGTATCCGTTACGCCGGTACCGTCAAAGTAGACGGTCTGTCCCATCTCCACGGCGGCGGTGCTGGTCTTGCTGATCTGGAAGACGCCGACCACGTGGAGGCTCCCCGTTGCGCCGGGGGGAATGGGGCAACCGGTCACGCCGACACGGCTCCCAATGGCAACCACCGCCCCGTCGGGGATGGTGTCCTCTGTGGCGTTGGTGTAGTCCAGGCTTTCGCCTCTCTGGAGGTATTCCGCTTTATTCATTGTGGGTGTCTCCTTTCTGTCTTACGCCAGGGGGTCCTCAATCTTGACGCCGGGATTTTTGATGGCTCCCCGGTAGTCCATGACGTTGATGCCCCAGTCAAGGTAAATGTCCCAAACAAAACCGAGCTGTCCGGGCGTCTCCATCCGGCGGATGGTGGGTACCTCCTGGCCGTTGAGGTAGTCAACCTCAATAAATCCGCTGTCGGCGGTGTTGGCGGTCATGAACCAGGGCATTACGTTGCCAAAGCCCCCGGCAAGGGTGTTAATGGTGGGGTCGGCAATGATCTGCAGATCCCGGTACTGATACAGGGGGTTGACGGCCTGGGTGTTGCCCTCGGTGTGGATGGTGGGGCTGTTGAACAGGGTGTAAATATCAAAGTCCAAACCGGCGGGGACGATGATCTTGCCGGGGCGGACAATGATCGCCTGTCCAAATTCATCCTTTTGGGTGGACAAGGCCAAAATCATAGCCTGGACCGCCGCCCTGGTAATGCCGGAGCCGGTAGTCAGGATGTTTCTGTGGTCACGGTGGAAAAGGTTTTTCCCGTCGTAAATGGGCGGGTTGTTCATGAGGATGGTGTAACACTGGGTGTTGATCGTCCGACGGGCGGCGGCGGCGTAACGGGCGGGGATGCGGGTTACGAGGTCGATGTCGTCGTTGATGAACGCTTGCCGGGAGAGGGTAAACTGCTTGCCATAGGTCTTGATCTGGCGGGTGGGCAGTTTGGCGTCCGTGGGCTTGTCGTTCTTCAGCTCTCCGCCCTCCGGGACCTCCAAAAAGTCACCAATGGGACCGGCCAGGTAGTTGTTGTCGTGAATCTTGAAATCCTTCAAGCTGCCCTTGCGGGTCCACTGGTCGAAGGTGACGGCGGCGGTACGGTGGCCCTGGACATACGCCTTTTCGATAGCGTTGTCCAAAATGGAAGGAAAGGCGGCTGTGGGGTTGAAATACTGCCGGGAGAAAAGCTCCTGCAGGAGGCTGTCGTTGCTCATTCTGCGGGCGTCCGCCACCCCGGCCCGCTCCAGGCACTCAATGGCAAGGTCCCGCAGCGTCATGTGGGCGAAATGCCCCGCCCCCTCGGAGGGCTTGTCAAGCTCAACCCCACCCCGGAGCAGGAGGCCCTCGGCGGCGTCCCGTCTAAATTCATCCTCCCCGCTTTCGGTAACGTGGATGCCGGTGGGAATGGGGCCGCTGCCGGTGCGGAGCTTCTCAAGGATAAAAGCCCGGACCTGGTCCTCCGTGGTGCCGTCCTTGATAAACCGCTGGAGGTCTTCATCCTCAAGGCCGAAGTCCCGGCACATGGCGGTAATGTTGAGGGTGCGGGTACGCTCCGCCTCGATCTGCCGCTGGCCGTCGTCCTGTCCGCCGGTGGGAGCGGGAGGGGTAGCCGGGGGCGTAGTGGGGGCCGGGGGCGTCCCGCCGCCCAGGCTGCGCTGCGCTTCTTCCTCGGCGGCGATCTCCGTGTTCAGCCGCTCGACCTCCCGCTGGAGGGTCTGGTACTCCGCTTCTTCCTCGGGGGTCATTTCCCGCTTGCCATTCTTTGCGGCGTCCACCAGGGCCTGCTGCCGCTGGATAGCCGCAAGGCGTTTTTTCTGCTTCTCGTTCATGGTCTTAACCTCCTGCTAAATTTTTGTTTATTTGAAGTTGGCTTTCGTAGACGCTCAAGGGAATGGTCCCTTGATGCCCCGCCTCACGGCCTACGCCGACGGTTGCGTCTGCCGGTACCGAAACAATAGAAATTTCAAAGGGCCACCACTTCCTTGCAATTTCACAAGGTCCGGTAAATCTGCCGTCTGCGCTTGTCTTTCCAGCCTGTACTTCCTCAAGTGAATCAATGCGGTATCCGACCGAAACCCCTTTAAGGGTCCCGCTCTTTACCTTCTGAAAAATGATCTCGGATTGATCGTCGGTGTCAAATTCGACCTCCGCCATGCCCCTGTTGCCCTCCAACCATGCCCGGTTGATCTTGCCGATTACGGCGTCCCGGTTATGGTTGAAAAGCAAGCAGCCGATCTCGTTTATCCGCTGGAGGTCTACGGCTCCGGGGGCGTGGTCCAAAATCTCAAGGCCAAACCACCGCTCATAGGGTTCCTCGGAGGAAAAAGAAAGGGTAAATTTCCTTTCGTTCCCCTCTCCCTCCATGCGCTGGAGGCTGGCCGTTCCCAGGGTCCGGCGGAGGTCATTCGTCGCCGGTGCCGCCCTCTGTAGAGCCTCCGTTATCGTTGCCATTAGGTCCTCCGTTTTTCCCGGTGTCTGCCGCCCCGCTTTGAGCAGGACTATCTCCCGCCCCTGCGGCATCGTCTCCGGGGGGCGGGTCGTCCTCCAACTCATAGAGGCCGTCTGTCTTCTTTTGTCCAAGTATCACACCTCCTAAATCAATGCCGTGGGTGTCTCTGGCGTACTTCAAAACCTCGCAGATATCGTCCACCTGTTTCTGCCAGTCGGAGCCGTTTTCGGCTGCAATCTGCTTAAAGGTCTTTTGTCCGTTCCGCAGGGCGATTTGTGTTGCGGTCGCCTCTTTGCTGGGGTCAATCCAGGGCTTTGGCGGCTTGTCAAAGCTGTGGTTAAAATAATCGTCTTTGCGCTCCCAAAAATCAGGAATTTTCAAGGCCCCGGAAAGAACGGCGGAAATGAGGAACGTCTCATAAATTTCATCAAGAATATCAAGGAGCAGTTCGTCTTCTTCCGCATATGTCATGCCGTCCTCAATAAGGCCCTGTCTTGCGCTGCTGTAATTGGTTTGGCTCATATCCCTGGAGGTGGCCTCGTAGCTGATACCCTGCCCCGCTCCGGTCAACCGCTGCAGGAGCTTTACAAAACTGGCGGAGTCGCTTGCCTGTCCCTGCGGGTTAATCGCCTGGATTTCCTCTCCGGGGTTCATTTCCAAAATCATACCGGGGGACACGGTCTTTCCAGCGTAGGTCTGCAAGGGGCCGGTCTGGACTACCCGGCCAACGCCGCCGGTGGGGTAATTCCGCTTTACGGCAATGCCGAAACAGGCTTCAATCCGCTGCTTTACGGAAACGGCGGTAATGTACTCGTTGGCATCCCGGACACGGGTCAAGGTTTGGCTCATGTCGGACATTTCCCGGAGCTGGGACGGGCGGCGTTTGGAAAAGTAAAAAATCACATCATCCGCCTTGAGAAAAACCGGCTCCGATATGCTCATACCGTCAAGGGTATATTGCCGTATCCAATAGCCGACCGGGGCGTTGAATCGGTCGTACTCAATGCCGCCGACCACCCGGTTCCCCTGGTGTTTCGGGGCAACCTGGGAGCCGTCCAGTTCGTCCGTCTCGAAAAGCTGCAGTTTGAACGGGAGGACGCCGCCCCTGGTGTACCGCTTTACAATCAGGATGCCGCCGTCCACCTTCTTGCGCCGGACGGCCATCCGCAAAATCTGATTAAGGCTTTGGGTGCCGGTAACGTCGCAATTTCTTTTTTTGGTCCAAACCTTCCAGAGCTTTTCAATATCCTTGTTAAGCTCCGCATTGCCGGTTTCGGCCTGGAGAATCAGGCCCTTGCCGACAACGTTGCGGATAAAGGGGCTTATGACCGAGGTCATTACGTCGCTGTTGCGCTCCAGGTCCCTGGCCCTGGCCCGTACAACGTCACGGCTGTAACGGTCTGTTGTCTCTGCGCTCTGGTTGATGGCATACCAATTAGCGTTAGAGCGTCCGTAACTCCCGGCGTCGTAATGCCGTATTTCCTCAAGGGCTTGCCGCCACGCCTCCCGCTCCGCTCCGGCTT
>OFHA01002142.1_pt1 | contig 12048 bp, 8 predicted proteins | sample 1521891 | NCBI WGS metagenome assembly OFHA01 (sample SAMEA3504089, study PRJEB24116) | mouse gut metagenome | biome: mouse gut; feature: mouse-associated habitat; material: faeces | place: Denmark | collected 2011 | reverse complement strand
CCTGCCAATGATGGTGCTCGGTTATGTATTTTCCGCGCCGTTTTTCTATCTGACGATACGGACATCCCAGAAACAGGGGCAGAAGGCTTCCCTGATGCGGTATGTAGGCGTGGCGCTGGTGTGCTATATCGGCGTTATGGTACTGCTGCTTTTATGGGGGCGCGGCGATGCATTTACGCTGTCGCTGTATAGTACGGAAAACGGGTTCCATCTGACACTGAACCTGTATACAGTGCTGTTTATCCTGTTCTTTGGCATCGGGTACGGCGCTTATTATGCGACGGCAGATATGCCGATTCCAATGGTAGCAGACTGCTCGGACTACGAGACTTACCGTTCCGGCAAATATGTACCGGGTATTATCGGCACGCTGTTTTCACTGGTAGATAAGCTGGTGTCTTCGTTAAGTTCTACGGTCGTCGCTTTTGCAGCTGCGGCGATTGGATTCTCACAGGCGCTTCCGGGCGCGGACGATCCGTTCGTGCCGGGCATGAATACGGTTGTCATTATCCTGTTCTGCGTGATTCCAATGGCAGCATGGGCAGCAACGCTGCTGGCAATGAAAGGGTATATACTGACCGGGGATAAGATGAAAGAAATCCAGGCGGTCAATGCAGTCCGCAAGGATGCCATTGCAAAGGGCATGTCCATGGAGCAGGCAATGGCGAAGTGGAAGACGATTGACCAGGTACCGCAGGAGTTCCGCTGAGTGATGCAGGATGTATATCAGGCAGCAGAATAAATGGAAGCGGTGATATGGCGTCTGGCCTGTCACCGCTTCCGTTTTTGCGTTAATTCAGTTTTGTTTCCCACATTTTGATAATATCTTCGCTTGCATCCGTATCAATTTCTGATACAGCCCCGCACAGATGCTCAAACAGCTTCTGCTGGCTCTGTTCATAAGAATACTGTTTCATGGTTTCGATGGCATCTTCCATCTGGTCCATATCCAGGTTTTCAAATGCAAAGCGCAGCATTGCAAAAAACTGCCGCAGGTCCTTGGATGTCGCGACGGGTTTAATTGACACATCTTGCTCCTCTTTCTGGAAATATTCCTGCAGGATGCTGTCATAATGAAGATAGCAGTCCAGCATTTCCGGAGTCATCGTGTGGATAAGCGCGGCATCGCCTTCGTTTCCGGCCTGTTCCAGCCGTGCGGCGGTATCGGCCAGCTGCGTGGCGCCAATCTGCCTGGAAGCGCTTTTTAAGGCGTGTACCTCAATCGTATAGTTTTTCAGGTCTTCTTTTTGTTCCAGCTGTTCAATCAGCGCGGCTTTTTTCCGGATAACCTGGTAATAGTCTTTTAATACTTCCCAAAACAGTTTTTCCGTTCCAAGCAGGCTCAATGCCGCCTGCGTGTCCAGCCCTTCAATTTCGGGCATGCCGTTTTCCGCTTCGGCAGAACCGGCGTGCGGGGTGACAGGCTGTATTTTCTCTTTCGGCAGCCAGCGGCGCAGGGCAGACAGGATGACCTTCAGCTCAATCGGCTTTGGAACAAAATCGTTCATGCCTTCCCGCAGAAACAGCTTTTCGGCACCGTCAACGGCATTGGCAGACAGCGCAATGATTGGCACATTGTCATAATTGGTATAAAATCGGCGGATAATATGCGTCGCTTCCACGCCGTCTACTTCCGGCATCATATGGTCCATGAAAATCAGGTCGTAGGCATGGCGCGCTACTTTTTCAATGGCGTCCTGTGCGCTGAGCGCGGTATCAATCTGCATATTCAGCGGCTCTAAAAGGCCTGCGGCTACGGTCAGGTTGACGGCGTTGTCATCTACAATCAGAATCGTGGCGTCTGGTGCAATAAAGTCAAACAGTGCAGGATTTTCCTGCGGCTTGTTCTGGTACAGCTCATTGTTAAAAATTTCGGCAATGTTCAGGATATAAAGCGGTTTTTTGACAATTACCATGTTCGGAATATCGTATTCCAGGATGGTCTGGTAGTTTACGATTAAAACGGCGGTAATGTCAGGGCTGCTGCGTACAAAGTGTTCGACCTCATCCGAAAACATGGCATGTTCGATAAACAGGTAATTGACGTCGTACCATTCGGACAGGTGTGCCAGCTCCTGCTCGGATTCCAGCGGCATATAGGATATGCCCAGCCGTTCGATATCTGTCTGCAGCTGTTCAGCCACATACACGGAGCTGGTCAGCCCTGCGGCGCAGATGGATTTTGCGTTCGGAACCGTAACGCCCGGCTCGCTGTTTATAATCTTTTGCGGAACGGCAAAGGAAAAGCAGCTGCCTTTTCCGTATTCGCTTACAACGTCCAGGCTGCCGTCCATGCGCTCCAGCAGCTGCCTGGTAATTGCCAGGCCGAGGCCGCTGCCTTCTATCTGTCTCGTTCTGAGAATATCCGCCCGCTGGAACGCATCAAACAGCCGGTTCATTTCTTCCTTGCGTATGCCGGTTCCCGTATCGATAACAAATACCTGCAGCATCATGCTGTCCGCATCGGACATGGTATAGAAAATTTTCAGCTTAATCTGTCCGTGGCGCGTAAATTTGACCGCATTGTTCGTCAGGTTTAAAATAATCTGGTTCATCCGGATATGGTCGCCATAAAGTACCTGCGGCAGGTCCGGCACGATATCGACGATGAATTCAATATCCTTTGTCCCGATTCTTGTAATAATTGCATTTACAATATCGTCTACGAGCAGCATCGGCGTATATTCTGCCGGGTGGATGTCTACGGTGCCCGATTCGATTTTGGAAAAATCCAGGATATCGTTGATTATGGTTAAAAGCGTCTGTCCGGCAGCTTTAATCTGATTGATATATTCTTTGGCAGCCAGGGGAAGCGGCTCACGCATCGCCATTTCGGACATGCCGATAATGGCGTTCATCGGCGTGCGGATTTCGTGGCTCATATTGGCAAGGAAATCCGATTTTGACTGCGTCGCCTGTTCCAGCTCAATGTTTGCCTGCAGGATTTTGAAACGGCTGCTTCCGATACGCGCAATAATACCGGAAAGCGTGCTCAAAAATTCAGCGGCATCGTTAATCTGCTGCCTGGTAAAAGACGGAATGCGGCGAAGCGCGGACAGGTATTCCTGCGGGTCTTCGTCCAGTTCGTGTGCAAGCCGGACAATGGCTTCCTCATCCGCGCCATCCAGCAATACCTGGCCGCCGACAAAGCAGCCCAGCATGTGGTTATGGATGAGAATCGGGGCTGCGAAATCAACCAGGCCGGCATGGCATATGTAAAATACGGCGGCCTGTTTTTCTTTGGCCATCAGCACGCCCTGCCTGTCGCACTGCTCGCAGCGGCTGCGGCCGGACACGGAGCTTTTGACAAGCTGGCAGAATTTATTTTCATTGCAGTGCGCAGTCACGCGGATGCCCTGCGGGTCTGAAATGCCAGCGGCCATTTCCGTCATGTCGCAGAAGGCCTGCTGAATGGTGTGCAGGGTATCGGCATCGATTAAATCAATTAAGCTTAATTCATTTTCCATGTTCGGCCTCTTTCTTTTCCCAGTCAGCAAGAATGGATTCGCACGAATCTACGTCCAGCTCCTCGGCAGCATTTCTCAGCTGCTTGAAATATTCCAGCTGCCAGCTGTTATAGCGGCAGAGTGACAGCTTTTGGATAACCGCTTCCATCTGGTCCATATCCAGCTCGCCCATAGCCTTCCGAAGGCCGGCGAATGCAGAACGCAGCATTTCCGGTGAAGCTGCACTGGCTGTATCAGACGGTTCATGCTGCTCCATGAAATATGGGGCTAAAATATGGTCATAATGCAGATACTGTTCCAGCATCGACCCGGTATACTGGTGGATAAGCTTTGCATTTTCCGCATTTCCGGCATTTTCCATATCAGACGCCAGGTCAGCCAGGTCGTTTGCGCCAATCTGGCGGGAAGTGCTTTTGAGGGCATGTACTTCAATGGTGTAGTTTTTCCAGTCCTCCTGCTGTTCCAGGGCGTGGATTTTTTCTGCTTTTTTGCGGATAACGCGGTAATAATCTCTCAGTACATCCCACAGCAGTTTTTCACTGCCAATCAGCTTTAAGGCAGCTGCTGTGTCCAGTCCTTCAATCTGGATGGATGGCTGCGGTTCCGCTTCGGCTTCGGCCGGAGCAGGGGAATGATGATTGCTGATTTTCTGCATTTTTTCTTTTGGAAGCCACCGTTTCAGCTTTGAAATCAGCATCCGCAGCTCGAAAGGCTTTCCGACCGAATCGTTGAGCCCTTCATTTAAAAACATCATCTCCATTTCGGTGGAAGAATTGGCAGAAAATGCTATGATTGGGACGGTTTCGTATTCTTTGTGGAAACGGCGGATAATATGCGTGGTTTCGATGCCGTTTAAATCCGGCATCATATGATCCATGAATATCAGGTCGTAATGCTTGATGGAAATCATTTTAATGGCTTCTTTGCCGCTGGTTGCGGTGTCAATCTGCAGCAGCAGCGGTTTTAAAAGTCCTTCCGCAACTGTCAGGTTGACCGAATTGTCATCCACGATTAATATCTGCGCTTCCGGTGCGATAAATTCATAATCCTCATCCGTGACGTTATTGTAGCTGCTGTCGATATTTTCTCCATTGAAAATCATTGCGAGGTTCAGGGAATATACCGGCTTTTTGACGATGACCAGGTTTGGCTTATGAGCCGGGTATGCATCGTAAAAGCCGATAATCACGACGGCAGTAATATCCGGGTGGCTGTCTACAAATGCTTCCACAGTTTCGGTATACAGAGGATTTTCAATAAAAAAGAATTCAACTTTAAAATGGTCGAGGTCAGAAAGGTATGTTTCTGATTTGAGGGCATGATAGCTGACATGCAGCCTGCGGATGTCTTTTTCCAGCTGCTCGTGTACAACGCCGTCTGCAATCAGCCCGGCAGCAGCATTGGGCGGATGCTTTAGGGTAATGGCAGGAATATCGCGTGTAATGCGCTGCGGCAGCTTGAAGGAAAAACGGGAGCCTTTGCCGAACTCGCTTTCCACATCAATGGAGCCCATCATCAGGTGTACCAGCCTCTGGCTGATGGCAAGGCCGAGCCCGGTGCCTTCCAGGTTGCGGTTTCGCTTGCTGTCCAGCTGCTGGAAGGACTGGAACAGCTTTTTCAGGTCCGCTTTTTTGATGCCGATTCCGGTGTCCTGGATAACGGCCTGCATAATGACCTCGTTTTCATTTCGTGCAAGCGGCTCACAGGTCAGCGTAATGTAGCCGCTGTTTGTAAATTTGACTGCGTTATTGCACAGATTTACAAATATCTGCTTGATGCGCAGGCTGTCTCCGAGCAGCTCATGCGGGATATCCGGCGAAATATCCAGTATCAGCTCGACCGGCTTATCACCGATGTGCGATACGATGATATTCGAAACATCGTTAATCATGGACATTGGCTGGTAGTCGCCCATTGTGATTTCCATTTTTCCGGATTCGATTTTGGAAAAATCCAGGATATCATTGATAATCATCAAAAGGTTTTTGCCGGAGCTTTTAATCTGGCTGACATAATCCTGTGCGGCCAGAGGCAGTTCTTCACGCAGGGTCATTTCCGCCATGCCGATAATAGCGTTCATCGGCGTGCGGATTTCATGGCTCATATTTGCGAGAAAGTCCGATTTTAAGCTGGTAGCCCGTTTGATTTTTGCATTTTCCTGTAAAATGACAAAATTGTGGTAGGCAATGCTGGACAGTGCCGTCGTAATCGTGCGCAGAAACAGCGACGCCCGTTTCATTTTGTCCCTGGTAATCAGCGGGATGCGCCGGTATGCCCTGGCATATTCTGCCGGGTCTGTGCCGATTTCTTCCGCCAGCCTTCGGATTTTGGAGTCGTCCGGCGGTGCATCCAGAAACTGTCCGGCAAAGAAGCATCCGGCCAGACGGCCTTCGACTATAATCGGTGCTGCAAAATTGCGCAGTCCTGCATGGCAGTGATAGGTAATGGTCTGGCTGTTTGTAAAAGCAAGCCTGGAGCTGTTGTAGTCGCATGTCTTGCAGCGTCTGGCACCTTCTTCTGAGGTTCTTGTATAAACCGTGCAGAAATCGCTCTGGCAGGATGTTTCCGTCACGTAATTACCGTGCGCATCGGTAATGTAGGCAGCGATGCCGGTCATTTTCGAAAATGAATCCTGCATTTCCTGTAAAATTGAAATATCGATTAAATCCGTAAGAAATAACATTTCATCCATATATGGCCACCTTTTGCATATTTATTGAAGTGTATTCTGGATTGCTTCAATTAATTTTCCATGGTCTACTGGTTTTAAAAGATATCCCTGCGGCTTTAAAGCAAGCACCTGCTGGATTTTTTTGCGGTCGTTAATGCCTGTCAGGAAAATCACCGGGATATGGCTCGTTACAGGATTTGCCCGCAGCTTTTCCAGGACAGCCGGGCCGTTTTCTTCCGGCATTTCGTAATCCAGCAGAATCAGGTTTGTCATTTTGGATTCTAAAAATTTCAGCGCAACCTTGCCGTTAATGGCGGTAGCGACGTCATAGGTATCATCCAGATACCGTTTAATCAGCTTCAGCATGCGGAAATCATCGTCAACAACCAGGATATGCTTGCGGCTGTTTACAGAAGCATTTGTAAACAGGGAATCAATATCGTCAAGCAGCGCCTGCGTTTTCTGCACTTCGGCAGACGGCAGCGGCCGGTCAGAAACAGGGCCTTCATTTGCGGCCTGTAATTCGGCTGCGCTGAAATTGCGTTTTATGTAAGCGGTAATCCGTTCGGCAATCTGTAATGCAGTAATCGGCTTTACCAGGTCTGCATCTGAAATATCGGCGGAAATTTTGCGCAGCTCATCGCAGTCTTCCTGGGATGCGACAATAAAAAACGCAGTCCTGCGCAGCAGTTTTTCGTGCTTGATAATCGAAAGCTGTGACATCGTTTCACGGGTTTCATTGTGCATGCAGTATACAAGTGCATGGGGCTGAAAAAATTTCAAGTGGCAGGCAATGTCATCAAAGCGGCTGGAAGTGCACTGCATTTCAAATAAATCGCTTGCATGCTGAAACATATCATCAATGGTAGCTTTGCTGTTGCCCATGAATAGTATTTTGTATTTCATTGTAACCCTCCTAAGCTGCCACGTGTGTTCCCGGGCAGGTACATTATGTTATTTGCTATTATTATAATACAGATTGGAAGTGTTTTGCAATGGAAAGCTTTACGACTGTATTTGTAGTTTGAAATATCGGAATAGTTACAGGAACTGGTTGCGGCTGCCGTCATAAGCATAGTCAATGGCCGCCAGTTTCTGTGTCAGGGCGTCCCGGTCTAAATCCAAAGCGGCGCATAATTCTTCCAGGGAAGGGTACTCGTCGCGCAGGCGTGTATTGAGAAAGCTTAAAAGCATGGCCGGGTCGTTAGGAATAGGGGAAGACATAAGGGAACCTCCTGTTCAGCTGTCCAGCTGTTTTATGATATCGGCAAAATGGATATATAAATCGTCAAAAATGTTTGCTTTGATGGTGGAATCAAACGGGTACTGGAGCGCGGGCATATTTTCTTCAAAAGATAATCTGGTCTGACACTTCCTTTCTCATAGAAATAATCAGCCGCAGCTTTTCCTGCGGGTTATTAAAATATACCATAATATGGGAAAGATGTACATGATTATTAATTGTAAAATATTTACAAAAAAAATTGAGAAAACTGTAAAAATTTCATAAAACGGAACAGGATCTCGTCATCCGTGAAAGAGAAGGTGACAGGATTGAAAAGCAGGCTCTCTTGCAGTATAATACGAATCAGATTATGATAAAATCTGGAAAAGAGAGGTGATTTTATGCTGCGGATAGCGGTTTGCGACGATGAGAAGCAAGCGGCATGTTTGCATAAGGAAATCGCGCAGCAATGCCTGAAACAGTGCGGCAGTGCCGGGGATATTTCGGTGTATACAGACAGTGACAGCCTTTTATATGATATTGTGCAGGACGGTTTTTTTTATGACCTGGTGCTGCTGGATATTGAGATGCCGGGCAGCTCCGGCATGGAGACGGCTGCACAGATTAAGCCCTGCCTGCCGGATGTAAAGATTATTTTTATTACATCCCATATCGAATACGCCATAGACGCCTTTGAGCTGTCTGTGTTCCGTTATGTTCCCAAACAGGATATCGAAGCACGCCTGTCCGGGGCGGTATGCGATGCGGTAAGGCTGATTGAGCTGGAAGAAGGAAAAGCCTATACCATTCAGGCGAAAAACCGCCTGGAAAAAATTCCGTACAAAGAGATTTTTTATATCGAGCGCGATGGGAAAAATGCCAGCATTACGGCACAAAGAGGCGTGTCCAGGGTGCGCAGAAGCCTGCAGCAGGTGTATGAGGAGCTGGACGCGGAAGAATTTATTTATATTGACCGCGGCTGCATTGTGAACCTGATACATATCATGCAGGTAAAAGACGGCATGGCCGTTTTGAAAAACGGCGTTCAGCTGCCGGTAAGCCGTTCCCATCTGGCGCAAGTCAAAGAACAGATTAACCGTTACTGGGGGATGCATATATGATGTGTGTGACGCCCGCCGTGTGCGCGGCTGTGCGTGTGGCGGCCTTTCTGGTGCTTGTGCGGCGGCTGCTGTCCTGCAGGAAGCCGGGAAAGGCGGGGCTGGCAGCGGCGCTGTCCGGCGGAGCTGCCATATCGGCGGGGGTGGCATTTGCGGGGCTTTCGGATGTGTACCGCATCGTGCTGGAAGCCGTCTGGATTACGGCCTGTGCCAGCCGCCTGCAGCAGGCAGATACGAGAATGAGCCTGTTTGCAGGCATTTTTTATGAGATGGCTGTTTCCTTCTGGGAGTTTTTAGCAGCTTCCTGGCTGGGCGTGCTGTTTCACAGCCAGGCGTTTACCGATTGCACACAGCCTGCGGGCCAGGCTGCTCCATGGCTGGTTTCCCTGTTTCTGGCCTGCCTGGCCGTGTATGCCAGCCGCCATGCAGATATTACGGGCAGGGAAGCGTTCCGGGCTGCTTCTGCGGCGGCAGTGGCGGGGTTTATCGCAGTCATTACGCTGTCCGGGCAGGATGTGCCGGCGGCTGCAGATGATACCCTGCAGATGTGGACGGTGCTGTCTGTCGTGCTGATGATGTCAGTCCTCGTGCTGAACATGAACCGGCAGTATGAGGCGGAAAAAGAGCTGGCAGCCCTGAAAACTGCCCAGGCTGAGCTGCTTGAGCGCGATTATACGGCCCTGAACAACGCCTATGCACTGAATGCAAGGCTGTTCCACGATTTCCACAATCACATCGGCGTGCTGCGCCAGTACCTGTCACAGCAGAAATACGAAAAAGCCGTACAGTATCTGGACGCCCTGCAGGCGCCGGCAAGGGAAATGGCAGACACAGCCTGGACGGGCGACGAGACCGCAGACTATCTGATTAACAGCAAAGCGGCACAGGCCAGGGCAGACGGAATCCAGATGCAGGTAGAGGCAGAATACCCGCGCAATGCCAGTATCCGCAGCGCGGATTTATGTGCCATACTCGGAAACCTTCTGGATAATGCGATAGAAGCAGCCAGGCAGGTGCCCGATCCGCAGCAGCGGTTTGTCCGGCTGGCTGTCCGCCGCATTCACCAGATGATAGTCATTAAGGCCGAGAACAGTTTTTTTGTCCAGCCTGTCCGGGAACAGGGACAGCTGAAAACGACGAAGGACAAAGGCGGGCTGCATGGCTGGGGATTAAAAAGCGCCCAGGCCGCAGCCGAAAAATATGACGGCATGATACAGGCATCCTGTTCGGGCAATGTCTTCCGGGCGGTTGCCACGCTGTCTTTTGAGGGGGTCAAAACACAATCTGATTAAAAACAATACCATACACGGTCAAAAACCTTCCGATTGCGGACACTTGCGCACAGGCTCCTTTTTTCCGCTATGATAAAGCCATGAAAAAACAGCAGTTAAATTCACAGCATATAAATAAGGAGGAAAAAAAGATGCGCAAGGTGTTTATTCGTGGGATTCTGGCAGTAATCTGGTTAGGGGCTGCAGCAGTCAGCGGCATATCCGGGAGAGTGGAATTGTGCGGGCTTTACTGCCTGATGGGTGCGCTGTTTGCTTATACCGCGTATGCGGAATGGAAAAAAGGAACAGGTAATACAGACAGCAGAAACGGCAAAGGGGGCATGTAATATGAACCGTCCTCTTTTGGAAGTCAAAAATCTGAATGCCTGGTATGATAAGAAAAAAACGGTGCTGTCCGGCCTTTCCCTGAATCTTTTCCGACAGGAAGCCGTCGGGCTGATTGGATTAAACGGAGCCGGAAAAACGACGTTTCTGAAAATCTTATCCGGCCTCGCCACGTCTTATCAGGCAGACAGCCTTGCATTGGAAGGCTGTCCCGTGCGCCTTCGGGACCGCGCGTTTAAGGAAAGCCGTTATACGGTATTTGCCGAGGACAATTCGTTTGCGTATTTTACCTTCCGGGAATATCTTTCGTATGTGTCCGGCGCTTATGGCAGGCAGCTTTCAGACGTACCGCAGCTGGTGCAGGGATTTCATTTTGAACAATTTACCGATGTCCTGTTTAAAAACCTGTCACAGGGAAACCGCAGGAAGGCATTCCTGATTACGGCGTTTGCTTTAAAGCCAAAGCTTCTGATGCTGGATGAGCCGGTAAACGGGCTGGATTTTGAAGGCACGCAATACCTGTACCGGCAGATTGCCGGGTATAAGGAGCATGGAACCGTGCTGTTTGCTTCGCACATTCTGGAAAGCATTACCGAAACGGCTGACCGGGTGCTTGTGCTGGAGCACGGGAAAATCAGCCGGACGTTTGAACAGGGGCAGGTAAATGCAGCACATATCAGGGAGGCGCTTTGTTATGAATAATATGTTTCAGGCTTTTTTCAAAAAACTGGCCGGCGTCTCCTGCGAGCGGCTGGCCCGGACGCTTTTTATCTGCTTCGTTCTGTATCTGGGGCTTTCCGGCAGCGGGATTCGGGTCAGGATTTCACCGTCTGTCCTGTATCTGATGGTGAGCACGTTTACAGCCGCAACGATGTGGCAGTCCTTTTCTTCGGATGAAAATGCAGCCGGTATGCAGAACCTGTTTATGCTTCCGTTTGACAGCAGGCAGCTGGTATTTTCGTATACGGCGGCTCTGGGCGTATATGTGCTTGCGGCGAAAACGGCCGTGCTGCTGTCCGTGGTTCTGGCTGTGTCAGGCTGGAACGCCAGGCAGCTGGCGGCGTGCCTTCTCTGCGGCGTGCATGCGGTGCTGCTGCCGGCCTGCCTGTATTCGCACAAAAGCTGCGGGAAAAAATACTGGATTTCCGGCAGCGCATGGATTGCAGCGGCTCTGCGGTTTTTATTTCTTTCGGACAGCAGCCCGTGGTTCTGGCTGGCTGTGTCAGGAAGCACGCTGGCTGCGGGAATTGTGCTGTATGATACGGATGCATACGCCTTCTGTCAGGAAAGAGCCGCAAGCAGCCGCAGGCATCTGCAAAGCGGTACGGATTTTCCGGACGGGAGACACGGGCTTGCAGGAAATCCTGCCTGCCGCCAGCTTCTGGTATGGCGTTATCTGGCACGGTATTTAAGCGCACACAAAAATTACCTGCTGAACACCGTTATCCTGTGGTGCGTGGCAGTGGTACTGCCGTTTTTTTTAAAACAGGCGGGCGGCGTGCATGCCGTTCCAATCGGCCTGGCAGTTCTTTCCTTCAATACGCCTGCAGGTATTCTGCTTTCGTGCGACCGGGCACTGGAACAGGCAGTCCGGTTCCTGCCGGGACAGAAAAAAGCGTTCTGCGTGCCATACTGCCTGTTTCTGTTCGTGTGCAGCCTGTCTGCGGATATTATCTTTCTCTGCAGCTGGCAGGCAGTGTCTGCAGGAGAGGGCTTTCCCTGCGGCTGGCATGCCCTGGATGGCGGCGCCGGCATGCTGGACGCGGCCTGGATGGCGGCTGCGGCAGTTTTCTTTTCCCTGCAGGGTGCGGCTGGCTCCGTGCTGCTGGAATGGTTCTGTCCAATCCGGTCGTGGAAGATAGAAAGCGATTTATGGCATCATCCAAGAAAGTATGCCGTTCCGGCAGTGATGCTGCTTCTTGCAGCCGCAGCCGGCATGGCAGTGTGGATA
>OFHA01002141.1_pt1 | contig 12057 bp, 9 predicted proteins | sample 1521891 | NCBI WGS metagenome assembly OFHA01 (sample SAMEA3504089, study PRJEB24116) | mouse gut metagenome | biome: mouse gut; feature: mouse-associated habitat; material: faeces | place: Denmark | collected 2011 | reverse complement strand
GGAGGTCGTTGTCATTCAGCCCGAATCAGAAGCAACCCGAATCAGAAACAAAAAGAATATTGCTTCCAAAACTTGCACACATTAAAGCAATCTGCTATATTTGCAAACCCGCTGACAGCATTGTGCTACGAACAAAAACACAACACGAGCATGTGCGTTGTCACTACAGACCCATCATAAGATATTACCAATCAAAAATCCCACCACATGAAACACCTCTACAAGTTACTTGCCCTTTTGGTAACCATCGCTACCGCGCCCCAGGCAATGCAGGCCGGTGAATGGAGCTTTGCATGGCCGGTGTCGGGCACTTCGTCAGAAGAGAAAACCAACAACAACGCCAACGGGTTCTACAACTTCGGAACAACGTTTGACCCGGAGCGCACCTCGATAACGCGCACACTCGACGGACGCACATGGACTGCCGAATTTGAGAAAGGTGCCAAACTGACCTATTTGGCCGCATCAGGCCAGGCAGTAGGTTCAACCAAGGCTTTTTCAAATTTTTTCAAACTGACATCGGATGATTTTACCGGCAAAATAAAATCAGTGACCGTTGAAGCCCGCACAAAGATTACCGATGCCACGCTGACAGTGAGCGTGAACGGGAAACCGTATCTGTGTAACGGGAACGAGGAAGCCCCTATCACAACAACCGAGACCACACCTATAGTGTGCAAGTTCCTTCCAGACGCCGAAGGTGGCCTGGAAGGAGAAATACAGCTGTATTTCTCCTTGCCCGATGCCGCCACAGTGACCTACATCAGATCGGTTACAGTGGAATGGGAGGAAGCCTCTTCAAGCGTGGCCACACCGGCATTCTCGCCCGAGGGAGGTTCATTCGACGAACCTGTAGCAGTAACAATCACCGGCCCGGATGGAGCCACCATCATATTCACGACCGACGGGTCTAATCCACGTACAGAAGGGAATGCAGCAGCCAAAGAATATACCGCCCCGGTAGAGATAACGGCCACCACCCGGCTTAAGGCCATTGCCAAAGCCGGAGATGAGACCAGTGCCGTTGCCGAAGCGATCTACACAGTGCGCCAGAGCCCGGAACTGAGTTTCACAAAGGAATCACTCACCATCGAACTGCTCGAAGAGGATATCGCATTGCTCAACAACCCATACAATGTGTCGCCCGTAAAATACTCAAGCAGCAACCAATCGGTGGCATATGTCGACAAATACGGACTGATTACAACCTTCGGTATCGGGGAGACCGTTATTTCCGCAACATTCGACGGCAATGAGACCTACAAGCCCCAGACCGTGACACTACCAGTGAGCATAATCGCCAAGGAGCCATTATCCGGCCTGACCATAACCCCTGCGACAGGAACATATGATGACATCACGGAGGTTACGGTGGAATGTACCGACGAACGCGCCGAAACCATCTGGTATCATCTGGGCGAGAAACCTATGGGAGTTGACGAACTGGGCATCCTGGAAGATTTCACTATCCATCCTTCCAAGAAAATGACCCTTAAACTCGACCACAGCTGCACACTCACAGTGCAAGCCATGGGCAAAAACGTGTGGAGCGAGCCATTGGTGGCAACCTACACTATCAACATGCCGCTCAAGGCTCAATTCGAAGGAGGGGAATCATATGTGACCGTCTACCGCAACGGTTTCGACTCTCTTGACGAGGCCAACGAATGGAACACCTCGTCAGGTTCCAACTGGCAGCTTACCCCCGATGCAGGAGGGTTCCGCGATCTCCCCCCATTCTCGTCAATCAACCCCGACAGTAAATTCTCCATATATCATCAATATTCCAACAGCGGTGATGTGGCAGTAATGACGTCGCCTGACATCACGCTGCCCGATAACGCCACTGTACGCTTCTATGCCGCATTCAACCCCGTATGGATTTTCCAAGGCAACCTCAAACTATACATTTGCGAGAACATAGAAGGTGCGGAACCTTTCAAGATATGGGACGCATTGCTCGCATCGCAGGAAGCTGCCACCGACGATGTGAAGTGGAACCGCTACACCGCCAACGTTGCCGATTATGCCGGTAAAGAGGTGTATTTCGCATTCACATATGACCTAACTGAAGGCGACAACGTCATAATCGACGATTTCGAGGTTGTAGCCCCCGAAACCGGCAGTACAACCATCAGCGTGGAAGCCGGGGAACCCGTAACATTCCGCGACCTCTCCACAGGGCAGCCCGACAGCCGGGAGTGGCATTTCCCCGGTGCGGTGACCGAGACATCAACAGAGCTGAGCCCGGAAGTGGTGTATGACAGACCCGGCACCTACGATGTGACGCTGACCGTGCGCAAGGGGGATGAGATCTCGACCCTGACACGCGAGAAGTATGTCATAGTCCATGGCGTTGCCCCGACAGCTGAAATCGGGATACCCAAAGGTGTGTATTATTCACCTGAAGCCGGAATCGTGGTTCCCCTCAACACCCCGCTAACATTCACGAACTTATCAAAAGGCTCGCCCCATACCTATGCCTGGACACTCCCCGGCACCGACTTGCAAAAATCGGATGAAAAAGATGTGACCGTGAAATATACAACGGCAGGGATGTTTGATGTCGACCTGACCGTGAGCAACGATGCCGGGACGTCGAGCACCTACATCTACGGTGTCAAGGCCGGTGGAGAATCCCTTGCATGGAACATAGCCGCAGCCGAGAACGCCGACCTCGGCATCATAAGCCTGAGCTGGTACGGTAATTACGGAGGCACGAACTGGCTCGACATGGAAGCATTTGCAGAACATTTCGACGCACCAGCCACCCCTGTAAAAATCAGCGGTGTAAACGTTTATTTCGGGAGTGTGGCCACCGTGACACCCGACGCCGAAATCAAGGTAGCCATCGCCGTGCCTGACACCGACGGGATGCCGGGCGAAGTCCTTGCCGAGGCCATCCTCACAGCCAACCGCCTGGTCGACGCATCGGAAACCTACAACGACCCCACCGAATTCGTGTTTGACAAGCCGGTGAAACTCGACGGAGAGTTCTTCGTAACCATCAGCGGCTTCCCCAATAATTCAGGAGCCGACGGCGAGGATAATATCGCAATGTATTCGCTACGCCGAGGCAGCAACGGGCACAACACGGCCTATCACCTGCTCAAGGAAACCGATGAGAACTACCAGCCTACCGGCGAACTAAAATGGTATGCCCAGGGCGAGGAGGACGCATGCTCGTTTGCCATCGCGCCCAGGATTGTGTTCGACAACCCATCGTCAGGAATCACGACAGCAGAGCCTGACAACGAGAGCAACTCACCCGCCATCTACTATAACCTGCAAGGAATCCGGGTTGACGGCGACAACCTCACCCCCGGCTTCTACATCCGCCGCCAAGGCTCGAAAGCCACAAAGATACGTGTAAGATAACCATCCACGGAAGCGACCATAAAAGGCGGTGTGTCAAAATCAATACGGGCACACCGCCGCCGTTTTCCGGCATATATCAAAAAGGCGGCATAATGGCCTGTCACGGAGTACAAAACGGAAATATACAAGCATTTTGACAGGAATTTGGAAAATAATTGGTACTTTTGCAAATGCAAGTACAACATAAGGATTCTTAAACCGACAACAAATCAATCTTAAATGAATCGTTTAGACTGCATAGACAATCTTGACCGAAAAATCCTTTCGATAGTGATGCACAATGCACGCATCCCGTCGAAGGATGTGGCACAAGTGTGCGGTGTGTCACGCGCCGCCATCCACCAGCGCATACAGCGCATGACAGAACTGGGTATAATAACAGGGTCGGGATACACGGTGAACCCCCAGCTGCTGGGCTACAGCACTTGCACCTATATCGGTGTAAATCTCGAACGCGGGGCAATGTACAGCGCAGTGGTGACCGAACTGGAAAAGATTCCCGAAGTTATCGAATGCCATTTCACCACCGGGCCTTACACCATGTTCATCAAACTTTTCGTGCGCGACAACCAGCACCTCATGGAACTTCTTAACAAGAAGATACAGATGATTCCCGGGGTTACCGGCACAGAGACACTTATTTCGCTCGACAACTCAATCGACCGGCATATCCCGATGTATTTCGAGGGGAATTAACCCTGATGTCGCAAACATATTGTAAAACCTTAGCGTTAGGTTACTGATGAAAATAGGGTTCGACGGGAAACGGGCGGTGTGCAACAACACCGGCCTGGGGAACTATTCCAGGTTGCTTGTAAAGGTGCTCTCAAATCATTATCCCGATTTGGAATATGCACTTTATACGCCTGAAAAACGCGACAATCCACGCCTGATGCCGCTGCTTACGCGACAAGGGGTGTCGGTTGCCACCCCTGACAAACCACTATGGAAAGCAGTGCCGGCACTATGGCGAGTGGCAGCGATGGCCAGGCAGATGGCACGCGACGGGGTGGATATAATCCACGGCCTGTCGGGGGAACTACCCTTTGACCTGGCCGCATCGCGCCTGCCGTCGGTTGTAACCGTCCACGACCTTATTTTCCGCCGTTGCCCGGAATGCTACAAACCTGCCGACCGCAAAATCTACGATTACAAATTCCGCAAGGCAGCCGGACAGGCCACACGCGTGCTTGCCATCTCGCAATGCACCAAACGCGATTTAATAAGCGACTACGGCATCAGCGAGGATAAAATCGACGTTGTTTACCAGGGTTGTGACGCACAGTTCCACCGACGTCCTTCCGACCCGGAAATCGAAGGCGTGAAAAAGAAATACGGCCTGAAACGACCCTATATAATCAGCGTAGGCACCATAGAACGGCGGAAAAACCAGATGATGGCCGTAAGAGGGCTAAGGGGGCTTCCGCAGGAATTCGACCTTGTATTGGTGGGACGGCGCACCGAATATGCCGCAACCATCGACCAATACACAGCCACTTATTCCTTGGAAGGGCGCGTGAAATTTATCGAAAACGCACCGTTTGCCGACCTCCCCGCCCTTTATGCAGGCGCCCTGTGCTCAAGCTATACATCGCGTTACGAAGGGTTCGGCATCCCTGTAATCGAGAGCCTCAACGTAGGCACACCCCCGATAATCGCCACCGGGTCGTGCCTGGAAGAAGCCGGAGGCCCTCAGACACCGGCAGTGGATCCCGACGACATAGAAGGGTGGATCAATGCTGCGAAAGAGTTAATCAACTACCCCAACGTACACGCCAACATCGTAAAGGCCGGCCAGGTCTATGTGAAACGGTTCAACGACGAGGCTATGGCAACCGGCACGATGGCAATATATCAAAAAGCGATAGAATCATGCCGTTGACGGCAGGCAACGGGACAAAACAATATGCACAAAGTCATGGCAGACAAAGAAAAGACATCTTTAAAAGGGAAGCGGCTGCTCGTTGTAGGCGCAGGAGGGTTTATCGGCGGCTTCATTGCCGAGGAGGGGTTGCGCCGGGGCATGGAGGTAACCGTGGCAGTGAGGGCGAGTACATCGCGCCGCTACCTTACCGATTCCCGGCTAGGGTTTCTTGTGCTTGACTATGACGACCGCGAAGGGATGAAAAACGCCATCGCGGAATCAACCCCGTGGGATTACATCATCTACAACCTGGGTGCCACCAAATGCATAAACTATATTGATTTCAAAAGAATCAATTACGGCTACCTCCGAACCTTTACTGAACTCCTGACCGAAACCGGGCATGTTCCCGAAAGGTTTCTGTTCATGAGCTCGCTCTCAGCCCTCGGGCGTGGCGACGAGAAAGGATACACGCCGCTTGACAACAGCATGTTTCCCAATCCCGACACACGCTACGGGCAGTCGAAAATCATGGCCGAGCAACATCTGGAACACTTCGCGGGAATCCCGTATATAATTTTCCGGCCAACAGGCGTTTACGGCCCTCACGAGAAAGACTACCTGATGATGGTGAAAAGCATCGACAGCCATTTCGATTTCGGTGTGGGATTCCGCAAGCAAATGCTTACCTTCATCTATGTCGACGACCTGGTTAACGCCATGTTCGACGCCTTCGAGTCAGGTGTGAAAAACCGCAAATACATCATTTCCGAAAACCAGGCTTACACGCAGAAGGAGTTCCGCAACATCGTAGCCAAAGAGCTTGGCAGGAAACTGGTCATCCCGGTGAAACTGCCTATGTGGGCCGTCTGGACTGCCTCGGCCATAGCGGAGAAGATTGCAAAAATGCGCTGCACCACCTCCACCCTCAACCGCGACAAATTCAAAATAATGCGGCAGCGCAACTGGAATGCGGATATTTCAGACGCGGTAGCCGAATTCGGTTTCTCCCCGAAAATCGACCTACGCGAAGGCATACGCCGCACTGTGGCAGCCTACAACGCCGCAAAAAACAAATAAACCTGTAGCGAGCCATGACTGCGACGAACGAATCAGGCAACACGAAGTTGCCACGTGTGCCTTGGTGGATGTGGGTAATCCTGATTGTGTGTATGTTGCCAGGCATCTCATACCCATGGATTATCTCATCAATCCAAAACCCCAATCCGATTGTCAGAGGTTTGATGTGGTTTTATCCGGCCTATGTGCTGATGTCGGGATTCCTTGCCTGGCAATGCTATGGCCGACGAACCGTTATGACATGGATCATACTTGTGCTTCTGCTTCTCAGCCATGCATGTTTTTATTACCTTAGCGTGGGTTGTAAGTTATAAGTTATAAGTTATAAGTTGTAAGTTGTGAGTTATGGGAAAGAAGAAACTTGTGATTTCGACCGGTGCCGGGATGAGCGCCGAAAGCGGGATAAACACCTTCCGCGATGCCGGCGGGTTATGGGAGAACTACAATGTGATGGATGTTGCCTCAGCCGACGGATACCGACGCAACCCGGGGCTCATCCATGAGTTCTATAATGCCCGGCGCAAAGACCTCCTGAAAGCAAGACCTAATGCAGGCCATCTCGGCCTGGTCGAGCTTGAAAAGGATTACGACGTGTATATAATCACCCAGAACGTCGACAACCTGCATGAAGTTGCAGGAAGCAGCCATGTGCTGCATCTTCACGGGGAGCTGATGAAAGTTCGTGCCACCGACAACGACAGCCTGGTGTGGGAGCTGCATCCCGAAGCTGTTGAAACCACCCCTGAAACGTTAATCGACGGTCACCGGGTACGCCCCCACATAGTGTTCTTCCAGGAAGCCGTGCCCAACATAGAACCGGCCATGGAACTTGCCCGTGAAGCCGATGTTTTCGTGGTTATCGGCACGAGCCTGAACGTGTATCCTGCCGCCGGATTGCTCCACTACGTGCGCCCCGGGGTGCCTGTATATTACATCGACCCACATCCTGCCGCTGTGCCGCAGGGGGTTACGGTGCTTCCCATGACAGCTACGAAAGGCGTTGAAAAACTCGCAGAACTACTACGCGCCAAGTCATTTTAACACTACCGCGTTTACATTTGTGAATATCGGAAGTTATCAGCATCCCCGGTGTGAGATGTTGATAACTTTTTTTGTGATACTGAGGTAATTTTGCAGTTTGGCGTTGTAAATTCTTAAGCGGAATTTAGTAACTTTACACCTTGAAACCGCCCTATTCATTCATGACTACGCAACCCTACCACATCCCGGCACTTTTCACAGAATCGGTTGACGCCTTAAACATCAAAGGCACAGGCGTGTATGTTGACTGCACCCTTGGCGGTGGCGGCCACAGCCGGGGCATTCTCGAACGCCTTTCGCAAGGCAGGGGGGATGGCGGCAGGCTGCTCGCGTTTGACCAGGACAGCGATGCCATAGAACGGGCCATGGCCGATGACTCCCTTTCGGGTAATCCACGGCTCACGCTTGTGCATGGGAATTTCCGATACCTGAGGAATTTCCTGCGGTTCTACGGCGCAGGGAAAGTTGACGGCATCCTTGCCGACCTCGGAGTCTCGTTCCATCATTTTGACGACCCAGACCGGGGCTTCTCATTCCGCTGGGAGGGCGCATTGGATATGCGTATGAACCGGGAGGCTCACAGGGATGCCTCCAAGCTCATAACCGAAGCCCCGGAATCGGAACTTGCCGACATCTTCCACCTCTACGGCGAATTGCGGCAGGCACGCAAACTCGCCTCGGCAATTGCCAAAGCCCGCAAGGACGCGCCAATCACAACCGTTCCCCGGCTGCTGGAGGTTATCAAACCGTTTATCAACCCAAAACAGGAGAAAAAAGAGCTGGCACAGGTGTTCCAAGCCCTGCGCATCGAGGTCAACAACGAAATCGAGGCACTGAAACAGCTCCTTACCCAGGCCCGCGAAGCCCTCAAACCTGGCGGAAGGCTCGCCGTAATCACCTACCACTCGCTGGAAGACCGCCTGGTGAAGAACTTCATGAAAACAGGCAACCTGGAAGGAAAAGAGGCAAAAGACTTTTTCGGACGCAACCTCTCCCCCTTCCGACTGCTGACCTCCAAACCGGTCACCCCTTCAGCCGAAGAGGTGGAACAGAACCCACGGTCGCGCAGCGCAAAGCTCCGCATAGCCGAAAAAACCGAAACAGAAGAGAATTAAAAAACCTCATATCCGCGACAGCCGACAACAGATGGGAAAAGCACAACCGACAACAAAAGAGAAGCGCAAAAACAGGGAAACGCGCGACAGCTTCATGCTGCGGGCACTCCACGGGCGCATAATCTCAACCGACTTTTTCCGGCGCAACTGGCTTGTGGTAATTGCAGCGATGGTGATGCTGATGGTCTACATCACCAACCGCTACAAATGCCAGACACAGATGGAGGAAATCCAAAAGCTCGAACAGGAGCTGGAAGTGGCCAAAACAGAACGCATCCGCGCCAAATCGGCTTACATGAGCCGCATCCGCGAATCCTCGATGCAACACACGGTCGACTCCCTGAACCTGGGCATCATGGTGCAGGACAGTCCCCCGTTCAGGGTAAGCCGGGACTAAACCGACAACAAAAAAGACAAACGGGCAATATGACCCGTCAAAACAACCAGACCAGACAAACAACAGGCAGAACCGAACCAACGCAAAAAACAAAACCGACCGGTAGAGATGAAAAAAGACAACCATGTTCACATCCTGTTCAGGTATGGCGTAATCACCATGCTCATCCTGCTGTTTTCGGGCATGATTGGCTACAAGCTGTTCTCTACCACCGTTATAGACGCCACCCACTGGAACGAGAAAGCCCGCCGCCAGCTCGAAAAAGTTGACACGATACTGCCCGAACGTGGCGACATCCTGTCGGACAAAGGGGAGCTGCTCGCCACCAACCTGCGCTACTACACGGTGCGCATCGACTTCCGTTGCGATAATTTCAAGCAGAACCAATACCTTGCGTCGATTGACGCGCTTGCCGACTCAATGGGCAAACATTTCCCCATCCGCACCCGCGACGAATGGCGCAAACGGCTTGAAAAACCGCTGAAAATGGAAAAAGCCAAACGCCCGCGCGCGTGGCCGCTTGTGGGCAACATCAGCTTCCTCGACCTGCAAAAAATCAAAAGCTTCCCGTTTTTCAACATCGGCAACCCGAACAAAACCGGCATGACCGTGGAATCGGTGCTGCGGCGCAGCAACCCTTACGGCGCCATGGCCCGCCGTTCGGTCGGAGGTGTAGGCCAAACCCGCGAATGCAAGGAAGTACACGGCATCTACGGCCTTGAAAAAGCCCTCGACTCGCTTCTTTACGGAAAACCCGGCCTTTCAAAGAAAATCGCCCTTACCAAGGACATTGTAAACTGGACCGACGTGCCACCGACTCCAGGCTACAATGTGAGAACCACCATCGACATCCAGTTGCAGGACATTGTGGAGAACGAGCTTAACCGCGTGCTCGATTCCTGCTCGGCCGACTGGGGCTGCGCGGTGCTTATGGACGTAAAGACCGGCGACATCAAGGCCATCTCGAACCTCGAACGTTCCAAAAACGGCAACGGTTATATCGAGGCGCTTAACTATGCCGTGGTAGGATTCGAGCCGGGTTCGGTTGTGAAACCTATCTCAATGATGATAGCACTTGAAGACGGGTTGGTCGACAACCTGGAAGAAGTAATCCCAATCGGCCAGTCATGGGCTTATGCCGGAGGGCCCCCTATCGCCGACTCGCATTACAACGGGACGCTCCGCGTGCGCGAAGTCATCGAGCAATCGAGCAACATCGGCATGGCACGCATCATCACCCGTGGCTATGACAAGAACCCGAAGGGCTTTGTCGAAAGGCTTCGTTCCATAGGGTTCCTCGAACCCATGCACACAGGCATCGCCGGTGAAACCACCCCCTATTTCAATCCCGAACCCGCACGCATCGACCTTTCACGCATGTGCTATGGCTATGCATCGCAGATACCCCCGATTTACACCCTGTCGATTTACAACGCCATTGCCAACGGGGGCCGGTATGTAAGGCCGCGCCTGGTCAAAGGGCTACGCACCGAATCGTTTGACTCGGTGATGCCTGTAAGCTATATCCGCGACAGGATATGCTCGGAAGAGAATGCACGCAAAATGCAATACATGCTCAAACAGGTTGTGTGGGGTGAGCGAGGCACAGGGCGCTCGCTTAAAAACGACAAGGTGGCACTTGCAGGCAAAACCGGCACATGCTACAGCGTCGACCCTGAGACACGCCAATACAACACGGCACGCAAACGCCTGGCATTCTGTGGCTTCTTCCCTGCCGACGATCCGCAATACTCCTGCATTGTGCTGACATTCTACCCCAAACGCAACATGTTCGGGGCGGCGTCGACATCAGGGCAGGTGATGAAAAACATCGCCGTCAAAATGTATTCACGCGGACTGTTAGGCAACTCCTCCGACTATACCCAGGGCGCCACAGGCATCTCTCGTGCGCAACTCTACGGCTCCACCAGCCCCACGCGCCACAAATCGGTGCGCCAGGCAGCCGGCATCCATTCGGAAAGCCATCCGGCGGCCCCTCGCAAAATGCCGGAGGGCACAGTCCCCTCGGTGCTAGGTCTCGGCCTGCGAGAGGCGGTGGTAGCACTAGAGAAAGAGGGGTATGACGTAAAATTCCACGGCACGGGATATGTAAGGCAACAGATTCCGGCACATGGCACACGCCTGCCGAGAGGGAAAGAGGTGACTTTGGCACTGGTGCCATAATCATTGACAGCATAACAAAAAACATCACGCGAAATGACTATAACAGAACTTTTAGGGCCTATCAAAACCATAGAGATAACCGGCACCGATAAAGATAAAGAGATTTCAACCCTGACCGCCGATTCGCGCCAGGCCGGAGAGGGGAGCATGTTCGTGGCCGTAAGAGGGGTCACCGTCGACGGGCACTCGTTTATCCCTACACTTAAGGGTAAAGGGGTGGCAGCCATCGTGTGCGAAGAACTCCCGGCCGAAGCCGACCGCGAAACCGATGTGACATATATCCGCGTGGAGAACACCTCGATAGCACTCGGCGAACTTGCCTCGCGATGGTATGGCGAACCGTCGAAAAAACTCCGCCTCGTAGGGGTTACCGGCACTAACGGCAAAACCACCACGGCGACCTTGATTTATGAAATGGCACGGCTTATGGGCTACAAGGCCGGATTGCTGTCGACCGTTGTGAACTATATCGACACAGAGGCCGTGCATGCCACCCAGACCACACCCGACGCGCTCACCATCAACGCCCTGCTTGCCAAGATGGTGGAACGCGGATGCGAATACGCGGCCATGGAGGTCAGCTCGCACGCTGCCGACCAGCACCGCATAGCAGGTCTGACATTTGCAGGAGGTTTGTTTACCAACCTGACACGTGACCACCTGGACTATCATAAAACAGTACAGGCATACCTTAATGCAAAAAAATCGTTTTTCGACGGACTTCCTCCCGAAGCGTTCGCACTGACCAATACCGACGACAAAACCGGCGAAGTGATGTTGCAAAACACCCGTGCCGCAAAAAAAAGCTACTCGTTGCGCACAATGGCCGATTTCCGCGGACGCATAATCGAGACACGCCTCGACGGGACAATCATGAGTTTCAACGGCCGTGAAGTCAACGTGCTGTTCACCGGGAAATTCAACGCCTACAACCTCACGGCAGTGTTCGGCGCCTCGGTGTTGCTGGGCTGGGATATGGAAACAGTCCTCGTCAACAT
>OFHA01002140.1_pt1 | contig 12062 bp, 10 predicted proteins | sample 1521891 | NCBI WGS metagenome assembly OFHA01 (sample SAMEA3504089, study PRJEB24116) | mouse gut metagenome | biome: mouse gut; feature: mouse-associated habitat; material: faeces | place: Denmark | collected 2011 | reverse complement strand
TACTCATGCCACAATTTCTAGCAATATTCATACATTCCCGAAATATACTCACAATGGGTATCATTTCATCCGTGACATCTTTCTGCACCACATTTGCGCACACGCCTCCCCCTCCGCCCTCTGCAATTTCTTCCATCCATGCCGTTACAGGTATGACAATATCCCTCTGTATAGTAGAATTTTTTATAATACGTTCCAGATAAGGTATTGCTTCCATTTTTAATAGCTCTCTTAATTTCTCCTCTGTTACAAATGCAAGTGCTGGATAAGCAATCGTTACATCTACACCATCTGCTATTGCTATTGTAACAGGATATCGTCTAATATCTACTGCACCATTTTGAAATGCTGTCACATACTGCGGAAAATCTCCCAATGTAGCATAATAAAGCAATATTTCATTTTCTTCATCTCTGGCAAATACACCAAACTCTTTTATCCAAAAACCTTGTTTGAGTCCCCCGTTTAAATCACTTCTGTATTCTACAATAAATGAAACAGTATTATCTTTTGCAACAGGTAATGTAGATGTTGCTTGTGCCATTGGCTGTATTAAATCCGTAAAATAGACAGGGCTTGTATCTTCTGGCACATCACCACTACCCACCATAACCCTTGTAATTTCTAATTCTTCTCCTGCAATTCTTTTCGCAAGTAATTTTCTACCAGCCACTGTTATTACAAATCCATATGGCATATTGATTCCTCCTCTCAAAGCGTTAATTCTGGCAACACCGTACTTTGCACATCAAAATGATTTCCCAAAACAGTCATATTTGTTTTAAAATCATATGGATATTGCATTTCATACAATGCCGTTTGTGTAACATTCCAATTTTTTGCAGAAATATTGATTTCTGTTTTAAAATCAAATTTGTCTTCTATTTCTGGGAGTACAGTTTCTAAAACAGGACGAAATACCGCACCTGACACATAACAATCATTATGGAAAGGCGTTTCCAATATACTTTTTGCTTCTAATAACAAATGTGCTGGTTTATATTTTTCTATTGTTTGAAATATTACCTGCCATTGCTGTTCTAAAAACTGCTCATAAAGCTGTACTTCAAATGTATTTTTTGCTGTTCTTTCTATTACTTTCACTTTTTCAATTTGAAAAAGAGTTTCCAATATTTCTTCCAACTTCTCTGGATTCATAGGCGCTCTTGTTCTGACAGCATTTAATATTTTTGCTCTTCTTTGTTCCATAGAAATATTGGGGTGAACAGGTAAACCGTATTCTTCTTCCCAATAATCCAATGACCATGTTGCTGTTTGTGGCAATATCTGTTCTGCAATTTCATACACCCATTTTACAAATAAATCCGCCTGTAATCCCATTGCCTCCATTATCCACAATGCCGTTTCTGCCTCATGATATATCGGTGTAATATAATCCAAACCGTCTATTGCTGTTTTGCTTGTCAATATATTTTGTATTTGTTTGCTTGTATATTTCATAAAAATGTCACGTCCTTTTGTTCCGCAACAGCAACACAATACTCTGTTATCATAATATTTTCTATACTCTCATTGACCCTCAACTCTCTGTAATCCCATACACCTTTTGTATTGATAAGTGTTGCACCTATTTCAGCATATTTCACTTCTTCTTTTTCTGTTTTCAAATAGTTTTGTAAATGAATCAAAAAGTCCTTTTTTACTTCTTCGCTATCATAGCCATATTCTAACTCCACAATAGCGCATACCTGTATGGTAATTGGCTCTGCTGGTATCACATTCAAATACGCATTGATAGGAGCAAGTCTTTCATACCAGTCGTCATATCTCATAATATGATTTTCTACCTCTTTGCAAATGTCTTGTGTTGCTGGTAAACCTTCATTATCTGTCAATACAATGATAACAAGCCCTGTATCGTCCTGCGCTGATATGACATTCGCACCGCCTACCCCTGCTACCTCCATTGCCCATCTTCTGTAATCTGCTGGAGAACCTACAAAAGAATTTCCTAACGAGGCATCAAATTCGGCTATTCTTTGCCGAAAACTGTCCTCTGTTTCTTCCTCAAAACCGCCATATGCTTTTTGTTTATTGACTACTGAAACAATTCCTTTCATAGGCTTTGCCATAAGTAATATGCTTTCTGCTGCAACATTTCCTTTTTTGCCTTCCTCTGAACAAATACATTCCACTTCTGTAATACCTGTTTCTGTAATTTCGCATTGTTCTACAGTATAAAATACCATACTACTTTGTTCAGGTGTGGAAGTAGTGGAAAAAGCAAACCCTTGCGGTATTTTTGTACCTGCAACGCCTGTAACCGTAAGCATTGCTTTTGCATGAGTAGCTGGTTTTAAAAATAAATTTCTGTTTTCACCATGCCCCAGTAATATATCACCATAAGAATATTTTGGAACCACATTTTTGATTGCCTCTGTCAATGTAAATTCTATTGCTCTTGAAAACACTATTGCTATCGGATAAAATAAATCACATACCCAGCCATTTTCTTCTTTGCTGATATTATCAGGCAATATTTTAAGCATTCTGTCAACAATTTCTTCTGTACTGTAATTTTTTAAAAATTCCGGTATCACAAATGGCATATTTTTCCCCTCCTTTCTGTAATAAAAAAACGCCCTTATCAAGAACGTTTTATATTATCTTACTAAAAATGCAGTTAATTGTTTATCATCATACCACAAGCCATTTATCCAAAATGTTACTTCTACGCCGTCTGTTTTCCACACAAATGAAAAATCATATACTCTTTTTGTTCTTTGATAAGGGTCGGCTAGTAACGCCTCTGTTACTGTTTTTTCAATATAACTTTGCTGTGTTTTTCTGTCTTGTTGTGCAAGTGCCTGCTCTATTTCAACACCTGTTTGAGAACTATAAGCAAAAAATGACCATCTTTGTGTCAATACTGTTTTCAGACACCACTGTACCCAACTGTCATATGGTGTTGCAGTTTTGATTTCTCCATTGCTGTCCAGTGTAATATCTCCTTTTTCAAAATCAAAATAAATACTTTGTTTTGTTCTGTTTTCTTCCTTTATATTGTTTTCCACCACTTTTGGAACTGCAAATGTAGGAAATAAATTAGCCATCATTTAACACCACCTTTGCATTACATATCAAATCAATTACCACAGCGTCAACACCTACCCACGCTACAAGTACCCTATCACCTGGTTTTATCCATCTCATTTTATCAGGCAAATAGACATCATGATAATGCATACCACTTCCACAAATATCATGGTCATGTTCTCCTTTTGTATTGTGTCCATGGTCTGGGAATGTATCGGGAGGTTTGTGCAAATATTGTTCTCCTCCTTGCCAACCCTTCTCGCTCCAGTCCTCTTTTTCCCAGCCTTCTACAACAGGTGCTTCTCCTTTCCACCATGTCATTGTCATAGGTTTTGCGGGATTCCAGCTTACACTTCTGCATATACTATAATCTTCTACAGGTATGGGAACAGGATACGTATTTGTTAAAAGGCTGTAATCCTCTTGTATTACTCCAAAATCCAATACAAGAGGACTTTTTGTTGTTTTTTGTATTTCATTTCTTAAAATATTTCCTAAATGTTGAAAGCCTTTCATACTCTTTCCAACTCCATTTCCATTGTTTTTTCAAAACCGTTGTGGGTGACCCCTTCTACAATAAAATATCCTGATAAATTTCCAGCTACTAACTTTATTTTGTCCCCTTTTCTCATCATAGGCACATCAACCGTTGATACATTGATTGTTTCTTCTGGCTTGCCTTTTTCTTTCAATATATTTTGTGCCTCTTTTTTAGCGTCATCTAATGTTTTGTTGCTGTCTTTTGTAACAATTTCCTGTAATGTACCATAGTCTAAATTGCCGTTAACTGTTTCCAATAAAGGCGGTCTTTGTTCTTCTTCTGATTTTCCATATACCAATACTTTTGTAATAAGCCCTTGTAATGTCAAATGGTCTTTTGTACTTTCTACATTTTTACCATGAAAATAGTAAACATCTTGATTGCTTCCTTTTTTTCTAATCATTAAAACTTCTTTTTCCATAAGCATAACATATTTGCTGTCAAGTTTTGTTTGTGCCTCATCTAACACCGTTGTTAATTGTGTACTAACTTCCATATCTTTTAAAGGTGTTTTTCCATGTGTCCAGCTTTCCCATTCATACTGTACAGTAATGCCCCATTCCTTACAAATATCTTCTACTAAAAACTGTGTACTTTTCCCACTAGAATAGTATGTATTTCCTTTACTTTGTGTGAGATATATCATTCTGTCATAAGCAGTAAATGATAATTCTTTTTCCAGCGCACTGGTATAATCCCAGTCCCACACAAAACCATTAAAATACTCTTTGTCATTTACAAAAATAACTACTCTCGTGCAAAGTACTATCAAATCACTGATATAACCCTTGTCAATTTTAATATTTGCAAGTGTAATATCTGCTTTTTGTGCAATACTGTTTTTTTCATCTCCCCATGTCAAAGAAGTGCATAGTCCTGTTAAATCCATTGCTTCACCAGAAGAAAAAAACGCTTTTACACTGTATTTTAGTTTTGTGATGTCAATTTCATTCATATGTCACACCCCTTTATGTTGGCAGTAATAACACCTGCCCTACACTGATTTTATTCGGATTTGAAATATTATTTAATGTAGCAATTTCTGTATATCTGCTCCCAGCACCTAATTTTGATTGTGCAATATCCCATAAACAATCCCCCTTTTTGACTGTGTAAGAAGTGTCTGCCTTTTTTTCTGCTCTTTGCTGTTCCTGTAGTGTAACTGCCTTTGCTGTGCCATCGTTATCCTTTTTTTCTGCACCTTCCGTCAATACTTTTAAATCTTTTGCGTGTACAAATGAAATATCACAATCGTAATCTCCAAATCCTCCCGCATATGTCATAGTATAGCTTTCTAAATATACATCATGATTGACGGGTGTTTCTGTAATCAACAGCCTGCATTTTATTCCTTTATTTCTCAAATAAGAAAACCATGACTGCACCTTTAAAGGGTCGCCATGGCTCACAATAATATAAGGATTTTGATAAATTCCTTCGTTATTTTTGACTTGTCTTTTTTCTCCTGGTATTTTACAGCTCCATGACATTCTTGTTAATTCTTCCCCCAAAGGCTGCATAATTTCACCAATATTCATAATGTCATAACTCTGAAATCTTGTTGCACACTCCACTTTGATTTCTTCTGGTAGCATGGGAAATGTCATAAAATTACCCGTGTCGCACTCTGTTAATATGATTTTCACTTCACCACCCCATTAAAAAAGTACCTACAAACTTGTAGGTACTCAATATTTTTATATTTCATATCTTCTTACTCCATTATCAGATACATAAAACTGTTTTGGGTCTTCCCCAGGATACTTTTTATTTACATATTCTTTTATTTTCTGATTGACATACTCAACTCTTGATGGAATAATCCTAGTATTATCTATCTCAATATATCCCTTTTTACTTAAATCATTCACATTGAAAACAATTCCCATTCCATCTATTTTTTTAATTTGTATACCCCTTATAGTTGTAATTACATTAAATTTACTGTTTGTATAATAATCCTTCGACGGAAAAGGAATTTCTGCTTGTTTTTTTCCATTTCTAAATAAATCCCAATAATAATTTTTATCTAAAGAAGGTGATATTGACAAACCATACTTTTTATATAAATCATCTATTTTTTCCCATTCTTGAAATTCATAACCTTGCATTGTTTGCCATTCAGTTTCAATTTTGGTAACATAACTTTTTAAATCTTCTTCCATAATTTTTTTATTTTCTTGTTTTATTTTTTCTTGTTTTCTCTGTTCAAACTGTTCATCAGACATATAAGGTGCTATTGCTTCACTTCTTTGTTGTCTTTGTAACCATGATTCATAAGAACTAAAATATCTTTCTAAATAAATTTCTTTTCCCCATTCTTCATACCATTCTTCTGCTGTTGAACCAAATATTTTCTCCATACCATTGTCTATTTCTTTTGCTGCATCATAAGCTCCCATTCCTGATAATTCACTAGTAAGTACATTTATTTTATCCAGTAATTTATATGCTTCAAGTCTTGTTGTAGTATATACTTTCCCTTGATATGTAAAAGTAACTATTTCATACATATTAGGTAAAGCTAAATTTTCACATTGTATATCGCTTACATTACCTTCTATCTTAAAATATAAATTATATAAATTTTCCAATGGATGTCCTTTTAATAATTGAAATCCTTCATATTTTCCAGTTGCTGGAACTGAATAACTTCCAATATGATAAATATTTGTTTCTGGATTATAATAAATATCTAAGTGAAACATCTTTGCTATATCCTTTGAAGATAAATACATTACATCATTTATCATAATTGGTACACATTCCGGCTTATAATAAACTCCTCCTCCTGTATGTATTGACTTTATTTCATTGCTATTTGCAATAAAGTTATATTGTGTGCTACCCAAAATATTCTTTGTTTTATATGTTTGAGCTATACCAGGAAAATTCATTAACATAATAGAAACTTTATTTTGATTATCTTCATAATGAACATTTGCTCCTAAAATCTTAGAAGTTTCTATCAACGGTAGTAAAAAATCATCATTTCCTGTATTAGATGGATATACAGGTTGATTCAAAGACTGCCCAGTAACTAAAATTTTTGTTTCACTTTCAGCAAATATTATATTTGAAAACAACATAATAAAACAATATAATAAAATAATAAAACTAAATTTTTTCAAAATAATCCCCCCTATGATATAGTAATTAAAACATTATAAAGTAACTATATCATAGAAGTTGTCATTTTTCAACAAATTAAGCAACGCTTGCTTTCATATTTGGTAACAATTTCTGTAATTCTTTTGCAATAGCTTCTGCTACTTCATTTGCTATTTCTGGCATTTGTTGCCTGATTGTTGTAATAATACTTTCTTTGTCGCTTGTCCCGCTACCTGTGAATGTAAAATTCATACCACCTAAACTGATTGTAATACTACTTGCTTGTGTTGTTTGCTGTTTATTTTCTGCCTCATCAAACATAGATTTATAATCTATACTACCGCCAAATATACCACCTTGTGCGTGTTTCGGTAACATACCCAATAGTTCGCCTGTTTGCTGCCATAGCGATACCCCTCTATGTTTATTTGTTCCAGTAAGTGGTATAATTACCTCTGCACCTGCTTCACCGATAACACCGAAATGTGGTTTATTTACAATACCACCCATAGCCTTTTTATCTACATTCTGATTTGTAAATTTATCAAACATCATGCTGATTCCCGCACCCATAGGATTTTGAAACCTTTTTATCATATTCTCTGGTTGCACACCACTATACACTATTTTAAACATCAATTCCGTAGTAATTTTATCAGGTAGTTCTGCATATTTGTTTTGCAATTCTATTACCTTCCTGATGGCATTTTCTAATGCTTCTTTTCCAGCAGCGTCCATTTCGTCATACTTCTGTATTGCCTGTTCTATCGGTTCACCATAATCTATTTCTATTTGTTGCAGTTCACTATTTCTCCATTCTGTTAATATTCTTTCTAATTCTGAATCTTTTTTCAATGCACCTGCATATTCTTCATAAAGTTTACCCATATAAAAATCAATTGCTCCTACAGCACTATCCATACTGTCCATAGTGTATTTTCCTTCTCCTTTTCCCTGCATAAATCCATTTTCATACATGGTAGAACGAATTTCACTATTTTTTTCGTTTCTTTGTTTTTGTAAAGATTGATATTCTTCAGAACCTTTATTACCTTGTTTTTCTAATCTTTCCAAATCTTTATTCAATCTATCTCTATCTAAAAAAAGGTCTTTGATTTGTCCTTTTATATCCGTTAAATGTTTTTCTTTTTTTTCTAAATCAGCAATTTCCTTTTTACTGTTCACATAATCTTCATTCGTTTTATCAAAATTTTTAGCATTTTCCAAATTTTGTTGTTTTAGATTGATAGCTTGCAGTTTTTTTTCTGCTTCATTCCATTTCTGTATTTTTTCTATTCTCTCCTCTATTTTACCATTAATAATATCTTCTTTACTTATCATGTCAGGATAAAGAGCCACAAACCTTTCTGCAATATCATTCAATTCTTGCTGTTTCTGTAATCTATCTTCTTCTGATAAATCTGTTTTAGAAAGTTCTTTTTGTAAGTTTTTCCATATACCTCTTAAATGTTCTGTCTCCCATATCAAATCATTTGCATGTTTTAAGTCACTTCTTATACTTTGAGTGTTGCTGATATTTGTTTGAATAGATTCAGATTGTTTTTCTTTTTCTGTTTTAAAATTATCTGTCAATTTTCTAAATAGTTTTTCACCGCCAGTATATCCGCCAATACTGCCTGCTAATCCTCCTATTGCACCGCCTATCGCTGTACCAACACCAGGAGCGATTGCTGTACCGATTGCTGCACCAATTTTTGTTCCTAAAGAACCACCTGCTAAGCTAGTAGCAAAACTACCACCTTGCACAACTGTCTCTTTTTTCTTATTTTCTGCCTGCATAACCGCTGCTGCTGAAAATAAGAAACTTAATCCATTTCCTTTTAAAAACTTTCCTGCCTTTCCTATACTGTCTTTCAATTTTGGTACATAAGGCGCTATTTTTACAGCAATATCATCAAATACGCCACTAATTCCTCCTAAAGATTTTTTAGCAACAGAGCTATTTATTGCTCTCCAACCTGTCTGGTAACTTTCTATTGCTACCTCTCTTGTTGTTGTATTCCATAACTTTGCGTTCTTCCAAAAATCAACATAATTATCAGCATTTTGTGTAACTGGTTTTGCTGCTTTTGCTATTGAAGTAACCGTTTCTGCTGCTCCACTTCCTAATCTGCCAAATAACTTTCCTGCTCCTAATGCTTTTCCTACTTTAATACCGCCATAAGCTAACAACCCAGCAGAAAGCCAACTACCTCCTGTTGCTTGTTCTCCTCCTGGCAATATTTTAGAGGCATTTACAACAATTTCTTTTGATTTTTGTTTGATACCTTCCCATATTTTACTGCCATCAAAACCATTTATAAAACCTTCTGCAAAACTCTTTCCAATATCAAAACCGCTGTCTGTAGCCTCTACTAAGTCAATGCCCAAAAGTGCCGAAATACCTGCTGTCAATGCAGAACTAATGCCATAACCGATATCATTTGCTACACCGCAAGCCCATGTTTTTCCTTCACTGCTCCACCATGCCACAAACGGCTCTGCTATGATTTTATCCCATGCAATACCGATTTTTCCAGATAAATCTGCATTTTGCCATTCTTTACTGCCTTTAAATTCTTTTATGGTATTTTCTATTTTTTCTATCCTGTATTGGAATTTTTCTGCTGCTTTTGTCAGTTTCTGTCCAAATGAAAGTGTTAAGTCTTTGCTCCACTGCAAAAACTTTCTTGCGCTAGGTTGGAATTTATCCATAAAATCAAGCTGTACGCTTTCTACAGCACTCTGCAATGCTTTAACATCGCCATAAATATTATCATTCATGATGTTAGCCATTTCTTCTAATGCACCATTTGAATTTGCAACCTTTTCTTTTAATTCGTCATATTCTCCACTTACACCAGATAACAAATGCTGCAACTCACTCATTCGTGTTTTACCGCCTATTGCACTATAATAATATGCTTTTTGTTTATCAGTTAAGTCTTTTGTTTTATCATGCAATTCTTTTAATACATTCGCATAACCTTTAAAATTACCTTGTGCGTCATAGGCACTTAAATTTAATTTCTCCATTGCTTTGCCGGCTTCTCCTCCGCCTTTTGTCAAATTGACAAATACAGAATTTAATGCTGTACCCGCTTCACTGCCCTTGACACCTCTATTTGCAAGTATACCAATCAAAGCACTTGCTTCATCATGAGCAATACCATTATTTTTGACAGTACCACCAAATTCCAAAAATGCCTCCATCATACTGTCAATGTTTGTATTAGAGCTGGAAGCAGTTTTTGCAACTTTATCTAAATAGCTTTGTAATGCCCCCTCTTGTCTTCCGTCAATACCTAAACTGCTCATACTGTCTGTTACAAGGTCACTTGTTCTGCCTAAATCCATATTTCCAGCTTCCGACAATCGTAACACGGGTTGTATAGATTTTTGCATAATTTCTTTATCCCAACCTGCTAAAGCCATATATCCCAATGCGTTAGCTGCTTCGCTTGCAGATTTCGTTGTGGTTTTGCCCATTTCCCTTGCCAGTTTTGTCAATTCTGCTGTATCGCTTGCATTTGCACCACTTAACGCTTTGACATTGCTCATACTTTTTTCAAAACCTTGATATGTTTGAAAAGTATTTGCTCCTCCTAGAGAAATGCCCAGCACTGTACCAGCCTGCAATATGGGATTTTTCAGCATATTCAGTATGCCTCTTAATGGTGCAGTTGCTTTATCCAATATCTTTACAGATACATTCCATGTTTTTCTGCTCAAGCTGGAAATCGTTTTTGAAATCTTTTCTATGGATTGCATTGCTTTATCTTTTACAGCTAATGAAATTTCGCTTTTTTTCATTTTAGCCATTTGCTTCTGCATTTTTTCAATACTTTTGCCCAGCTTGTCTACATTGCTCTTTACCTTTTCTACTCCTGCACTTGTTCTGTCTTGTAATCTTGCAGCAATGTCAATTACTACTGTTTGTGCCAATCTCACCACCTCTTTAATCAAAAATAAGCACTCACAATATGCAAGTGCTTATTTTTTCAACAACGGACAAGCAAAGTTCTCTTTATTTTCTGCTGCTACCAATTCACTCGCAAACAAAAAAGCCTGCTCCCCCTTTGGTAATGCTAATATTTCATGGGGTAGTTTTCCTTTTGTCTGCCATATTCTATGTAATAAATAAGATTTTCCGCCCGCTTCAATTAGTTTTTTGCTGTATCCTCAAGTGATAATTCATTCATACCATAGCCACTAATTTCATCAATGACATCACTAATCCAGTCCTTTTCTCCTCCCATAAGTACAGCCTCTACCACATCTACATCATCTATGACATTCAATTTATCTTTCAACTTTTTATTTTTCCACAATATACCTTGTCCCTTATCTACTGTTGCAGCAATGATTTTATAACTTCTTAATTTGATAACATCCGTTTCTACATCAATCATACCAAACTGTCTGCCTCTTGGGTCTGGGCGTCTTTTTGTTGCTTTCTTTCTACAACCTTGTATTTCTTCCTCTGTAAGCGGTCTCACAAAAAAGGAAAATAGCAATTTGCCATTTCTTCTAATTTCTATTTTCTTTTGTAAATTGTCATCTTTCTTAAATGCTGCTGCCTCCAAAAGTCCGGCAATCATTTCATCTTCATTTTGTAATATTTCTTCTTTGCTTGGTAATTCTTTTACTTCTTCATAATCAAATGTTGTATGATTCTCCATTGTTTTCTCTCCTTTTTCTCTTAAAAATTTGCATAAAAAAAACACCCACATTACTATAGATGCTTTACAAAAACACTATCATTGTGTTATAATATTTCCCGAAGGAGCAGTCACCACAAAGTGGCTTGCCCCGCTCTTTGAGGATAGAAAAGCTACCCTAGTCCGGCGAAGACTATGATGGGTAGTTTTTTAATATCAAAAACTGCTCTTATTTCTTGATAAGAGAGAGCAATTCTATTATAACTAAACAAAAAGTAAGAAATAAATAAACTTCTTCAAATGTTGTCATAATATCGCCCCCTTTCTTTCTTAGAACGGGGGCAAAAAACCACTCCATCATGACTGCTTTTATTACTATATCACATCAATTTCCATATTTCAACAATATTATCATTCTTCTATTTCATATCTGAAGCCTTCTAAATATTCTGGTATTGCATTGACTCTAAAACTCCAGCTTCTTTTGATGATGTCGCCTGGTGTCAAATTCATCAAATCCACTGTACCATCTGGCAAGCAGTTTTTATAAATTTGTCTAGAAGATTGTCCGTCACGTCTTCTTAGTTTTCCCTGAAAATCAAATGTCGGAAAATATCCTTGTTTGATATCATCAAGCAATTTTTCAATCATAACATCATCTCTTACAACTGCCTCTGTCAATGTGAGTGTTA
>OFHA01002139.1_pt1 | contig 12066 bp, 10 predicted proteins | sample 1521891 | NCBI WGS metagenome assembly OFHA01 (sample SAMEA3504089, study PRJEB24116) | mouse gut metagenome | biome: mouse gut; feature: mouse-associated habitat; material: faeces | place: Denmark | collected 2011 | reverse complement strand
AGGATCTTCTTGCTGCCCCAAAGGAAACGGTGGTGGAAACAATCCGCTCCACAGCCCGCTTTGGAGAAAAATATGCACTGGCCAAGTATGATGCCCTGCATGCCGCAGCAGAAGATGCCGCCATCTTTGGGCGGGCACTGAAAAGCAACGCTGTCCGCATCAGGCTCTACATAGACTCTTACCGGGAGTACCAGAAACGCCTTGACACAATCATGAAAGCAATCCTTGCTTCTGTTGATGGCCTGAAAGGCGATCCGGTCTATGAACGCATACAGCTTCTCCAGTCGCTGCGGGGTGTAGGCTTCATGAGCTCAGTGGTCCTTGTCGCAGAAATGGGAGCTTTTGACCTGTTTCCCTCTCCAAAGAAGCTGTATGCCTACTTCGGCCTGGATCCTGCCGTAAAGCAGTCCGGTAAGTTCAATGGTGACAAAGTCCACATGTCCAAGAGGGGGTCCAGTCTTGCCAGACGTATCCTGCATATGGTGGCTCTTAATAACCTAAAGGTAGACAAAGGGACGAAAACACCAGTAACTCCGGTGATCCACAGCTACTATACCGACAAATGCAAAAGCAAGAAGAAGATTTGCAGTATCGTTTTAGCATTTTGGAACCGAAAAATAGCTGCCTGACAGGTTTCAATCTGTACAGGGCAGCTATGTCTTTTTCACTATTTCTCTTTCCTGTATGTGAAAAACATTGGAAATTCAATGGGGTTAGGCAGTAAGTATTATGCCAACTGTAATTTCTTTTCCAATTCAAGCACCTGTTCCAAAGTAAGCCCAGAATATAACGCTATTTCCTTTGAAGACAATTTCCCTGTCTCTATCATCCTCGTTGCGGAATCTATTTTTTCCTGTTCAATACCCTGCTCAAATTTTTCCTGATAATGCATCTGTAAAGTCATATAATCCAACCTCCATTTCTCACTCTTTCTTAGGCGTTTGCGAAACGCCACAAGCCGCATAAATACGGCATTTTTTTTTACTAAAAACAAATAACTCCTCACTGGATATGGTATAATAGAGTTGTCTAAAAACTATAAACTACCATCCAAGAAAGGAGTTATTCTGATACCTATGATACCATATAAACAGCTTTCTTTGGCAGATATTTTTCAAGATTGCCAAAATAAATTTGATCATGACAAACCTGCGTTTCTTTCTCTATTGGAAACCCATATCGACCTTGATGAAATGATCCCGGTTTCTTTTAGAAATCATTTTTATGCATCAACGGGTAGAACCCGTAAATACCCTTTGCATGCTTTCCTATGGGCTTTGATCATTCAGCGTATTTTCTCTATCCCTACTGATCAGCTCCTCTTAACTTTCCTCGCTTATTCCAAGCCCCTTCGTGAGTTCTGTGGTTTTACTAAAGTCCCGGATGCTTCTAAAATCACCCGGTTTAAGCAGGACTTTTTAGAGGATTTACAGCTCGTATTTGATAACCTTGTTGACGTTACCGAACCGATCTGCCAGGCTATTGACCCTGCAAAAGCGGATATGACCATCTTTGATTCTTCCGGTATTGAAGCCTTCGTTGCCGAAAATAACCCCAAATACGCGAATCGGATTATTAAGCAATTAAAAGCTTATGCCAAATCCAGAAGGCTCGGTAAAGACTACAATCCTTATGCTGCCGCGTACAGCTCCATGCCGTCATGCGCCTCTGCCAATCCGCAAATCAAACAGCTTTATGTTAATGGACATTTCTGTTACGTCTTTAAGTTTGGCATTATTACTAACGGTTTAGGCATTATTCGCCACATTTCCTTTTACAACAGGGATTTTATGACGGCACATCCTGATATATCTGTTGACAAAAAATCAGATTCACCGGATGAAGATAAATGCGCCCATGATTCAAAGCTTCTCATTCCAACCCTGAAAGACTTCTTCCATAAACATCCCTTAATCAATCCAAAGGTTTTTCTTGGAGATGCAGCATTTGATTCCGCATTGCTTTACAAAGATCTGTTATCTGGCAATACATTTGGAGAAAACAGACATTTTTCTAAAGCATACATACCGTTAAATCACAGATCTCAACTCAAAAGTGATGATTATACAATAAACGGTAATGGCATTCCGTGTTGTCCCAAGGATTCTTCTCTTCCGATGCGCTCAGAGGGAACTGCCACCCGAAAGAATGGGTTGGTCCGATATAAATTCTCCTGCCCGAAAGTGAAATGGATAAAAGATCCTGTTACAGGGAAACAAAAACGGCAATGTCAATGTGAACTGCCCTGTACAGATTCACCATCCGGCCGAATGGTATACGTTTATCCCGAAAAGGATTTCCGCTCTTATCCCGGCACTCTCCGTGGTACGCAGGAATGGGACAATACGTATAAAATACGGACTGCTGTAGAAAGAGACATTCATCATATAAAGGAAAATCTTTGTCTTGCAGATAGGCGTACACAGAACGAAAAGACTATGCATGCTGATTTAATCCTTGCCGGCATCACACAACTCATTACGGTTGTCCTTGCAGATAAGATCAAACACCATGAATACCTCCGTAGCTTGAAACCTCTCATTGCATAGGACTTACCAGTTTCAAAAAGCCTATGGCTTATTAAAGTGCGCCTAAATTATCCGGCTATCCCCTTTTTATTTCAAAATTCGTGCATAGTACCAATTCTTCCTTGTTTTGGTTCAAGATTGCGAACGAGCTTAGCGAGTTTCGCAATTACCTATAATAATGGTGTAGTCAATAAGACTACTCGGTTAATAAGTTTCATAACAGAAGTCTTTCTTTCGTAAAGAATCCAATGTCCGTTGAATCGTCCTCAATGATTTTAATGTAGCATTCGCCAATTCCTGTCTTATGTAGTAAAGATTCTTTCCAAGCAGACCATATACTGCCTGCTCATTCTTGTTCAGGGAAATATTTGTGAGACAAAAGTACGATGGTTTCCACATGATAAGTCCCCGGAAACAAATCAATCCCCCCAACCCGTTCCACTCGATACCCTCTCCCCTGCAGCATCTCCAAATCCCTCGCCAAACTCGTCGGTTTACACGCGATATACACAATCCTCTTCACCCCGAAATTCGTAATCTTCTCCAACGCCTTCGGATGCACCCCATCCCTGGGCGGATCCAGCACGATCAAATCCGGCGCTTCCCCCAATTCATCAATTACCTTCAGCACGTCGCCTGCCCAAAAAGAACAATTCGACAAACCGTTCAATTCCGCATTTTCCCTTGCCGCCTCCACAGCCTCCTCAACGATTTCCACCCCCGTCACCTTCTTTGCTACCGGCGCCAGTATCTGGGCAATAGTTCCTGTTCCACTATATAGGTCCAATATCACTCTATCCTTCGTATCACCGATATACTCCCTTGCCTTCTCATAAAGTTTCTCCGCTCCAAGAGAATTTGTCTGGAAAAAGGAAAACGGCGTAATCTTAAACTTTAACCCCAGCAGTTCCTCATAAAAATAATTCTGTCCATACAAAACTTCTGTTCCTTCGTCTTTCACAACATCCGCAACGCTGTCATTCTTCGTCCATAAAATCCCGGCAATCACCCCGGACAGTTCAAGCGCACGCAGCTCCCGCACCCAGCCTTCCACTTCAAATCCGCTAAATTCTGTTGTCGTAATCAAATCTATCAAAATTTCTCCGGTTCTTACTGCTTTTCTTACCAAGAGATGACGGAAAAATCCAGTATGCTTCATCCGGTGATAATAGGGAAGTCCGCTTTTTTTCGCATAATCCAGCGTACATTTCTGTATTTTCCGGTAATCTTCATCCACAATCCGGCACTCCGGCACCGAGACTATATCATAAAAGCTCCCCCGCTTATGCATGCCAAGCGCCATCGGACCATCCTTATATTCATCCCCAAAAGAAAACTCCATTTTATTGCGGTAAGCAGTTTCCGTCGGGCTTGGAAGGATTCCTTCCCAGATATAGTTTCCCACTACCGCCTCATCCATCAATGATTTTACCTGTTCCGACTTCATCCGAAGCTGCTGCTCATAGGGAAGATTCTGATAAGTACATCCGCCGCAGGCTCCAAAATGCGGACACGCAGATGGTATTTCCATCGGAGCAGGCTCCACTACCGCTAAAAGCCTCCCCTCAGCCTTACCTTTTCGCACTTTATTCACCGCCGCGCGCACTCTCTGCCCCGGTATCGCATTCTTAACCACGATGCACCGTTCTTCGTTTTCCACTGCGACAATTCCTTTATTCGGGAACTCCACCCTCGTAACGAGTCCCTCTACAATCTGTCCTTTTTTCATATCTGCACCATTCCTATTATTCATCCGATAAAATATTTTAACAAAATTCCATGACAGAAAAAGACACTTCTTTATCGAAGTGCCTTCCTTTTTTCATTCATTTACAGTCTGGCTTTCGGCACAGACTGCACTCCAAATTCTTTCCTGATTACTTACGCCTGATCATCTTCGTTAAAGAAATCATCGTCGAAGTCATCTTCAAAATCTTCCTCGAAATCCTCCAGGTAATCTGGGGTAAGGAAGCAATATACTGCATAAGCGATTGCTGCAACTGCTGCAATTGTTCCGATTACTGCAAGAATGATGAGAACTGCCTTACACTGCTTCTCTTCTTCCTCCTTTTTATGGATCAGATCATTCAGCTTAGATGCTGCCAGAACTTCTTCAATCTTGTTCCTATTAATGTTCATACTCCCGCTCCTTTCTCATGCGCTTGTCTAAATTCAAATTTATTGGTTTTATTATAACACCAACCAGTTAAGATTACTACATTTTTTTGCGGAAAATCATAACAACTTCCCGCTGCCGGCCGCAGGCAGGCCTGTAAACGCAAATCTATTGGTTATTCCTCAATTTTTTTCAGTCTTGCAAAACCTGCAAACATCTTTTTCTTTCCTGCCGTGTCAAATTCCACGGTTACTTCATAGTCTCTGCCGCCCTCGGTAATCCCTGTCACCAGTCCGTCGCCGAATTTGACGTGGCGTACCCGGTCTCCCACGTCATATCCCGGTCCGCTGCTTCCGGATACCTGAAACTGCTGCACAGGTCTGGCCTGAAAGGCTTTATTATGGAAACTCTGCTTGGCATGCTTATATACATTCCGAAATTCCGGCTCCGCCTTTTCTTTTTTAAATGGTTCGCCGTCCGACAGATACTCCTCCGGAATCTCTTTCAAAAACCGGGACATTTTGTTGTACTGCATTTCCCCCCGTATCATCCTGCGCTTCGCGCAGGTCAGCGTCAGTTCCTGCTTCGCTCTTGTGAGTCCGACATAGCAGAGTCTGCGCTCTTCTTCGACCTCCTCATGATCGTCGGAAGTAATGCTCAGATAGCTCGGGAATATCCCGTCCTCTAAGCCGGCAAGATACACGCATGGAAATTCCAGCCCCTTTGCACTATGTAACGTCATAAGCATGACGTAATCGCTTTCTTCATTCAGGCTGTCAATGTCTGCCACCAGCGCCACTTCTTCCAGAAATCCGCTCAATGTAATCGGTTCTCCCTGCTCCGCGCACTGTTCTTCATAAGCAATCATCTTATTTTTCAGCTCGTCAATATTTTCCAGCCTTGCCTCTGCTTCCAACTCGCTTTCGCTCTTTAACTCTTCAATATAACCGGTCTCTTCTAAGATTTCATCCGTCAGCTCCGAAATGCCAAGCTTTCCCGCGTCTGCTTTAAAATGTTCGATCAGAGCCGCGAAAGACTCCAGCCTTGCTTTCCCCCGCCCGATATTCGGTATATGCTCTACGCCAAGCAGCGCCTCGTAAAATCCCAGTTCCCTTGCCAGCGCATATTCCTGCACCCGGTTGATACTGGTAAGCCCGATTCCCCGCTTAGGCACATTGACAATCCGGCGTACCGCAATATCATCTTTGGCGTTATCAATGGTTTTCAAATAAGCTAATATATCCTTAATCTCCCTGCGGGCATAGAAGTTAATCCCTCCCACAATCCGGTAAGGAATATTTGCCGTCACAAATTTCTCCTCAAAGATACGGGACTGGGCATTCGTGCGGTAAAGAATTGCAAAGTCATGACAGTTTCCGCTTCCTGCGTTCACCTGCTTCCTGATGTCGTCCACAATATATTCCGCCTCGTCATAACCAGAATCAAACTGGCGAAACGTCAGCTTCTTTCCCTCCCCGTTATCCGTCCAGAGCGTTTTGTCCTTTCTTCCCCGGTTATTGCGGATTACCGCATTGGCCGCGTTCAGAATATTGCTGGTGGAACGATAATTCTGTTCCAGCTTAATTACCCTTGCATCCTCAAATACCTGCTCAAAATTAAGGATATTTTTGATATTCGCCCCACGGAATTTGTAGATAGACTGGTCGTCGTCCCCCACCACGCAGAGATTCCGATATTTCTTTGCAAGCAGGCTCACAAACCAGAACTGCACCGTATTCGTATCCTGATATTCATCCACCATAATATAGCGGAAACGTTCCTGATAATAATCCAGCACCTCTGCCTGGGTCTGGAATAACTGCACCGTTTTAAGCAGCAAATCGTCAAAATCAAGCGCGTTATTGGCTCTCATTTGCTTCTCATATTCTTCATATACCAAAGCAGCTTTCTGCCGTCCGAAATCCCCCTCCGCGCGAAGCCGGTACTCTTCCGGCGTAATCATCTCATTCTTCGCCGAAGAAATCATAGACAATAGATTTCTCTCTTTATAAATCTTGGTATCTACGTTCAAATGCTTGCAGATATCTTTCATCAGCGTTTTCTGGTCGTCCGTATCGTAAATGGTAAAGCTCGTATCATACCCGAGCAGGTCGATGTGCCTTCTCAAAATCCGCACGCAGGCGGAATGAAAAGTGCTTACCCAGATACTCTCCGCGCCGTACCCCACAATACGGTCTACCCGGTCCCGCATTTCTCCCGCCGCTTTATTGGTAAAAGTAATCGCTAGAATATTCCAGGGATTCACGCCCTTTTCCTCAATCAAATATGCAATCCTATGGGTTAATACTCTGGTCTTCCCCGAGCCTGCGCCGGCTAAGACAAGAAGCGGCCCTTCCGTATGCTGTACCGCCTCCCGCTGGGGCGCATTTAAAGTGTCTAAATCAATCATCGCTATCCTCACTAAATAATTTCTTCTTATAGTACCCTTCCGCTGTATAAAGGGCCGCAACCGGATTGTGTCCCAGCACCCGGTCTTTTGTTACCGCCGTAGTCACGAGAGCCTCGGAATATTTATAAAATAAACTGTCATGCCCCACGCACAATCCTACTACAACATTTAAATCTGTGTGTGCGTCATTCAGAAGTTTCGCCTGTAGAATTGGATTACAGATATTTCTTCCAAGCTCCTCGCATTCCATCGGAATCCCTACCTCGTGCTTCGGAATGCATCCCACCTTGCAGGCAACGCCGTAAACCTCAAATCCATGCGCCCGGAAAATCTTTGCCAGCATCCGCGACTCCCGAATCAGTCCTACGCAAGTAGCGATTCCAAGCTTCTTCGCGCCCATCCGCTTTGCATAATCCATAATTTCCTGTACTCTGGTAAGCTGACAATATCCTTCATACTCTACGCAGGCGGCTGCAACCATACTTTTCTTATTTTCTTCCTCCGCATATTTCTCCCGGACATACGCGAAATCCTCTTCTGTTACAGTCCCCGTAGTCACGCAGAACTCCGGAAACTGTTTATCCATTTTATTACAATTCACTGTCCCGCAGTCAATACAGGACCGTGTTTTTCCTTCGCTCATCCTATTCTCCTTATCTCTCCATTCTTGGCCGTACACAGACAGAATTTACATACAAACCGCGCGCACATTGACTTCCTGCTATCCCTGAAGCCCTCTCGCCTGTCTGTCCATATCCTCAATTACTATATCATATATTTCGCCAAGTGTGGCACAATATTCCAAAACCTTCCACGGCTCATTAGTATGATAATGAATCTTAATCAATTCTTCATCGCCCACAGCAAGCAAACAGTCACCCTGAAAGTGTTCTGTAAAATACCCGCTAATCACATCCTCGTCGAGTTCTTCTCCTTCAATCAGCAATTGTGTGTCATATCGAAACTCCAGCATCTTTCTTGTCCTCCTTTATATGTTCTCTTATTTCATGATGGATAAACGCCTTGCCATATCCTTCTGCTTATGGATTAACGATTGTGACAATCTCTGCGGTAGTTCCGTTTTCCACCGCATGGTACTCCAGAAAAACAAAACCCTCTCCATCCAGCACATGCCCATACTTCAGCTTCGCGCCCGCTTCTTCATATTCGCTTACGGATGCTTCACTCCAGTCAGTCCCAACTCCATCTGAAATAAATACCTGATACCCTGCGTCTGCAATTCCATAAACTTCCTTGTCAATCGCCAGACAGCAGTCATTTGACAGTACAGTACCCGGCGCCAGTTGGAAGCTCACCGCCTTTTTCCTTTTCTCCTCCGTCAAGCCAAGATTCGCAGGCGTCTCTATGTTTTGCATGCTTCCAAAATTCCATTCCGACTCCGTTTCAAACGGATACGTACGTATACTGCTTTCCGCGCCGTAAATCCCGCTGCCCATCTGAACCGTTTCTCTTGCATACATACTATTTTGGATATCCGATAACTCTTCCTTCTCCGGCGGCAGAGCCACATACCATCCGGTAAGCATCAAAAACGGAATCGAAGGTTCTAAGCTGTAACCGGCGGCTACGTCCCCGTATACCGACATTTCCGTATCATCCCACGCCGCCTGCCGCATTTTTTCTTCAAAAAAATTTCCCGGAAGCGCTATCCCTTGAAGCTGCACCTGGTAATCTGCCGCGCAGCCTTCCAATACTTCCAGAAGCCCGGCGTCTTCCGGAAACTCTTTCGCTTCAAACTTCTCCCTCATGGTCTGCACTGCAGAATCCTGGATATAGTAGTCGCAGACCCCGTTCGTCGGACGGGCGGCAGAACTCACGGACCACTTCACTCCTTTTGGCGCTCGTTGCCGCGCCTGTGTTTCTTCCTCTATAAACGCGTCAAAATCTCCTTCATACTTCGTCCTAAACAGCCCGTTCCCAATCCCGCCTGACATGCTGCCGTCTGTCTCGGAATTCCAGAACAGTTTTCCTTCCGCATGCCCGGTTCATTCATTGATCCTGGTTTCAAAAGCCTGTCTGATTTCTTCCGCCTGTATATTATCAAATATCTCAAATGTATCATCTCCTGTCTCCAGATACCGCACCGCGTAAGCGGCCGCCCCTTCGGAGTCTTCCACTGTTATCTTATAGGACTCGATCCGGTCTTCTTCACTGGTAGAAAGCGTTATCTTCTCTGCCCGAAGCATTTCGGCCATATACCGATCCTGGCCGTATTTTTCATTTAAATATACCGCGGCTTTTTCCGACACATCCGATGCGCTTACATACCCGGAGCGCTGCCTTGCTATACCTGCCGCGCAGATACAAACCGCAAATACCGCGAATATCCACAGCCAGCTTAAAGACTTGCGCCCTACCCGCCGCTGTAAGACAGGCTTGTATGCGCAAAGCCTTATTACTTCTCTGACGAGATCACTGCAATCAGATCTTTCTTTGGCGTTATAATCATTCAGCCGCTCCTTCATAACTGCCTCAATCAGTTGAAGCGCCTTCTTTGGCAGCGGATATTTCCTAAGTATTTCTAACAGAAGCATCAGCGATTCTGTGTCCTCGCCCGGAAGAAACTCTTCTGCAAAAAAATGCTTCCACGCCTTTACCGCATGTTTCTCGGGGAGTTTCCCCAACTCCTCAAGCCTTATCCGAAGCTTTTGCTCCCGCTCTATTTTTTCCTGGATCCACTGGGTCTGCACCTCCTGGAATATGGTTCCATATTCGGCGTTTTCCACCACTTCCCTGTCCCGGACGGTCAGAACCTCATCCTCCGTTTCCTGCCCGCTTCCATCTGACCGCTCTAAGCCGAGCCTCCATTCCTCCTGCCGCTTAATATAATCCTGCTGCCGTCCCTCTGCATAAGCCATGGCTGTTTCATAGGCTTCGTGGATCCTGCCCCACTCTGCGGGATATTCTTCCGGATGATACTGCCTTACCAGCGCAGCATACGCTTTCTTAATCTGTTTTGTATCTCTCGTCACCTCAATGCCTAGGACGTCAAATGGCCGTCGTACCATCTTATATACTCCTCCTCCGATTCCTCATCTTCTTTCCGTTCTTGGTACCAGGAATCATCATCCTCCTGCTGCCAGGAAAATTCCATGGTATCCAGATATTCCCCGGCGCTTTCCAGAAATCCCTGCAGGTTTACTTTCCACTTCATAATCCGGTAAGGATCCTGCTCTTTATCCATCAGATACTGAAAATACTGGAGCCGCCTGCTGATTTCCTCACGCAGTCCGCCTGTACTCTGAGCAAACAGCCGCTCTCCCAAAGCGAAAAGCATCTGGAATTCCTCGTTCTCTGCCGGCGGCATTTTCAGCCGTTCCAGTTCTTTTACAAGGGACTCCATTTCTTTCGGCGTAATGGTATTCGTCCCGGTCATCATGATTTGGCTGGCCTCCCGTCCGGTAGAATCCACTTTCACATCTACGATCAGGATTCCGTTGATGTCATAAGTATACCTTACCGTTACCGATTCCTGTCCCTTTAAAGCAATCGGAACCTCCACGTTCATCTCTCCCAGGCAGATATTGTCCTTTACGTAATATTCTTCTCCCTGATACACATCTATTTTTACCGTCTTCTGGAAATCACCGGCCGTCTGGAACCTTTGTACCCTGCTGCATGGCAGCGTGCTGTTCCGCTCAATGATCGGCGCCATAATCGGGTTCGCCGCATCCGCCCCATTCTGGACTCCGGTTCCCAAAGTAAAGGGACAGATATCCGTCAGGAGTATATCCTTGATATCTTCGCTCCGCTCTTTAATCCCCGCGTAAATCCCTACGCCAAGCGCCACTACATAATCCGGATTTGAGACCGACATCTGGCTCTCCGGAAGAAAACGGCGCAGATACTGCTGCACCGCGGGCATTTTACAGGATCCTCCTACCAGCGCTACCTTCGAGATTTCCAGTGTTTTTTTCCGCGCGTCGTTCAGCACTGACTGTACCGGAACAATCATCCTGTGGAACAAATGCATAGAACTCTGTATCAGCTTCCGGCTGCTGAGTTCCATCTGTTTGTGATATCCCTCGTCGGAAACAGTCATCACCGTATGTTCTTCCTTTGTCAGCGCACACTTGGCCTTTGCCGCGCTCTCAAAAATAACTCTCTGGCGTTTCAGGGGAAGTTCGTCTAATACCAGCAGATTTTCCGAGCAAAACAGCTCTGCGATTACCCGGTCAAAATCACTGCCCCCCAAATGATTATCCCCGCTGACCGCCGCTATCTCAATTACGTTTTCGAAACAGTCCACCAGAGACACATCTAAGGTTCCTCCTCCAAAATCAAACACCAGAAGGGTTTCATCCGCCCTCTGCATGGAAGACTGATTCCATCCCCGGCAGGCCAGCGCCGCCGCGGACGGTTCGTTGATAATCCGTTCCACATGAAGCCCGGCCAGCGCGCCTGCGTCCTTCGTTGCTTTCCTTGCCATATCGTTAAAATATGCCGGCACACTGATAATAGCCTCGTCCACCTTATCGCCCAGATAACGGTCCGCGTCCTCTTTTAATTTCCGAAGCACCAAAGCGGAGAGTTCTTCCGGCCGGTAAGACTTCCCTCCAAGAAAATAGGTTTTCTCTGTGCCCATAAACCGCTTGAACACGGATGCCGTCTGCTCCGGATGGGAAATCAGCCGCTCCTTGGCAATCTTTCCCACATACACCATCCCCTTATCGTCAAAGCTGACCACGCTGGGCGTCAGATACTCGCCGAGGGAATTGGGGATCAGCCGGCTCCTGCCCTCCTGCCAGACAGCCGCCAAGCTGTTCGTCGTTCCAAGATCAATTCCGATGATTCTTCCCATAATTTCTACCTCTTTTCCCCTCTGCGCCGTAAGCTGCCGAGGTATTCCCATTCTTCGTATGCATGTTCCACACACGTCTCTCATTCTGTCTTAACTCTGCATGAACCGTTTATAATACTCCCCCTTATTATATCGCCCTTTTTCCCGGGACACAACTTTATTTCTTACATAGTTATCACATGATTCTACC
>OFHA01002138.1_pt1 | contig 12068 bp, 18 predicted proteins | sample 1521891 | NCBI WGS metagenome assembly OFHA01 (sample SAMEA3504089, study PRJEB24116) | mouse gut metagenome | biome: mouse gut; feature: mouse-associated habitat; material: faeces | place: Denmark | collected 2011 | reverse complement strand
AATCCTGACCGTGCGCTGGTCAGTGAAATGCTGCGTATGGATAAATACATCGACATGCTGATCCCGCGTGGTGGCGCTGGCTTGCATAAGCTGTGCCGCGAACAGTCGACAATCCCGGTGATCACTGGTGGTATAGGCGTATGCCATATTTACGTTGATGAAAGCGCAGAGATCGCTGAAGCATTAAAAGTGATCGTCAACGCGAAAACTCAGCGACCGAGCACATGTAATACGGTAGAAACGTTGCTGGTAAATAAAAACATCGCAGATAGCTTCCTGCCCGCATTAAGCAAGCAAATGGCGGAAAGCGGCGTGACATTACACGCTGACGCAACTGCGCTGGCGCAGTTGCAGGCAGGCCCCGCGAAGGTAGTGGCTGTTAAAGCCGAAGAGTATGACGATGAGTTCCTGTCATTAGACTTGAACGTCAAAATCGTCAGCGATCTTGACGATGCCATCGCCCATATTCGTGAACACGGCACGCAACATTCCGATGCGATCCTGACCCGCGATATGCGCAATGCCCAGCGTTTTGTCAACGAAGTGGATTCGTCCGCTGTTTACGTTAACGCCTCTACGCGGTTTACCGACGGCGGCCAGTTTGGTCTGGGGGCGGAAGTTGCGGTAAGCACACAAAAACTCCACGCGCGCGGCCCAATGGGGCTGGAAGCACTGACCACTTATAAGTGGATCGGCATTGGTGATTACACCATTCGTGCGTAAATAAAACCGGGTGATGCAAAAGTAGCCATTTGATTCACAAGGCCATTGACGCATCGCCCGGTTAGTTTTAACCTTGTCCACCATGATTCACGTTCGTGAACATGTCCTTTCAGGGCCGATATAGCTCAGTTGGTAGAGCAGCGCATTCGTAATGCGAAGGTCGTAGGTTCGACTCCTATTATCGGCACCATTTAAATCAATAAGTTACACATCATTAGTACCTTCCTTATTTTTTGACTGGGACAAATTTGGGACCGATGGGTTCAGGATCGAGTCTATTTGCCGTGCGTGTTCGGTAAGGTGATTAGGTGCAAGGTGAGCATATCGACGAACCATTTCGATAGACTCCCAGCCTCCCATTTCCTGTAACACTGACAACGGGACTCCGGCTTGAACCAGCCAGCTTGCCCAGGTGTGTCTCAAGTCGTGAAATCTGAAATCATCAATACCAGCCCGTCTCAGCGCCGCTTTCCAGGCTGTGTTTGCGTCATACCGCATCTTCCTGACCGTTGGCGCTTTCGTTCCGTCTGGTTTGGTACAGCTTTCCTTGTACACAAATACCCAACGGTGATGATTCCCGATTTGTTTTTTCAATACGCGACATGCAGTATCATTCAGCGCAACGCCAATTGCGCGGTTTGATTTACTCTCTTCCGGGTTTATCCATGCCACCCGGCACTGCATGTCTATTTGTTGCCATTCAAGGTTGATGATGTTCGAGCGTCTTAAGCCTGTTGCCAGTGCAAATTCAACAACAGACTTTAATGGCTCCGGACATTCATCAATCAGCCTTTGTGCTTCATGGGGCTCCAGCCAGCGGATCCGTTTATTCTTTGGTTGAGGCACTTTAATAATTGGTGCCTTATCCAGCATTTTCCATTCACGCTCTGCGGCTCTTAGTAGGGCCTTTATAAATGAAAGATGCGTAGCCTTCGTTGCAACGGACGCTGGTTTTGGCGTGTATTCTGGAACAGGTTTCCCTTTTTTTCTGCATGCTTCTGCCCTGAGTTTCCAGTTTTCCTCATGACGCCGGTTCGTCATTTTCTGCATTGCTGAATAAATTTTTGATTCAGTAATGTCTCTTAGTTGCATTCCTGCGAAATGTTGAAGCCAGAATCCGATCCGGCTTTTGTCATCGTCCAGTGATTTTTTATGTGCTTTCTCTTCAAGCCACCTGACACACGCTTCCTCGAACATTATATCAGGTATTTCACCAAGTTTGCTGACCCGCCATGTTTCAGCCTTTAGCTTGTCATGGAGTTCTGTCGCCTGCCTTTTGTCCTTTGTTCCAAGAGACTGTTTAAATCTTTTACCGTTCGGCAATGTGAAACTGGCGTACCATATTTCACCTCTGCGGAAGAGTGACATTTTCTTTCCTCTGTTATGCCATCACCCGCGCTCACCTGGACAGTATGCAGCGGAGACTGAAGAGCCGCAATGCAGGCTTGTCGTGTTGTGAGGTAAGGAGATTTATTCTTAGTGGGATCTTTGCGTGTTGCCTGAAGACGCCCTGTGCGTATCCAGTTAATGGCAGTCGGTCTGGATATCTTGAGAAAATGACAGGCCTCATCGAGTGTGAGGCTGTATGGCTCCATTATTTCACCTCTTGCTGTGACATTGTTGAAAAATGGATACCAGCTCGTTGCTGCCAGACGATCCAACCGAGAGTCATATCCCATGCCATGTATTCGTTATCGCCGTTTTTTGCTCTCCGACGATCGACTGTTTTACCGAAACGCTTTTCCATAAATAATTCATAGGCTGCGCGTTCATCTGGCTCAACTTCCAGAGATGCCAGTGCAATCCGTGCCAGTTCTAAATCATTTTCAAGCTCAGCGCGAATCTCAGCGAATGCACTCTGTGTTAAGGCGAACTCAATGCTCTGCACTTTATTCCGTGCGCGCTCAAGCAGTGCATGGTAGTTAATTTCGGTTGTCATACCCCTACCTCTTTGAATTCCAATTCCAATTGATCACCCCAGATTTCACATGACTCTGAACACGAGCCGGTATCGAATCGCCTGGCCTGTACCATCGCCTGATACAAATTTCTGTAGTCGCTGTTGGCAGACATTCTGGCAATTCCGTCAAGCGTCAGGTGACCACGGTACATAATGTCTTTACCTGTTCTGCGATGACCATCCCTGACGTGTTTGCCTGTAACCAGCTCATTAAAAACTCGCATCAGACCTGGTTCGTCTTTACATGCAAGCCCCAGCTTTTGCGTTGACTTTTTGATGCAGAAAACACAGTTCCCGAGATGCTCCGGGATTTGCAAATCAAAAGGTTGTTTTCGCCACCACCGGATAACATCCGACTTATCAAAATCTGACAGCTCGGCAAGATACCGGACGCCCGATTTCGGTTTCAGCCTACGGGGTTCGTCTGCACGAATACCCAGCCATGTGATGTAATTACCTCGCCCGAAATGGTTATCGCAGTATTTCGTGAAAGGGATGAGTTTTAGCCTATCAGTACAGAACGCGCCGCCGATGTATGGCGTGCCGTACTTTTTAACCATGTCCATAAACGGTTTAAGCACCGGCATTCGTGTCTGAATATCCTTTGGCTCCCATTCTGTATAACCATTTGGCTGCCCAAGCTCAGGATTTATATCGACCTGTAACACAGTTAGTGGTATGTCCCAGAACTTCACAACCTCCCGGATAAAGCGGTATGTCAGCGGATGTTCGCAACCGGTATCCATAAAGATGTAGCAGACGTTATTGCCAGCCTTTCTTTGTTCTTCCATCAGGTGAACAAGATATGCGGATGTTCTCCCGCCAGAAAAACTAACTACATGAGTTATGCACATTTGCGTAATTCCGATAACTCGTTGAAGCGTTCCATAAACATCCCGTAGGCATGGCCCGGTGCCAGTGGAATAACTTTGAACATCTCTGTTGCCGGGATACCTTCCAGTACAGGCCATAAAGAGCCATCATCAAGCCCGAGATCACGGCGTTCGGTTGCCAGCATGATTAGATCGGCATATTTCACAGGCGTGCTCATAACCGGGGGCAACTCGTATTTCTCACGGATTACTGCATCTATTTTTTCTTCCATCCGTTTATAGTCAGGAAGAAGGCGTTTCAGTGGCGCCGGGATGTCCTGGCAATACGCTTCTGTTGCATCATGCATTAACGCTTCAAAAGCAAATTCCTGCGGTACCAGTTGGCTGCAAAGCACCGCATGTTGGGCAACGCTGTAGAAATGTGAAAGATGCCCTGCAAAGCGACAGATATTTGAAAGAGAAACCGCGATATCGTTAATAACGATGTCGTCTTTATTTATCCTGTCATAATAAAAATGCTTCCCGGAAAAAGTTTTAATAAATGACATTTTGTTCTCCACGTATATGCGCTGCACCGCGCTGAATTCTGGTAAAAGGAAGCCCTCACCATCCGGCGATTATTGAGTCAATTACGTTTCCATAAATGCCCCCGCAGGGGCATTTGCAGTAATGAAATCAGGCGGTGAAAGTACCAATAAAGGTTTCTACTTTGCTGTCCTTGAATTTCTCAACAAGCAGATCACGAAATTCGTTAGCCATTTCTTCCTGCACTGCTTCCAGCTGAATAATGCGCAGAACCAGTACAGGACGATCGCCAGTGATAATGCTGAGGCGTAATTTAAACGGACGTTCTTTCAGGCCTTCAAACGGAACGCATTTAAATTCAAATGCCACAGGCATAATATCTTTGGTCTTCGCTTCGACAGACTCCATCAGGGAGCGTTTGCCGCTGAAGTCATTGTCTTCAAAATCAGCGGTCTGGTTTGCTTCAATCGTGATTTTACGGACTGCCGCAGCCGCTTTTGTTGCCTGAATGGCATCACCATTAGCATCAAAGCCCACAAGGTAGTCGGCCCAGTCTTCGATCCATTCTGCCAGTGACTTCTGGGAGTTACGCTCGCCGTTAACAGACAACAGGGCAGAGAACGGTGCTGTCTTTTTCAGTTTGAGAGTGGCGGTGTTATCTGCGTGACCTGGTTCATCAATAGTACCCAGGTTAAGTACACTGACGGCACGCATATTATCAGCATCGATAAAGCAGCGGGTGCCTTCATCTGCAAGATCTTTAGAATAACGGGTAAAGTCATCGATGCTGGCAGTGGAAAGCGCACCACGGAAACGGAAGCGATTTAAATTAAATTTTTCCAGATCATGAATGCGGAAATTCTCAGGCAATGCCACAGCATCGGCACCAATCTTACTGATAATTTCATTAACACCCTGAGCAGAAATAAGGGCATGGATTTGATTAATTGCGGTTGCGTCTAAGTTCTGAGACATAATAAGTCCTCACTATATAAAGATATTCAGTGATGAGATAAATAATCAGTTAATTAAGAACGATATTAATGACCTGCTGCGCGTAATTTTCCGTCAGGCTCACCGGCAAGAGTCAGTAATTGTCCCTGGTCTTCCTGCAGAATAGTCAGGCGACCACCGCGATTGACATACATCGGCGTTTCGGTGGTGTCTTCTTCGGAAATTTTCCCGCGGTTAGTCGGGCGAACATATGAGAGTTTGTGTTTGATTTTCACACGGTTCTCATCAAATGGTTCGATTTCCAGGTTGAGTGAGACCTTACCTTTGGTTTTCGTGTTCATCACACCGGAAGCGACTTCACTGAGAACTGCGCCGATTTTGGTTTCAAATACGCCGCCGTCCAGCTCCCCGATAAATGCCTGCACATCAGTACTGCGTTCGCTAGCCATTTTGCTGCTCCTCATCATATCGACCCTGCAAGGCCGATTAGTTTCTCCACAAAACAGAGAAGAACACCTGCGGTGGCAGCCGCCCGGATGGATTGGGTTATGAGCCCGTCGTCCGGTGATGCTCTTCTCTGTTTTGTAAAAAGGACGGTACCAGCCGGAAGCAAGGGTACAAACTGGTACCGCCAGGACTACACACAGCATAAAGTTGTGGTGCCGGGTGCCTCCCGGTGCCTGGCGAAGGTTGCACACCAGACGGGTGGGTATCCACAGAAGGTCGACTGTCAGCCTCAACCTTAACCCGCGTGCGCTGAGCCGCATTCACCACAACGCTAAGGATTCTCTTTGGTTGAAAATACTTAGCTGTTATGTGCCTGTCTTTTCACCACTTCAGGCTCGGTGGTATCCTTTTAAGCCCGTATACATAAAAGGAAAATCAAATGACTTTTGATGAAAAAGAACTTGATAATGCAATTAATAAAATCATCGTAACGTCGCTCTTTTCCTGTCTCAGCGACACTCAGCAGAAACAGTTCTACGAATCGGCTTTCAACATGATCGAGCGTTGTTGTTTCTGCGATGCCGACGAGTTACCTGAAAAAATCAGGAAACAGTTGGCTGATGCTCTTCGAGTGCGACTTTCTGACCAATTTTCTGAAATGTGCTCTCCGAATTTGGACAAATAGAAAAAGGCCATTTCCATTCAGGGTCTGATGGAAATACTTCAGCCTGTTCCAAAGCACGGCGTAAAGAGAACACAACTCCAGCCATAATCTGATGTTTCCCATTGGTCCAGCTATCGCCGCTCTGATCTACAGGGGCGGCTATGTCGTATGACCAAACGACTTCACAGTTATTGTTTAAAATCTGGACTTTCATTTCATACACCTGCTTTAACATGAGTGCCTAGTGGCACAACATGACTCAACGAATCATCCTGGACTTCATATGCCCCAGGCGGCTACTTCGTGGGCGTCCTGCCTGTTCGTTTTTGACATTTACTGACTGCTTACGACACATGCACCGTGTTGCAACCAGATTTTGTTGTAATCCTGTAGTTGGTCTGGAACAAAAGATAAAATTAAATTGCGAGATATGCAAGTGGTATTTGCGCGATATGCAAATTAATGGGTAATAAAAAGCCACCTTTCGGTGGCCGATGGAAGGATATTGAGGTTAATTATGTCTCTTAAGGGTTTGCGACTGACTGATTAAGACCTTTCCAAAGACCATGAATCGGTGTTCGTTTTCGCTAGTAATTCCCCATTCACGGTAAATCTGGTTATCAGAAATCACCAGCAGTTTGTCAGGAATCATTTGAAGTCTTTTAACGTATATTTTGTCATCAAAACCAAAGACATATATACCATCACCATCAAACTGATTGATGCTGACATCAACGAAGATGAGATCTCCTGGCTCAATGGTTGGACACATACTGTCCCCGCGAACGTTGATAACTTTGATGTGATTGGCTGGTCGTCCGCCGAACATTGATACAGCATTATCAGTTCTGTATTCGATGGCATGAATTACATCAATGACATCACCGCCCTGGATAAGGCCATTTCCCGCACTGGCACTGATATCCAGCATTTCAATACGGAACACATCCTTCACCTGCGCAACATCCTCATCATTACTGTTTTTATATACAGTATTACTTTTGTGGGCAGAGGTAAAGAGATCAGCAATATCAACACCTAAGCTCTTGGCAATATTACTCAGTGTTTGTTCGGTAAATTGTTTTTGCTTACCCGTTTCTAAGCGCGAGATGTTCGCCGCATCTACTCCTATTGCTTCAGCGAGATCGGCGATTTTCATGTTCTTCGCTTGGCGAAGTTGTCTGACTCGGTTTCCTATGTTCATGCGTTTATTACATTTCTTTATTGCGTGATAAGCAAATCAACTTGCGCAAAATAATTGCGTGAAATAACATGCATAACGCGCAATATTTGGAGGGCGTATGCAATCACCATTACGAAATGTGCGTAAGGCGCATGGTTTCACTTTGCAGCATGTTGCTGCGGGTGTTCAAGTCAATCCAGCGACGTTGAGTCGTATTGAGAGGCTGGAGCAGATTCCATCTATCGAGCTTGCAGAACGTTTAGCCAATTTTTTTAAGGGTGAAGTCAGCGAAATGCAGATTCTTTATCCGGCACGTTTTCAATCTAGCCAAAACCAGAATGGGTTTAAACCACAGGAACAGGAGGTGAACCGTGGGTAAGCATCACTGGAAAGTAGAAAAACAGCCTGAGTGGTACGTGAAAGCTGTCAGAAAAACTATCGCAGCGTTGCCGGGTGGTTACGCTGAAGCAGCTGACTGGCTGGATGTAACAGAAAACGCATTATTTAACCGCCTTCGTGCCGATGGCGATCAGATTTTCCCGCTGGGATGGGCAATGATTTTGCAACGTGCTGGTGGAACTCACTTCATTGCTGACGCTGTGGCGCAGTCTGCAAATGGCGTCTTTGTGTCTCTTCCTGACGTCGAGGATGTGGACAACGCCGATATTAACCAGCGCCTGCTGGAAGTCATTGAACAGATTGGCAGTTATTCCAGACAGATTCGTTCGGCAATCGAAGACGGTGTGGTGGAACCGCATGAGAAGACAGCAATTAACGACGAGCTGTATCTCTCAATTTCGAAGCTGCAGGAGCATGCAGCACTGGTCTACAAAATCTTTTGCATTTCAGAAAGTAATGACGCCCGCGAGTGTGCAGCTCCGGGCGCCGTGGCGTGTCGTGACTGTGGAGAAACTAACGCATGAACAGTTTAACAACACACTACCGTCGCTCGCAACTGATTGCGCTTCCTGTACCGGGTGGAAAAGCGAAGGTGGAGTATTGCTATGCAGTTAATGTACCAGGTGACAGGGAAATTGTAACCCACAGCTTTGCTGAGTGGGCTGTGGGTGATTTCAACCGGCAGAAGGAGACAGTCCTTTGCGACAAGTTAACCGCTGGTTCAAAGATCACTACGGAGTGCCCGTCAGAGTCATTCGTTGGGAGCCGGAAACACAACGAGTTATCTACCTCCGCGAAGGCTATGAGCATGAGTGCTTCAGCCCGCTCGAACAGTTTCGTCGTAAATTCAGGGAAATAGAGGTCGGTCATGAGCACTAAATTAACCGGCTATGTATGGGATGGTTGCGCTGCATCAGGCATGAAATTATCCAGCGTGGCAATTATGGCCCGCCTGGCTGATTTCAGTAATGACGAAGGTGTGTGCTGGCCATCAATTGAAACTATTGCCCGTCAGATTGGCGCGGGGATGAGTACCGTCAGGACGGCTATCGCACGGCTGGAAGCAGAAGGCTGGTTAACGCGTAAGGCGCGTCGCCAGGGTAACCGCAATGCGTCGAATGTTTATCAGCTTAACGTTGCGAAGCTTCAGGCAGCGGCATTTTCTTAACTGTCAGATTCTGACCCGTCAAAATCTGACGCATCAAAATCTGACCCGTCAAAATTTGATGCGTCGAAATCTGGCAAAAAAGCGGGTTTTCACCCGTCAGAATCTGGCGGGGATCCGTCAGTAAAATCAAAACATGATCCGTCAGATAAAAAACCTTCTCGTCCGGACGCTTCGCAACCGGACACGCAGACGGATGAACAGGATTTTTTAACTCGCCATCCTGATGCGGTTGTATTCAGCCCTAAAAAGCGCCAGTGGGGAACGCAGGATGATTTGACCTGCGCACAGTGGCTCTGGAAAAAAATCATCGCCCTGTACGAGCAAGCCGCCGAATGTGACGGCGAGGTGGTTCGTCCCAAAGAACCGAACTGGACAGCCTGGGCAAACGAAATTCGCCTGATGTGTGTGCAGGATGGTCGTACTCACAAACAAATCTGCGAGATGTACAGCCGCGTCAGCCGCGATCCGTTCTGGTGCCGTAACGTGCTCAGCCCGTCGAAGTTGCGGGAAAAATGGGATGAGCTTTCCCTGCGCTTATCACCGTCCGTCAGCACGTACACCGAAAAACGCGAAGACCCGTACTTCAAATCCAGTTACGACAACGTGGACTACAGCCAGATCCCGGCAGGATTCAGGGGGTGATCATGAGTCTTTTGAATGAAGTTCAGAAATTCATTGAAGCCCATCCGGGATGTACTTCCGGAGACATTGCGGATGCTTTTGCAGGTTACTCACGGCAGCGCGTTCTGCAGTCAGCAAGCAAGTTACGTCAGAGTGGGCGTGTGGCTCACCGTTGTGAAGGAGATACACGCAGACATTTCCCGCGCCTGACTGAGAGAGCGCAGGAACCGGAACCACAACCAGTTCGAGAAACCAGACCTGTGCGCAATTTCTATGTCGGCACTAACGATCCACGGGTGATTTTGTGCCTGACCCGCCAGGCTGAAGAACTGGAGTCCAGGGGCTTATACCGTCGTGCTGCAACCGTGTGGATGGCGGCATTCCGTGAAAGCCACTCCCAGCCAGAACGAAACAATTTTCTGGCGCGTCGTGAGCGGTGCTTACGGAAAAGCAGCAAGCGCGCTGCATCGGGTGAAGAGTGGTATCTGTCAGGGAATTACGTGGGGGCTTAATGAGTAATAAATATTGCCAGGCGCTGGTGGAACTGCGGAACAAACCAGCCCATGAACTGAAGGAAGTGGGCGATCAGTGGCGCACGCCGGACAACATTTTCTGGGGAATTAACACCCTGTTTGGCCCGTTTGTTCTGGATCTGTTCACTGACGGTGATAACGCCAAATGTGCTGCGTATTACACGGCGGAAGACAACGCGCTGGCGCATGACTGGTCAGAACGCCTTGCGGAGCTTAAAGGTGCTGCCTTTGGTAATCCCCCATACAGCCGCGCCAGTCAGCATGAGGGGCAATACATCACCGGCATGCGTTACATCATGAAACATGCCAGTGCCATGCGTGATAAGGGCGGGCGCTATGTTTTCCTGATCAAAGCTGCCACCAGCGAAGTGTGGTGGCCGGAAGATGCGGACCATATTGCTTTTATTCGCGGGCGTATTGGTTTTGAACTGCCTGCCTGGTTTATCCCGAAGGATGAGAAGCAGGTGCCGACAGGCGCTTTCTTCGCTGGTGCTATTGCTGTTTTCGACAAGACCTGGAAGGGACCGGCAATCAGCTACATCGGGCGCGATGAACTTGAGGCATGTGGTGAGGCCTTTCTGGCGCAGGTTCGCCAGCAGGCGGAAAAACTGGTCAGGGAGATGGCTGCATGACGACGTTAACTCAATGCCAGCAGCAGGTGCTGGATATGCTGATTTCTTACCAGAAAGAACGTGGCTTCCCGCCAACCAATCAGGAGGTGGCAACCATGCTGGGATACCGTTCAGTGAATGCAGCGGTGGAGCATCTTCGAGCACTGGAGAAAAAAGGCGTCATCACGATAAAGCGTGGCGTGGCCCGGGGGATAACGCTTCATACCGCGATGAAGGACGACGACAGCGAGGCGGTCGGGATTATCCGCGCACTGCTTGCCGGTGAGGAAAACAGCAGGCTGCGTGCAGCCCACTGGTTACATGAGAGGGGCCTGAAAGTATGAAGCTGATTCTGCCTTTTCCGCCCAGCGTGAACACGTACTGGCGACACCCCAACAAAGGGGCGTTTGCTGGTAAGAGCCTGATAAGCGCGGCGGGGCGAAAATTCCAGAGCGCGGCGTGCGCAGCAATAGTTGAGCAGTTACGTCGTTTGCCGAAACCAACGTCGGCACCAGCTTCAGTAGAGATTGTGTTGTTTCCTCCGGATAACCGGATCCGCGATCTGGACAACTATAACAAGGCGCTGTTTGACGCCCTGACCCACGCGGGTGTGTGGGAAGACGACAGTCAGGTGAAAAGAATGCTGGTTGAGTGGGGACCGGTTATCCCGAAAGGGAAGGTCGAGATCACTATCAGTAAGTTCGAGAAAACGGCGGGTGCAGCCGCCTGATTAAGAGGAGAAACGAAGTATGAATAATCTGATGGTCATTGATGGTATTGAAGTTCGTCGTGATGCTTATGGGCGTTACAGTCTGAACGATCTGCATCGCGCAGCAGTAGCATCTGGTGCAAATGCCAGAACCAAGGAGCCAGGAAAGTTTCTTTCCAGCCAACAAACTGTTGAGCTTGTTCATGAATTGACCAACACCCAGAATTTGGGTGTTGACCCGGTGAGTGTGATTCATGGGGGAAATGAACGGGGAACGTATGTCTGCAAGGAACTGGTGTATGCCTATGCAATGTGGATCAGCCCGTCATTCCATCTGAAGGTGATCCGTACTTTCGACATGGTAACCAGCGCACCGGAAAAATTATCCGGACAGGCTGCTGACAAGATGCAGGCTGGTGTGATTCTGCTGGACTTTATGCGCCGGGAATTAAACCTGTCTAACTCTTCAGTGCTTGGTGCCTGTCAGAAACTCCAGGAGGCTGTTGGCTTACCGAATCTGGCACCGCGCTATGCCATTGATGCTCCTGCTGACGCGCCTGATGGCTCAAGCCGCCCCACGCTGTCACTGAGTGCACTGCTGAAGCAGTATGGTATCCGCCTGACAGCTAATCAGGCATATCACCAGATGGTGAAGCTGGGGATCGTCGAGCAGCGCGAACGATACAGCCGTACCGCGATTAACAACATCAAAAAATTCTGGTCGCTGACAGCGAAAGG
>OFHA01002137.1_pt1 | contig 12070 bp, 10 predicted proteins | sample 1521891 | NCBI WGS metagenome assembly OFHA01 (sample SAMEA3504089, study PRJEB24116) | mouse gut metagenome | biome: mouse gut; feature: mouse-associated habitat; material: faeces | place: Denmark | collected 2011 | reverse complement strand
GAGCTTTTGAAGGAAGCGCTGGACGCCTGCATGGAGGAGCAGTTAAGCTTCATTCCCCCGGAGTGTGAGATTGCCCGTATGCATACCTTCTCCCAAGAATTTCGGGAGTACATGGAAAAGCTTTTAAAGACCAAGGGCCGTCCGGAGCGGCGGACCATCCACCGAAAGGAATTTATTTACAGCTTTAACCGGGTGGCGGCTTGTATTCTTGTGCTCTTTGTAGTGGCGGGAGTCTTTGCGGGAGGATTGCTTCTGGTATCAAAAAGCGGATCGAAGAGCAGTACGGATATGTCCGCCCCGGCGGAAGCTCCGTCGGAGACAGAAGCCGAAGCTCCTGCGTCTGAGGAGGGGGGAGTGGACCGGGATACTGCGGTAAGATACGAACAGGAAATTAAAAAGAGAATTAAGAGACAAGATACGAATAGAAACTTAAGAACAGAATAAGAAACAGGATGCAAATAAAAAAGAGAATGGAAATAGAAAGAAATAGAATAAGAAACGAATAAAAGATTAAGAAGAGAATGAGAACCAGGATACAAATAAAAAAGAGAATAGAATAAGATACGAATAAAACTTAAGAAGAGAATGAGAACCAGGATACGAATAAGAACTTAAGAAGAGAATAAGAAACAAGACACAAATTAAGAAATAAAAATAAGAACCAGGATACAAATAAGAAAAGGAAGTTTGAGGTAGAGCGTATGGTGGAAAGTAACCAGATCTGGGCGCCATATCTGATCATGCTGCAGCAGGAAGGAGATTTGTCCAGACTGCACTATATTGTAAAAAATAACAGAGTTTCTCCTTATCTGGAGCTTCAGGCGGAAAGTCTGCATGGAAACGGGAACTATGAGGATGGTTACGCGCGGCTGGATGTCAATCCGTACGTACGTTTTTTTTCTATTTTTGATCCGTTTCTGACTCCGGATGACCTTGGATACGAGGAGTTCGATCGGGCGCTTTCGGATATTATCCTTCATTATCTTGCGGATCTGGATATTAAAATGGGAATGTGCCGGCATGATTTTCATCTGCGTCTTCTGATGCGTGATCTGGAACGGGGAGTTTACGGAGGACTTGCGCAGCTGGAAGCGTTTACAAAAATGGAAAAACGAATCATTGCGGAATGGCTGATTCGTTTTTATCATACAGCAGACGGGCCGGGGAGTCTGTCCGGAGCGGTGGATGCGCTGCTTCCGATCTGCCGTATTTATATCCGTGAAGGAGAAGAATTTGTTTTCTATATGAGGCAGCCATACGATGATACAGAAGAAAAAAGAATTCAGTTTTTAATCCGGCTGTTTTTGCCGCTGGCATGTTCCTGTACGATTCACTGGACGCAGACGTATGGAGTGCTTGGGTATGAGGAAACGACGCCGATGGAGGATTTTGTCCTTGCATAATGAGAATTGACAGAATGAGGTGCGGGTGATGCAGTATGAAACATACAAACTGGGAAAATTGAAAAAAAATCCGATTCGACGTCTGTATACCCGTGAGGAGCTGGAAGCATTTGAGCTGCCGAGACTGCGCGATATTTGCCGTACGGAAAATATTAAGCCTCCTACCATGGAGATGTTTCATCGGAAAGAGGAGCTGGCGGCGCTTTTATACCGTTATCTTGGAATTGTGAAAAGACCGGGAATCGCCGTTTATACAAACGAAGGGTGTAAGCGTCTAAAAGATGCTTTTGAGAAATCAGGAACCGGACAGATGGGCGGGATTGAAGTGCCGGCGCAAATGGTATTATTTCAGGATCAGTCGTCGTTAAATGACAAAGAGGATCCATATCTGGCGATTACCAGACAGGAACCTGGCATGTATGCGTTTCTTGTGGACGAAATGCAGGAAATACAGGCGGTGCTGATGCTTGATCAGGTAACGGCAGGCAGATATCAGATGCGCCTGGACAGAGAGCGGATGTCTCCGGATCTTCCGGCTGGCCGGTTTCATCAGTGGGAGCTGCTGTTTACAGAGCCGGCTTATACGGAGGAAGTTATTCGCTGCTATCGTGGCAGGGAGCGAAGAAAAAGTATGATTCCCTATATTCGTATCCCGATCCCGGAAGTCTGGGTCAAAGAAGTCCCGCAGTCTCCGGAACCGCTGATTATCGATTATGGAACCTCGTATACAACTGCCGGAACCTGTTTTAGTTTCCATCAGACGAGTGCGGGGAAAGGGGAGCGGATAACATTTCCGGCTGTTTTGGATTGTGAATGGAGACAGCAGGGGAACTGTCAGAGCTGCGGACTCAGTCCGAGTGTGCTCGCCATCAAGGACTGCAGCGATGGGGTACCGGAGCATATGACCTTTTTGTACGGGGAAGAGGCGGTGCAGGAAGAAAAAAACAGAGGGTATATGGCGCGCAACAGCATTTTTTACGATATGAAGCGCTGGGTGGGACGTTACCGGGAGCGTATTCAGGTGTCGGATCTGGAAGGTAATACATGTGAGGTTGAGCGGCTGTTTTTAATCCGCGCGTTTTTGCTGTACATTATTGACCGCGCGCAGCAGCAAAACAGAGTCAGATATCCGAAGCTCTGTTTTACCTGTCCGGTGAAGCAAAAGGCGCTTTCTTTAAGAATGTATCAGGAAGCGCTGCCAGAATACGTGGTGCTTACCAAAAATATTACAGATGAAGCCGTTGCGGTGGCGTACCACTTTCTGGAACAGGGGATTCGGGAGCTTGATTACGAAGACGGAGCGCCAAAAAAAATGCTGATTCTGGACTGCGGCGGCGGAACGAGCGATATGGTGAACTGTAATTACCGAATATCGAACGAAGGAATTACGAGCCGTCTGGAATTGCACGTAACGTATGCGCATGGAGATACGAATTTTGGCGGAAATCATCTGACCTGGCGTGTGATGCAGTATTTGAAAATCCGACTGGCAGAATCGATTTTGCGGCGGGAACCTGCTTCTATGGACGCTTTATTTCCAGGAGTACTTTCGCAAATATATGAAAAAGTAGATCAGGATGGGGTGGAAAAAGCATATGAGACATTTTCAGAGGTCTATCGTAAGGCGGAAACTCTGATTCCGACCTGTTTTACCGATTACCAAAATCAGCCGGAAAGCGCTTATTTAAAGGTTAGAAGCAACTATTATTTTCTCTGGAATCTTGCGGAAACCGTGAAAAAGAAACTGTACTTTCAGCCGGGCATATGCAAAGTACAGCTGCGCCCGCTGTTTTTGGACTATGCGGTATATGGCTGTTTTGATGATTTTCATCTGTTTTTGAAAAGAGAAAAAGGCGGCTGGGAAACGCGTACGCTCTGCCCGGAGCTTCTGATTGAAAAAGAAGAAGTAAATCTTTTGCTGAAACCGGATATTTACGGATTTTTGAAAAACTTTATCGAACCGTGGTATGAGAGCGGGCGCCTGATGGATATCGACCGGATTATCCTTTCCGGACAAAGCAGCAAAATCGAACTGTTTCGGGAAGTCATGAAGGAATACGTGGCCGGCAGAAAAGCAAAGACGGGCGGAGAGAGCGGGTGCGAGCGAAAGTTTTTATGTATGGACGGGGCAATGGCTTATCAGCAGGACCGCAGAACAGGAAGAATACGGACCATGCTGAGTTATGAACCGGCGCGGGCGCCATATTCTCTGACTGCCGAAGACTATGAAATGGCAGGAAGGCAAAAAACGTTGCTGGAAAAAGGAACTCCGATGGGAGAAGTATACGGGTATCTGTCAAGGCCGACAAGTACAGAAGAAATTTTGTTTCACCTCAGGGACGGTATGGACAGGGAAGTATCCTGTATCCCATATTCGATTCGGACTGAAGGCCGGGAGGAAACTGGCTATGGAGAGCTGCTTTCGGAATATCCGATTATCCGGCAGGAAGATCTGGACAGTATGCAGAATGGCGAATTGCGGCTGTTTATCTATGCAGACGATGAAAACTGGGGATTTTCCATACTGGAAACAGCCAGAGAAGCGAACCAGTTGTATACGAGAACACCTGGTTTTGTTCCATTTGAGCCTGGGGCCTGGGAAACCGATTTTTTTGACGGGAGGCATTAACAGATGCAGAATTTTGCAGAACCGTTGTTTAGCAAAGGCAGGGTACTGAAAAGAGAAAGCCTGGAAGCGTTAAGGGACTTTCCGGGAGGCCTGGCAAAGCTGGGCCTGTCAGACTGGACGGATGGCGTTTTGTATGGATTTGACATTTCATATGAGGAAACGGCTGGGGAGCCGGGAAACGGAGCGGTCAGAATTACTTCGGGCGCCGTATGGTATCAGGGACAGGTCGTGCTGACAGAAACGGAGAAGATTCCGTTTCGTGCATACGAGCAGCAGATTACCGTATGTCTGAGACTGTATCCGGGCAATTATACAGAAGATTTTTTTATACGTCCGCTGGAGCTGCGGCTGAAAAATGGAGAGCCGGGAAACAATGAAATGGAGCTGGGCAGATTTCGGCTGTCGGAAGGCGCGCGCCTGCGAAAAGATTACAGGGATCTGCGAGACTGCCGAACGACTTATAATACGCTGGATATTACGCAGATACCGTACGCCGGTCCAGGCGGGGTAACTGTATCGCCGGTCCTGCTGCGGATGTTTGCACGTATGGTTATGGAAAATATGGACGCGACGGATACAGACATGCAGTTTGCCCTGCTCTGCCTGTCCCATCCGCCGGTTTCCAGAGAGTGTCTGCTGCGGTATGTCTGCCGCCGTCTGGGAGAACCGTTTCGGGAACTGTCCCATGCGGAAATATTCGAAAGACTTGTTCGGATTGCCGGAGCAGGCGGCCGGGGGATGGGCCAGCAGAGGCGTAAAGAAGGACCAGCCGTATTTTAAGGAATATGCGGGCGGCGGGTACAGACAGGATGGAAAGAAAAACGTATTTGGAAAGGCGGGCGGGATATGAAAAGAAGCGACAGTTTCAGACAGAAGGGAAAGGAGGCAGTGCATTTTGTATGACGTCTGTCAGAGACGATATAAAAGATGCGCGAAAAGATTATGAGTCAGTCTTATGTAGTAAACGGAGCAAAAGTAAGCTGTACGATGGGAACGGTGGACGTTCCGCTCAGAACGACACCGGGCAGACGCGTGCAGCTGCGCGGGAAAGATCGGGCAAATATTGGAGACTGTGTGCCGATTCTTAACGTCGGCCCGTTCGGAGTATGCAAGACGACACAGATGCCGTGCGTTCCGGCCTGTGCGATCTGGCTGAATGGGAAGACGAATGTGCTCGTGCAGGGCCTGCCGGCGCTGCTGGACAAGTCTATGGCGATCTGCCCGGTTGGGGCAGGGGTACTTAAGCTCAAGGATGATGGACAATAGGCAGAGGCGGTGACCCGAACAGTGATACAGGGATGATCGATGTAAATGAACTCCAGGAGGCATGAAAAGATGAAAAAACATGGGGATGAAGGATTTATTGAAATGTTACGGGAAGGACAGGAGGATGCCAGAAATAAAGACATCCAAAAAGGAAGTGTCTTTGTGGATGATGAAGAATTGCAGTTTCACGAACGTGAAATATTAAAGAACCTGATGTGGATGTGGCTTCCGGATGAATTTACCATGTTGAACAAAATGATGATCAAAGTAAAATATCCGAATGAAAACAGGCCGGATATTATTTATTCTAATAAGGAAACAACGATAAATGTTAGTTTTTCCCATAAAAGGGATAAGCTGCTGGCAGGACAGGAAGAAGAAGTACGCGATTATATGGGACAGGTGATACAAAGGCTGTATCCAACCAGCAGTATCATAGATAAAGAAGTGGTTTCGGCAGGAGAAAATAAAGTTGCATGGATGGATTTTGTGACGCCTGCCATGGATGGGCAGATTTATAATCTGATGTTTTTTACCCCGTTAAAAGGAAGGCTTTTTATGGGATCCTGCAACTGTTTTGCACAGGATCAGGAAGATTGGAAAGATTTATTCGTGCAGATGATTGCATCGATACGTACAGCATAAAGGTGAGACTGTAATTTTGGTTGAGAAGCAAACTATCTGGCGCTCGAAGTAGAGATGACAACAGTCTGTACGAAACGGAATATGACAGATGCAATGTGGTTAAGAAAGGAAGGTGTTCTTATGGAATTGCAGGAAATTGGAAAATATGGAATAGCTCCATTTGCGCTTGAAAGAATTCTGGAACTGGAATTGGTGAAAAAAATAAATGAACATGCGACATTGTATGTGAAAGGGGTTCTCAAAGAAGGAGAAGAAGACAGTCTGATCGGGCAGCAGTGGGACAAACAGGCAATTACACTTACAGAAGCAGGAAAAACATTGTTTTGTGGTGTGGCATCAGACGTAGGTGTAATTTGTGAAAATGGTATTTATTATCTGGAGGCGACAGCTGTTTCCTGGACGATAGAGCTGGATCGCGAAGAAAAGAAGCGTTCTTTTCAGGAAAAAGGCCGCAGTTATCAGAGTATCGTAAACCAGATTGCAGGAGAATATGGAGCGACAGCAAAATGTGTGGCGCCAGATAAACAGATTGAAAATCTGCTGCTGGAATACAGGGAGACAGACTGGGAATTTTTAAAGAGGCTTGCTTCACACAGTAATAGCGTGCTGGTTCCGGATCCGACAAAAGAAACGCCGGCATTTTCATTTGGATTGTCTGGCGGAGCGTCTTATACAGAAGAAACCGGAAAGGCGGATTTTTCTGTAAGGAAAAAAGTAGCGCGCTACAGACAGCTGTCTCAGTGTCAGGATATTTCTTATCAGGAAGCAGATGCGGTAGAATATACGATCCGAACAGAGTTTGCGGCGCTTGAAATCGGCGATCAGGTGAATATTAAAGGACACAGCCTGTATGTGAGGGAAGTCAGACTGAGACTGAAAGGATCTGTTTTTTTGTGCACCTGCAGCGCTACATCAAAACCAGGCATTTCGGCATCAAAGGCATGGCATCCGTATATTAGCGGCCTTACATTGAATGGTAAGGTGTTGAAAGCGATCAATGATACGGTAAAAGTGCATCTTTCCATTGATGATACACAGGACGAAGGAAAAGCATATCCATTTCCATATGCAACCGGTTATTCCACAGAGGGGCATACCGGCTGGTATGTAATGCCGGAAGAAGGGGATACGGTGCAGATTGTGTTTCCGACAGAAGATGAAAATCAGGCTTATGCTGTGCAGGCAGTCCGACAGGAAGATACGGAAAAGACGGCGGATCCGAGAGTCAAATATTTACGTACGCCAGATGGGAAAGAGATCAAGCTGGACAAAGAAGAAATATTGATTACAGCAAAAGACGGCGTGACATATGTACGGATTAATGAAAATTCAGGCGTAGATATATTTACAAACAAGGAAGTCAAGGTGATTAGCGATGGAAATATTACGGTCAACAGCGGAGCTAATATATCGATGACCAGTAAAAACGATTTCAGCATTCATGCGGGAAAGAATCTAAAAGTTACGGCAGAAGATTCCATCACGATCACGAATAAAGAAAATAATATGAAGATGGTTCCGTCAAGCGGAATCAGCATGTCGGCGGCAAAACCAGTCAAAGTATCAAGCGGCGATACAATGGATCTGACGAGCAAAGGGAAATTTACAGCTGGTTCCAGCGATGCTATGCAGATTTCAGCATCTAAAGATTTGTCAGCGTCTGCGGGTAAGAAGATGGCACTGTCAGCATCCAGCTCTCTGGAAGAGTCCTGCAGCGGCAGTTCAATAAAAATGGACGGAAATATCAATATGAAGGCAACGCTAATTAAAGAGAATTAAAGATAAATGAAATTCATTTAGCCTGGATCTTGTAATATTTATGGGAGAGAGGGGGCAGGTAAATGGGAGTTATGGATATTGTTCATGGCGTATTGGATGTTGCGGGATTTATACCTGTAGTCGGAGCTGTGGCTGATGTAGCGAATGCTGTTATCTATGCGGCAGAAGGAGACTGGGGAAACGCAGCATTAAGCGCGGTATCGGCAATACCAGGTGTTGGCGATGCGGTTGGTGCAGTGGGGAAAGGAGGAAAACTTTTACTAAAAGGGGCAAAACTGGTAGAAGACGCTCTGGCCAAGGGTAAGAAGATGTTATCTTCGTTTGGTAAGCGGATGGGTAAGGCAAAGACGGGAGCAAAAAAAATAACAGGTAGGTCCCGGAAGAAAAAAGTTGAAGAAACCAAAACAGAAAGCAAGCACGTCTGTACAAACGGAAAGTGCTTTACCGGCGATATGCTTATTTTTACGAAACAAGGTCTTCGGCCTGTCATAGAAATACGCAAAGGTGACGATATATATTCGAGAAATGAGCGAACAGGAGAAACGGGTTTTTGTAAAGTTGAAGATGTATTTTGCACAGAAGCGTATACCATTTATCATATCTGGCTGGATGGAAAAGAGGAGTTAAAGACAACTGCATATCATCCGTTTTTCGTCAAAGACAAGGGATGGGTGAAATCGATTAATCTGCGCGAAAATGATATATTGGAAACGATGGAAGGAACTGCATGCATTACGCAGATCAGGAAAGTGAGGCATGAGGAACCGGTACCCGTTTATAATTTTCATGTGGAAGACTGGGAATCTTATTTTGTGTCTGAGAGCCTGGTTTATGTACATAATACGGATGGAGAACATGTAGAAGAATCACAACTGGCCAAACCAGGGGAACCGTTGTACGTTGGATCATATAGCTCGTCCAGAAGAGGAAATAAAAAAACAGGATTGAATAAAGATTATACACCTCATCATGTTGTACAAAATGCAGAAAGTTCTGTATCTCATGGGAAGGGTATTACCATTAATATACCAAAATCATTACATAAAGAGACTGAAACTTTTTGCAAAAGACGGAAAAGAGCGTCAAAAAGAGATCATTTAGCTGCGGACATTAAAGAATTAAGAAAACTATTAACGAAAAATGGATACGATCGAAAAGTAGTTAATAGACAGTTAAGAGAACTTATAAGGCAAAATAAAGCATTGGGTGGATTTGATAAGCCACCAAAAAAATAGGAGGATTTGACAAATGAATAAAGTAGAGGCACTTTCTTTTTTGAAAGCACATCAACCATTGCCGGATGATGATCTATTAAAAGAAGAAGAAATACAGAAATATAATGAAGTAAGAGAATATTTTATTAATAATCCGGATGAGGATTGTATTCCGTTATTTCTCAATTCGTTTGGAGGAAAGGATGGACTTGGGGTATATCAGTTAGTTGAAGATGTGATTACAATGTACGAAGGTGAAAAAGTGTTGCCATATCTTTTGGAATCATTTGATAGTCCATATGAAGGAGTGAAATATTGGGGCATTCAGATAGCATCTGATTTTCCAGATGAATGTTTGTTTGATCCGCTTGTAAAACTTTTTGAATCAGAAGATGAGGATATTAGGATGGCAGTTGTAACGGCTTTAGAACAACTAGCATGCAATGATATGAAAGCGCAGGAAATTATGAACGTAGTAAAGGAACAATGCAAAAAAGAAGTGGACGAGGATGTCAAGGATTTAATGGAAGAAGTGCTGTCAGATATTAGATGTAACTTGTTATAATTTTTTGATTTCTTTGTTATGATTTGCAAAAAATGATAGTAAAGCAATAGCTTGTATATACAAGTTTGTTTGACATGTTGTTTTATAGTGAAAGTTTCAGATGGAAGATGTATTTAGCCGAATATATGACCATTAAAATATTTGAAAAACGTCCAAATTATGATGGTTTTTCTGATTGAGATTTTGAAGATTGATTATTTGTCTGGAAGATGAAGAGGAAATGTATGAATAATTGTATAAAATTACTTAAAATACAGCCTGTTTTGTATGGCAGGTCATCATTTCCTTTTCTGTTTCATAAATTGTTGGAAAATAGTAGATTATTTATGTTTTCTAATAAATAGAATGCAATATTATATTGAGAATGCATTGTTAAACTAAATATGCAATATGGTGTTTCTCATTTCAATGAAATCGTTACTATTAAATAAGAGTTTGTATATATTAAACTAATTGATATTAAAATAGTTTATTCAAAATGGGTGTGTAAAATAAACTGTGTAAAGCTTCACAGATTAGGTTCTTTCTGAACTTTGGGTATTATAAGGATAAAAAGCAGGTAGCGATATCTGCTTTTTATTTTTGAAAATATATTCTCATTTTTGGGTATTTATGGTATGATTGATTATATAAAACAAGAGTTAGGATAATGATTATGAAATACTATGAAACAACGGATTATTCCTTCCTTTTAGATGAAAACCATTTTGTTTATGGCTACCAGGAAGATAGCGAAGCCTTACATATCTTTATAAAATCAAGACCTCATAAATGCCGCTGTCCTGTATGCGGCATGGAAAGCGACCAGCGGCACAATACCTATAAACGCACCTTTCAGGATACTCCTATTCGCTGTAAACAGACATTTCTTCATGCCAATGTTTATAAATATGACTGTCTTAATCCGGAATGCAGTTGTAAAGTTTTTATGGAAGATCTGCCTTTCGCAAAAGCTTCCCAGATCCGTACAGATGCCCTCAATACGCTGATCCTGGGAGTTTCCATGTTCCTGAGTAATGAGGGGGCAAGCAAAGTGCTTAAACTTCTGGGTGTTCAAATAAGTAATGATACGATCCAGCGCCTGTACGACAGGATCGGGTTCATTGATGACCCGGATGTGGAGGAAATTGGCGTGGATGATGTCGCAATCCGAAAAGGGCAGACTTACGCCACGGCAATTTATGACTTAAAAGACCATCATTTAATTGCGCTGCTTGATGGAAGGGATGGTGACACTTTAAAAGAGTGGCTTAAGAGACACAAAAGAATCCGGCTTGTGGCGCGTGACAGGGCCAGTGCCTATGCTTCCGCAATTAACGAGGTGCTCCCTGAATGTGTTCAGGTTGCGGACCGGTTTCATCTTCTGCAGAATCTGCTGGAATACCTGAAAGAAATCTTTAAAGAAGATATGCCGTCAGAAATTTTTATATGTGATGGGAAAGTCCTGGATCATCCGCCGGAAAAAGTATTAAGGGAAAAGAAACCGGATGAAAGACTGCTTGCGGGCATGAACTATGACAATTCCGTGCCTCTGGATGAACAGGGCGATGAGATCCTGTTTGATAATAAAAGACGCGATCTGGATTCCCCGCAATACAAAGCCCATGCGGAAAGCAGGAAAAAAAACAACAGTTAATCCGTCAGGTACAGTCGTACCGGGACAGTCATGAAAAGCAAAGCTTAAAGGCTGTTGCGGAGGAATTTCAGATTTCCTGTGCCACAGCAAAAAAGTACCTTCATATGACAGAAGACGAAATAAAACAACTGGATCGGCCAGGGAATTATAAAAAGCGTCAGACGATTATGGACTCCTACATAAATATCATTTTTAAAATGATGGCGGCCGGCATTTCGGATGACCTGATCTATTTTTATGTCATTTCAAAAGGTTACCGTGGCAACCGGAAATCTTTATGGAATTACATTTATTGTATCGAAAAGAATAATTATCCGGACCGAACGCCAATGAACCCCAAAAGGATTATGGAATGGGTATATCCGGAAGATGTTGTCAGAATCAGGAGGAATGATCTGCTGAGATATCTGCTCACAGTGAATCCCAAAACAAAGAAAGATGAAACAATCGGATGTTATATCCAGATAATTCTGGATAAATATGAAACAGCCAGAACTGTCCGGGAGATATTCTGCTCTTTCCATTCCATCCTTATGGGGAATGATCCGACAAAACTGGATGGATTTCTGGAAAAATATGGAGAATCAGGGATACAATCTTTTTGTAATGGAATCAAAGGGGATATCGCCCCGGTCAAGAACGCGATATCCCATGATGTAAGTTCGGGATTTGTTGAAGGAAATAACAACAAATTCAAACTCCTTAAACGTATTGTATATGGAAGGAGCGGATTAGTCAACTTGGAAAAGAAATGTAAGATTGCGTTTATGTCTGACGGTAAAGATTTTAACCTGAGTTCGCTAATATAAAACAAGCTGGCACAGTTATAATCTGCCGGCTTGTTTTCCATCATATAATACCCAAAGTTCAGAAAGAACCACAGATTATTCGACACACCTACTTTTTTATTCTTAAATATGTTTTCGACAATAA
>OFHA01002136.1_pt1 | contig 12073 bp, 15 predicted proteins | sample 1521891 | NCBI WGS metagenome assembly OFHA01 (sample SAMEA3504089, study PRJEB24116) | mouse gut metagenome | biome: mouse gut; feature: mouse-associated habitat; material: faeces | place: Denmark | collected 2011 | reverse complement strand
GGCCCTCCCTGCCGCAGATCCGCGCCTACTGCCTCCAGCAGGTGGACACCCTCTGGGAGGAGGTCAAGCGCTTCGACAACCCCCACAAGTACTACGTGGACCTGTCCCAGAAGCTGTGGAACGTGAAGCACGGCCTGCTGGAGCAGAACGGATAGAAGGGAGACCTTATGAGCCGGTATTACGCCCCCTGCCGGGAGCTGGAGATCTGCGACAGCCTTTTTAACCAATACTGGGAGGCCGGGGAGTACGGCAGGATCTTCTCCGGCCTCCTCCCGCTGGCTGAGCAGGGGTACCCCCTGGCGGAGTGCCAGGTGGGATACTTTTACGCCCAGGGGCTGGGCGTGGAGCGGGATTTGGACAGGTCCCTTCTCTGGACCCGCCGGGCGGCGGAGCACGGAGACCGGGACGCACAGTTCAACCTGGGCTGCTTCTATGAGGAGGGGACCGCCCTGGCCCGCGACATGGAGCAGGCGGCCCTCTGGTACCAGAGGGCCGCCCGCCAGGGCCACACGGAGGCCGCGGAGCGGTGCCGGGCCCTGGGCGTCCCGCAGTAGACAACAAAAGAACCCACAGCCGAAAAGGAGGTCCAGGTGAAAAAACATCCAGTGAAACAGATCACGGAGCGGCGGGTCTCCGCCACCCTGCGCATAGCCATGGCGGTGATCCTGCTGCTGCTGAACATCGCCTCGGTGATCCTGCTGACCACCTTTTTGCAGGTCCACGCGGCCATCGCCTTCGCCATATTGGAGATCATCGCCATCGCCGTGGCGGTGAACATCCAGTCCAGCCCCGTGTCCGCCAGCTACAAGCTGGCCTGGACGCTGCTGGTGGTGGCCCTGCCGGTGGCGGGGATGGTTTTGTATGTCCTGTGGGGCGGGAACATCCAGAGCAAGCGGCTCAACCTGCTGCCCACGCCCCCGCCCCAGAGCAGGGAGAGCGAGCGGCGGCAGTCGGACCTCAGCCAGGAGCGGCTCAACCGGCTGCTGCCCAACTGGCGGCGGGCCGCCCAGCTGCTGCGCCGGCAGGACTTCCTCCTCTATCAGGACACCCGCACGGCCTACTTCCCCACAGGCAGGGACTTCTTCGCCGACGCCATCGAAAAGATGGAGAAGGCGGAGCGGTTCATCCTCCTGGAGTACTTCATCCTGGCGGAGGGCCAGCTGTGGGACCGGATGCTGGAGGTGCTCACGGAGCGCGCACGGCAGGGGGTGGAGATCAAGATCATCTTCGACGACTTCGGCAACATCACCCGCATGAGCAACGAGACCATTGAGGCCATGCGGGCCAGCGGCATGGAGGTGGTTGTCTTCAACCCCGTCCACCAGTACGTCAACCGGCTGTATTTCAACTACCGGGACCACCGGAAAATCCTCTGCGTGGACGGGCAGTACGCCTACACCGGCGGCGTCAACGTGGCGGACGAGTACGTGGGGCTGCTGGCCCGCTTCGGGGAGTGGAAGGACGGCGGCGTGCTGCTGGACGGCCCCGGGGCCTGGGGGCTCACCGCCCAGTTCATCCACATGTGGGAGATGCTGGGCAGCCACATGCCCAACGAGGAAGACTACTACCGCCCTCTGGAGGAGCGGGACGCGGACGGCTTCTGCCAGCCCTTCTCCGACGGGCCCATGAACAACCCGGACAACCCGGCGGAGGACCTGTACCTGCGCTGCATCACCAGCGCCCAGACCTCCCTGTGGATGACCACCCCCTACTTCGCCGTGGAGGACAGCGTGGTCCAGGCCCTGTGCATCGCCGCCGGCAGCGGCGTGGACGTGCGCCTGATGCTGCCGGGCATCCCGGACCACCAGTACACGGACATCGTGGCCGGGTCCTACTTTGAGCGGCTCCTGCGCCACGGGGTGAAGATCTACCGCTTCACCCCCGGGTTCCTCCACGCCAAGAGCCTCACCGCTGACGGGGAGATGGCCCTGGTGGGCACGGTAAACATGGACTACCGCAGCTTCCAGCTCCACTGCGAGTGCGGCGTGGCCCTCTACGGCGTCCCCTGTGTCCGGGAGCTGATCGCGGACATGGAGGAGATCATGGCCCGGTCTGTCCAGGTGGAGGCGGAGGCCTGGGAGAAGCGGTCCTGGCTGCGGAGAGGGATGGAGAAGATTCTCAAGGTTTTCTCCATCTGGATGTAAGAATCTGTATTCACAACCGCTGAACAGGTTCTAAGGCGACCATAAAATTTCATGGAAACGGAGATTACACAGACTATGGCAGGACTGACCCATATCTACTGCGGAGACGGCAAGGGCAAGACCACCGCCGCCCTGGGACTGGCGGTGCGGTGCGCCGGCAGCGGCCGGCGGGCGCTGCTGCTCCAGTTCTTCAAGGACGGCAGGAGCTCGGAGTTCGCCGCCCTGGAGCACGTGCCCGGCATCCGCGTCATCCCCCAGACCCGCTCCTTCGGCTTCAGCTGGACCCTCAGCGAGGAGGAGAAGGCGGAGGCCCGGGCCTACTACGCGGGCCTCCTGGAGGAGGCCTTTGCCCGTTCCGGGGACTTTGACCTGCTGGTGCTGGACGAGGCCATGAGCGCCCTGTCCACCGGCATGATCGGCGAGGCCCGGCTCCTGGAGCTGCTGGCCGGACGGAAGCCGGAGCTGGAGGTGGTGATGACGGGCCGGGGCCCCTCCCAGGCCCTCCTGGACGCCGCCGGCTATGTCACCGAGATGGTCAAGCGCAAGCACCCCTTTGACCAAGGCACCCCCGCCCGGGAGGGTATCGAATTCTGAGGCCGCAGGGGCTGACGAAAAAAATCTAAAATTTTTCTCGTCAGCCCCTTGACAAATCCGAAAAAATGGGTATAATAGTCACTGTTGTTGCGGTACCGGTACAACGCTATAGCGGGATTGTGTAAAGGTAGCACAGCGGACTCTGACTCCGTATGTGAGGGTTCGAATCCTTCTCCCGCTGCCAAAAGCTCCAAAACCTCAAGGTTTTGGAGCTTTTTTTGTTTTTGGCGTTCTGTTTGGAACTCCTCTGAGTACTGCGCTCCTGCGTTTCGCTAGAGACACAGTTTATAAGTAGGTGGACTACACGGCGGCTCATAGAGACCTTACGGAGGCACCCTGTGTTGCGTACTTGGGTTTGAGCATATTAACTCTAGTCAAGTAAAATAGAAAGACAATATACAAGATTGGAGACATTAGGAATGAAGCGCTATGTGACCACGAGCAGATTGGGTTTATTTCAATGGTATCTAACATCGGAGGAACGGGAAGAAAGTACCATTGAGAAATACCTGCGGGAAGTGAGACTCTTCCGATCCTGGCTGGCAGAACGAGGTGTGACGGCAGAGACGGTGACTGGATGGAAAAGATATTTATATGCAGAGGGATACAAGCCGGAGACGATCAACTCCAAGCTTTCAGCGCTAAACAAATTCTTCAGCTTTATGGGATGGCCGGAGCTCCGGACAAGATACCTGAAAATCCAGCGGAAGCTGTTTCGCGGCACAGAGAAGGAGCTCACAAAAGAAGAATATACCCACCTCTTGGAAACGGCTAATCGGCTAGGAAAGCCCCGTCTTGCGCTACTTATTGAAACAATCTGCGCTACCGGCATCCGAGTGTCAGAGGTGAAGTACATAACCGTGGAAGCCATCCAGACAGGCAGAGCGGATATTGCGCTGAAAGGAAAGATCCGCACCATCCTGATCCCCGGCAAGCTGTGCCGAAAACTTCAAAAATATGCCATGAAGCAAAAAATCACTTCCGGCGAGATTTTTCTCACCAGAAGCAGCAAAGGCATCTCCCGCCGCCAAATTTGGGCGGAGATGAAGGCGTTATGTAAAAAGGCAGATGTAGCACCGTCAAAGGTCTTCCCCCATAATCTGCGACACCTATTTGCCAGGACGTTCTACCGTGCCTGCCGGGACGTGGCCAAGCTGGCAGATGTGCTGGGACACTCCAGCATTGAGACCACACGGATTTATCTGATTTCTACAGGTGTGGAGCACGCTCAGCAACTGGAACGGCTGGGGCTTATTTCTTAAAGAATTAATAGACAAAATTAACAAGTTGCCTTAAAATTTACAAATCAACAATAGACAACGTGAGAGACTGTAAGCATCCTATCACAAAAAGCATGGGATTGCAAGTCTATTTTCCCTGTTTTTCGCATAACAAATCCTGCCGATCAAGGATGTTGGATGATCGGCTTATATTTTCATGCCTTTTTCAGCTTCGCGCTTTCTGCGCGAGGCTGTTTGTTGTTTTTGAGACCTTCATGCGTGGTAAAAATCGCAAGGAAACAGGGCAGTTTGTTAAGTCTGTGATGAACCAGAAAAGGGGAAAGTTATGCCGCAAACAAGACAACACATCCAGCGAGGCTACAGCCAGCAGCGACAGCGGCATAGCCCGGCGTCGGATGTCGGCGTGCGCCTGAGCCGGGAGGGTATCGAACGATTTATGGCTGCCTGCCAGAGAGAGGGCCGTGTGGAGGGCACATTAAAGTGGTATCGCCGGGGTCTGAACCGCCTCTATGAGGATCTCCCGGAGGACAAAACTATCCGTCACGGAACCCTGGAATACTGGCGGGAGCAGCTGGTAAAAGAGGGATACGCGCCCAGCACCATCAACAGCTACCTGTCGGTGAACAATGCCTATCTGGACTTTGTGGGTCATCGTGAATATCAGCTGGCCAACCAACTGAAGCTGGCAACAGAGCTACAGCCGGAATTGACCCGGACGGAGTATCTGCGGCTGCTGCAAACGGCTCGGGCTTTGGGGCGCGAGAAAGTGTATCTACTGGTGAAGCTGTTCGGCACCACCGGTCTGACAGTGCAGGAATTGGATAAGACAACGGTGGAGGCAGTGAAAAATGGCAAGCTGACGGTCACCTTCAGCCGGAACAAGCAGGTGCTTCGCATCCCAGAGGGATTGCAAAAGGAACTGCTGGACTACGCCAAGCGCAGCGGCTATCTCTCCGGCCCCATCTTCCTGACCAAAGACGGTACCCCCATGAGCCGTACCTATGTGAGCACCATCATCCGACAACTGTGCGCGGTAGCGAAGGTACCGGAGGAGAAGGGGAACCCCCGGTGTCTGAAGCGGCTGTACCAGAGCACCCGGGCGGGGATCGAGGAGAATATCTCGCTACTGGTGGAGCAGGCCCACAACCGCTTGCTGGAGCAGGAGCAGCTGGAGATTGGGTGGGAGGAGCATAGAGATGCGTGATGCAGAGCATCAACTGCAGAATATGGTGGGTATACCGCCGATGCTTTACACTAACCTAGAAGATTTGCGAAGTAGCTAGGGCATGTTTGAAAATTGTCAACACGCCCACACAGCAGACCTTTTCCGCCATACATCGTTAAATTTTCTTGCTATCCGTCAGGATGCCTGCGAAAATTTGCCTTGTCTGGCAAAAAAATTCCTTGCTGTTGGGCATATCGCCAATTATCAAACAAGCCCTAATATTTCGAGAGATAGAGAGCGTTAAAACATAATGGAAACTATACGTGTCCACAAAGGTAGATGGAGAGCAATATTTTTCTACTGGCGGGAATAGGAGCGGTTTTCTGCTGAACAGGATGATATATAAAGGTAATGTGTGGGGCATTGAAAAAGATAAAGGTCTGTTGCTTTTGTGAGCAGTGGGAATCCGGAGGAATTGAATCCTTTCTCTACAATGTATTGCTGCATATGGATCTATCCATGATGGAGGTGGATCTTGTTGCGGCTCAGATGGAGGAGAGTGTATTTACGGCGCCATTGAAAGCACGTGGGATCCAGTTCTATGAGCTTTCTGGGAGGCAGAACCGGCTTCCTGAAAATTATCGCCTATTCCGGAGACTTCTGGCAGAGCGGAAATATGATGTGGTCCATTTGCACATTTTTCATGGCCTGTCCCTTTGGTATGGGAACCTTGCCGAGCAGGCGGGCGTCCCCATACGAATCGCCCACAGTCACAATACAGCCTTGCGGAAAAGCAGAACAAAGCCGCTGAAGCTGTTGGTCCATCAAGCAGCAAAGGAAGCATTTGCCGACAAAGCGACGGACTTGTGGGCTTGCTCAGGACAGGCGGCAGAGTTTCTTTTTCCGCGCAAGATATTGGATCGCAGGGGCTTTCGGTTTATTCCCAATGGGATCGACACGAATCGCTTCCGGTTCAACGCAGAGCTGCGGGAGACCGTTCGTGATGATCTAGGCATACAGGATAGATATGTAATAGGTCATATTGGAAGACTGTGCTATCAAAAAAATCAAGGCTTCCTTCTGGATATGCTTTATGAAGTGCTAGAAGGCAGACCGGATGGAGTTCTATTGCTGGTAGGTGAGGGGCCAGATCGGTCTTCACTGGAAGAAAAAGCAAGGGAACTGGGGATTGCCGACAATGTTATATTTTATGGCACGTCGGATCGGGTAGAACATTTGTTATGGGCGATGGATGTGTTTGTATTTCCCAGCCGCTTTGAAGGATTGGGGATTGTTGCGGTGGAGGCACAGGCTGCTGGGCTGCCAGTGCTTTGCTCGGAGATTATTCCACAGGAGGCGGATATAACGGGGGAGATCGTGCGGCTGCCCCTGTCTGTAGGAGCGAAGGTCTGGGCGGAAGCAGTATTGAAGATAAAGCACCTGAACCGTATACCTGGTGCGACCCGAGTGGCAGAAGCTGGGTTTGATATATTTGCTGTTGCAAAAAAGATTAGAGAGCGATGGATGAGGCAAGGGGATGACAGAAATTTTACAGCCAGCTTTTAGAGAAAATAATATTGCGATTGTTGCCGCTTCCAATGATGCTTTTGTTCCATATATGGCAACGATGATCTGCTCGGTTATCATAAACGGGAATATAAACAATAACTACGATTTTGTCGTATTACAGAGTGATATTGGCATTCAAAATCAACAAAGGCTGCAAAAAATAGCAGATTTGTTTGAAAATATGTCCCTTCGCATAGTCGATGTTACAGCGTATATAGAAGGATACTGTTTCTTTGTCGGGAACAAAGAGAATTTTACAAAGGAATCCTACTACCGGCTGCTTATTCCAGAGCTGATGAGTGACTACCGGAAGGTATTGTACTTGGATGGAGACATGGTGGCTCTGACCGATGTGGCGGAGTTATACCAAACGGATGTGGATGGATATTTGCTGGCATCCAGCCGGGACCTGTGCGGGATGATCGACTACTATAATCCACTGACTGATCTGCGGAAGTATCGGGATCAATCGTTGAAACTGAAGGAACCAGACAACTATTTTATTGCTGGGATGCTGCTGATCAATATTCCGGAGTTTCGAAAACAATACAGTACAAAGTATCTGCTGGAGTTCGCTGCGTCGCGGGAATGGCGACAGCACGATCAGGATATTTTGAATGTGCTGTGTGAGGGAAGAGTAAAGCTGGTATCTGCGTCCTGGGACGTTATGGTCCCAGAATTTATCCGATATTTGCCAGAAATGCGGCGTAAAGAGCTGGAGGAATCCCTTGAAAATATAAATATCATTCATTTTGGCGGGGACAGGAAGCCTTGGGTTTATATGGATACCCCATTGGGAGAGTATTTCTGGAGATATGCTGCGCAGACGCCTTACATCCAAGAAATGATCCAGAGGCGGGTTGAATCGGACCGGGGGGCATACTCGGTCCGCAGCGCCATGGAAGAGGAGTTCCGGCAGGGGAAAGTAGGAGGCAGATATATACTGAAGTATATTTGCGCCTGGCTGAGATACAAGCTGACAAAGTGGAAATTAGCCAAAGACAGTGAGAGGTATGTTGGATAGAATAACCATACAGCAGAACGAGAGGAAAGCGCCGCTTATCTCCGTTATTGTTCCGATTTATAAGGTAGAGCTGTATCTTAGCAAATGTCTGGACAGCATTGTGGGGCAGACATATAGAAATCTGGAGATTATTTTGGTGGATGACGGGTCACCTGATAACTGCGGGGCCATCTGTGATATGTATGCAGCAAGAGACAATCGTATCACTGTACTTCATCAGGAAAACAGAGGAGTGGCTGCCGCCCGCAATGCCGGTTTGGCTGCAGCCTTCGGGGAGTGGATCGGATGGGTAGACCCAGATGATATCATCGAGCTGGATATGTATGAATATCTGCTGACCTGCGCTTTGGCGCATAATGCAGATATTGCGGTGTGTGGCATAAGAACCATGATAAACGGCCAAGAGGTACCCCGCTGGATATCTGCCAGGAAGAAAATGGTATTATTGGACCGTGAGAAGGCTGTAGAGCAGTATCTGAGCGGAGAACTGCACTACGGCTGCGTTAATAAGTTGAGCCGTCGATCATTGTGGGAAGGGCTGTATTGGAGAACCACTACCAATATAGTTATCTAGCTGTCATCGATGGGAGTCAGGTGATTTATGAGGCTCTTGATCCAGGGCTTATCAGCTATGAGACAGCGATAGAAAATGTAGACATTGCCGTGACCAGTGCTGGTTGGCCATGTGGCGATGCTGCATGGATCCTGGTAGATGATATTAATTATTCAAAGAACCGGCGAGGTCTTAATTTTGTTTTTGTAGATAAGCAGACCGGAGAAGTGGTGGATTCAGTCACGGTAGACACCTATGTGGATTGCAATGTGGTTTTAAAGGAACAACGCAGAGATTAGAGCGGCGTTGTTGATGTCGAAAGTATACTGTGTAGACTGCAATTTAGACATATATGCTTGGAAATATTGCGCATTGCGGTATAGTGGCATGTTCGTAACGATAGGAAAAAGAATATGGAGAAAAGGGGAGTAAACATTATGAAAGATATATTATATATCGTAGTGCCCTGCTACAATGAAGAGGACGTCCTGCCTGAGACCTCCCGCTTGTTGAAGGAGAAAATGAAGCGTCTGGTGGAGGCGGGAACCGTCAGTACGAAAAGCCGGATCCTCTTTGTGAACGATGGTTCCAAGGACAAAACTTGGGAGATGATCACCCTCTTCCACGCTGCAGACCCTATTTTCTCCGGGGTAGACCTGACCCGGAACCGAGGACATCAAAATGCCCTTCTGGCGGGATTGATGATCGCCAAGGACAAATGCGACATTGCCATCTCCATGGATGCCGACCTTCAGGATGATGTGGAGGCGGTAGATCGGATGGTGGAAAAATACCATGCTGGTTGTGATATCGTCTACAGTGTCCGTTCCTCTCGAAAAAAGGATACCTTTTTCAAACGGTTTACCGCCGAAAGCTTTTATAGAGTCATGAACCTTCTGGGGGCAGAAACTGTCTTCAATCATGCCGATTACCGTCTTATGTCCAAGCGAGCTTTGGAAGGTCTGGCACAGTTCAAGGAGGTCAACCTGTTCCTTAGGGGCTTGGTACCCATGATCGGTTATCAAACAGGAACGGTGGAGTATGAGCGCGGAGAGCGTTTTGCTGGGGAGAGCAAGTATCCCCTGAAGAAAATGCTGGCCTTCGCTATCGAGGGCATCACCAGCTTATCGGTGAAGCCACTGCGGATAATTACTGTTTTGGGAGCCTTCATTTTTCTCATTGCTGCCCTGATGCTAATTTGCGCCACATACCGCTGGGCGGCAGGGAATACCGTCTTGGACTGGGCCAGTATCATGTGTTCGGTCTGGGCCATCGGTGGCTTGATTTTACTGTCCCTAGGTATCATCGGAGAGTACATCGGTAAGATTTATCTAGAGACTAAAGGGCGGCCCCGGTTCCTCATTAGGGCGGTGGTGGATGATGAAGAGTAATCTCATAGATTCTTCTGCCCCTAAGTTCCTGCTGGTGGGCATCCTATGGTTTCTTGTCAGCCGTGCATTTCAAATCCCAGCAAAGGGCTTGCAAAATGCAAAATTTCCACCACATCTGATGTATTTTGTTGCGTCGCTCCTTTTTGTTGTGACGGCCGTTTATTTCCGGGGGAAAATAGACGCTATTGTACAATATTGCTCCGCCATTCGTTTTGTTGGAAAGAATGCGCTGCCATTTTATTTCTCGCAGGGAATTGGTTCGTCTATTATTTATTATGTATATCCTCATTTCCTTCCGTATGGCCCCAGTGTAACTCTGGCGATATGCTTTGCGGTGAACTTGGTCATTACATTAGTTTGCGGGACGGGACTGATCCAGATTTATAAGGGCGTATTTTGGGTTGTGGATAGCGCCAAAAGATGTATGGTGAAGAATAGACACAGTAAATAGGAGAGATAGGCGCGAAGGCGGGGGAGAAGATGGATATTAAGAAAATATATAACCAGTATAAAGATATTATCGCGTATGGAATATTCGGTGTGCTGACCACAATTCTTAATATTACAGTCTATTGGATGATGGCGCATCTCATTGGATTGGGCACTATGAACAGCACATGGATTGCGTGGATTGCCGCTGTTCTCTTTGCGTATATTACAAACAAAAAATGGGTTTTTCACAGCGAGGTTCACACGGGAAAGGGAGTGGCGAAGGAGGCCGGCTCCTTTTTCCTATGTCGCTTTGGTACTGGAATCATGGACTGGTGCTTTATGTATGTTTTTGTGGACCTTTTATGTTGGAATGACGTGGCGGTTAAAACGGTATCCAATGTGGCAGTAATTATCTTAAATTATGCGGCGTCCAAGATAATGATTTTCAAAAGTGGGAAGTGAGCGGGAAGAGAACGCTGCAAGAAAGATTTGCGAATATATTTTGCAAAAAAGATTGTAAGTTTGTCAAACAACTTGGAAGTCAAGGGGAGAAAGCTAGCGGAGCGGCTTCATCGGCAAGTTGTTGGAGCATCGGTTATGAATAGCGAGTTATTTCTCAAAGTCATCCGGAGAGAAGAAAAAATGAATAGCATAAAAGTGTTTCTGCTCTTCCTGGAGACTGCGCTCCATCTTGCCATTATGCCTGGGCGTGTAGGGGCGAATAAGCTTATGCTGAACACCCAACTCAGCGGCAGTTTTCTCAAAAAGGGTCTGGATATCCCGCGTACTGTTGGAAAAACACTTTGTAATGAAAAAATGTTCTCGGCCTGGACACACTCCACATAGGCACCTCTTCAGGCATACTATTTTACCAGCCGTTTCAGGAAATCGGCGGAGGAGTAGGTGGACTGCTCCGGATAGGCGGCCAGGAAGCGGAGCCTGTAGAATTCGTCAATGGCGGTATACTGAAACAGGCGCAGTTCCGGATCAGTTTCGACCACGCTTCTGTCCCCAATGTATTGTACTCCTACATTGCTGTAGCCGCCCTCTCCCCACAATCCTCTTGCCATCCGGCCTTGAAAGGGGTATGATAGAAGAAAAATTTTTCACCCCCCTCATCCCAATAAACGGAGGCGCATTCATGTACAAGATTTTCCTGGTGGAAGACGACGACGCTATCGCCGGCGCGGTGGTCAAGCATATCGGCTCCTGGGGCTGGGAGGCCCGGCGGGCCGGGGATCTGACCCGGGTGATGGAGGAGTTCTCCGCCTTTGGGCCTCATCTGGTCCTGCTGGACATCGGCCTGCCCTTCCGCAACGGCTACCACTGGTGCACGGAGATTCGTAAGCTCAGCCGCATCCCCATCATCTTTCTCTCCTCCGCCTCCGACAACATGAACATTGTCATGGCCATGAACATGGGCGGGGATGACTTCATCCCCAAGCCCTTTGACCTGGAGGTACTCTCCGCCAAGGTCCAGGCCCTGCTGCGCCGGACCTACGACTTCGGCAGCGCGCCGCCCCTGCTGGAGAGCCGAGGGGCTGTGCTGGATACAGGGGACAACACCCTGGCCTACCAGGGACAGAAGCTGGAGCTGACCCGCAACGAGTACCGCATCCTCCAGGTGCTGCTGGAGCAGAAGGGCCGCACCGTGTCCCGGGACACCCTCATGCGCAAGCTGTGGGAGACGGACAGCTTTGTGGACGAGAACACCCTGACCGTGAACATGGCCCGGCTGCGGCGGAAGCTGGAGGGCCTGGGGCTGACCGAGTTTATCCGCACCCGCAAGGGGCTGGGGTATCAGATCGACTGACGGATCAGGCTTTCTGGGAGCTCCTTTTCTCTTTCAACAGAAAAGCATATCAGACAGTGAGGCGCTTATGAGACTTCTCTGGGGATACATCAAGGAAAAAATCTGGCTTCTGGTCCTGCTGGCCCTGTGTACGGGGCTGTTCGCCGC
>OFHA01002135.1_pt1 | contig 12079 bp, 8 predicted proteins | sample 1521891 | NCBI WGS metagenome assembly OFHA01 (sample SAMEA3504089, study PRJEB24116) | mouse gut metagenome | biome: mouse gut; feature: mouse-associated habitat; material: faeces | place: Denmark | collected 2011 | reverse complement strand
GGATGTCCGCACAGCCTGTCCAGCCGCGCCAGAGAAAGCATAAGATGCGCGCCCCTTTTTGTATCGATCAGGGCATGCAGTTCATCCAGTATCACAGCTTTTGCCGTTGCCAGCACATTCTGCCCCGTCTTGCTCGTCAGCATCAGATACAAAGACTCCGGCGTAATAATCAGAATATGCGGCGGCCTGCGCACCATCCGCTGCCTGTCCTTCTGAGGCGTATCACCGGTACGAATCGCCGTTTCTATTATCGTTTCCGCCTGCATTCCTTCCAGTGGTCTTCTTAAATTTTCCCGAATATCTGCCGCCAGCGACTTTAACGGCGACACATAAATCAGCTGCAGCTGCCGCTTTAACGTTCCCTGACGCGCCTGCCGTTTCATCTGGTCCAAAAATACAAGAAACGCAGAAAGCGTCTTTCCGGTTCCGGTAGGCGCCGATACAAGCACATGTTCTCCAGCCGCAATCATCGGCCAGGCTTCTCTCTGAACCGGCGTCGGCTCTCCAAGAGTACGTTCAAACCATTCGGCTGTCGCATTCTCAAAAATATCTAATACATGTTCTGTCATACTCATCGATCTCATTTCCTTACATCAGGTTTCATTTTCATTTATGTACCGCTTCTTTACTATTTCGTCGCTCGCTTACTCAAAACCCCTGAAACCCGCAGTAAACCAGCATTTCACAACACTACTTCTCCTCGCACACCTGGAAAATATAAAACTTAAAGCAGCGTTGGCAAATTCCACTGCCAGGCTCTTTTCCTTTTAATGATTTACCCATTTTCCTATTCCTTTTTAACATATGTGTAAATCAAAAGGATACGCATAAATACACTTGCTTTTAGTATAACATTAAAACTTATCTCTTTCAATTTACATTACTTATTTATCAGAATTTTTATCGTTTTTACTTACTATACAGACTGTCTATTTATCCATTCATCAAGTTTATTCTTATTAGCATACCAGCGATTTCCTATCTGCACACCGAATCCATTATGTCCTCTTGGTAATTCCCTTGCTTTTGTCTGTCCAATTCCCAAATAATCACAAAATTCTTTGATATTTAATAATGCTTTGTCAACTAATACCTTTTCTTTCATACTTATAAAAATCATCCTTTCTTCCTAAATTGTTTATTAAAATGTTCCTTCAATTACTTCTTCTCTTTTTTCAATACAGAAATTTCTTGCTTCTTACATTTGAATCTCAATACTATCTTTTTTGCACACCTAATTTAACATAGCTTCACTATTTGCATTGGAATTCATGAATGCTTTCAATCCGATATTTTCATTCCATATTTTCTATTCCATATTTTCACTACCTTTTTTGATTGCATGATTTTTCACTCTCTCTATTTTCAATTTGTCTTACACTTACTTTTTCTCTTTATATGTTTGGATTGATTCAATTTTTATTTGAAAGATAGAAATAGAAATTAGATAAGTCTCCGAAAATTTTCTATGGGTAAAAAAATGTGTATTGCTATGTTAGCTCCCACTAACAGGGGGGCAAACGCTATCCTCACACGATACCACACGCCACAACTACCATACGCCCCAGAACGCTCTAAAACCGATACAAGATCATTAATAAAAATGGTCAGAAATCACTTGGAAAGAATGTCTACCCTCATATGCTCCGGCATCAGTGCTTTACTGCTATGGCTAAGAATCCAGACATTGATCTGAAAACTATATCAGAACCAGCTGGACATAGCAGTGTGGAACTTACTGCAAAATATTATATTCACTCTTCTAAAGAGGAAAAAATAAATGCTGTAGAAAGTCTTTCATTCTTTTAAAATTGTTATATAATTGAACACAAAAATATAAGACACTCACTTGATTGTGGGTGTCTTTTTTGCGTGTATATTTGTGTATCAGAAAGTGTGTATATGGTGTTGCTTCTCTACTAACATCCATGATCAGGTGTTATGTAGTGTATGTAACATAAGATAGTTTCGATTTTTTGGTACAGTTTCAAAGTGTCTTGAAAAGAAATTATCTGAATTATCTAAACATTCAGAATATTCCAACGATTCATCAAACTACATATAATGCATTGTTATTGCAAGTTTATTGCATAAAAATATATAAATTTTCTGACAAATTAACCAACTATATTTAATAATACTACACGGATCAGATTATTCTATTTTCTCCTAATTAATACCTACTAAATATAGTAAGAAATCAATTAACTTACCGATCCTATTTTATCTTAAATTATAAACAACAAACCGCATTTTAACATAATAAAAGCACAATTATTTTTGGCTGGGCGGTGTATCCAGCATCTCAGGTACTCTTTACAGAGTGTGTCGGGAACCATTTCCGACCTCAAAAATAATCATGCTCATTACTATTATTATATTTACTTATGTATATAATATACTATTTATTTGTTGACTTGTCAACATGAAATTCTTTGACTCTCCCACTATATAAACGCCTTTGTATCTTTGATTCCTGTATATCATGCATTGTAGATACATAAAGATAATCATTTTCCTTGTCCAGTTTAATTCCTATCATCACATTATCACGATACCTTTTAATCAGTTCAATAGAATCTGTACCATTTTCATTCGGATTCACACCTATATAATCAGGATTATCAATGATATCTGGTATATAATCTATATATTTTAAACATTTTTCATGCTTGCTTTTAAGCATATGTGCTGGCAAACCTTTTGATCTATATATATCTCTAATTTCTATGTTTATCCCTAATATGGTATTAAATTCCTTTTTATTATGATCCTACATAGATAACTTTATCCAGCATTCTACTCATTTCCTTTACTTTTGTATAGGAAAATTATAACATATAAAATTCTAAATATCTATATATTTTTCAAGTCAACCAAACAAATTATTTATACCATTCCCCGCTAAAATCTGATATAATATTCCATAGTCGTGTCCTGTTGTATTGATCATCTGTGTGCTGTCTGGTTTTATTTTCTGTCATATTATATGATTCCTCGCTTTCTTGTGAATATCTTTAGCTGATCAACTCAAATAGATATCTGCATGTCTTGAACCATAGATATCAACTGTATATTCTATTTTTTCAATGTCATATTCTGTATCGCTTATGGTAATGACTCCAAGACTGTCTATGAGTAAAATTTCCTGTAAGCTGAAAAAGTTAATTCCTGGTATGTCTTCTACATCTAATACTTCTCCATTGTAAATGAATCTTGACATGATTATATTCGGGTCTTCCTCAAAATAAAGGATTGCATGATTCCTGTCTATCAACTGGAAATTTTTCAGTTTGAAACATTTTGTATATTCTTCATTAAAATATGTATTCAGATCATTTTCCATTTGCGAGTACAGATCATTTTCTGATTCAAATTCTACTATGCGTACTGCGTTGTCAATTTTTGCCATCTGTTTTGTTCCTTTCTGGTTTGAGTGTATTTTAACGTTTGCCAATTTTGGCGAACGTTAATTTATGAATTTTATCTTAAACACTAAAATAAAGGCATTACCAACTGTATTTCTACAATCAGTAATGCCTTTATGCTAATGTTTAAATTATTTATCGGATTATCTCGAAATACCGCAATGTTTCTTCTACAGCTTTTCTTTTTTCAGGAGTAATTTTTTCCTTTCGGTAATCTGTATCACCCTTTTTATTATAATCTCCCACTTTAAGCCCTAAGGAACGTTTAACTTCTGCTATAGTAGTGCTATGCACATTCAGATTATAATTCTCTTTTATATAATCTATAATCATTTTATAAGTCACTTTTACTTTTGGCTTATATTCTGACACAATAGTATCATAATCCATCGTAACTTCAATATATGACGTAGGTTTTTCGTGGGTTAATAAAACAACCGTCTCCACATGCACCGTCTGACAAAACTGATCCACCACCTGCACCCGTTCCAGCTCATACCCATTCCCGCAAAGATACTTCAAATCCCGCGCCAGAGTAGCCGGGTCGCAGCTGACATACACAATCCTGTCCGGCGCAGCCTTCACAATCGAATCCAGCAGCCTCTGTGCGCATCCTTTTCGCGGCGGATCCACTACAGCCACCTGCGGCCTTTCAGCCATGTCAGGTTCCAGGCTGCCGCTGCTGCCGCAAAGCCTTTCCAGTGCTTCCTCAGCCTCACCGCACAGAAACTCTGCGTTCGCCACGCCGTTAATCTGTGCATTTCTTCTGGCATCTTCGACTGCCTGCGGCACTATTTCGATTCCGTACACCTTCTTCGCCTGTTTCGCCAGAAACAGGGAAATCGTCCCTATCCCGCAGTACAGGTCCCAGACGGTTTCGCTCCCGGACAGCCCGGCAAATTCCAGCACCCTGCCATACAGCGCTTCTGTCTGCACCGGATTTACCTGATAAAATGATAGCGGCGAAATCTGAAATTTCACATCTCCGATTGTGTCTTCGATATAATCCTGTCCCCACAGCGTCTGCACGCAGTCCCCCATAATCACGTTGCTGCGCCGCTCATTCACGCTTATGGAAATGCTTGTCATGCCTTCTATTTCGCAGAGACTGTCTGCCAGCTGTGCAGCCTTTGGAAGCGTTCTGCCATTTATGACCAGACAGGCCATCAGCTGTCTGGAACGGAAGCCGTACCGCACGAGAACATGCCGTACCAGGCCCGTCCCTGTCTTCTCGTCATATGGTTCAATTCCATACTGTTCCATCCAGGCCAGCACACGTTCCATTACTTCCTGATTCTGCGGCACGCCGAGACAGCAGCTGCTGACCGGAATCAGGTCATGCGTTCTTGCTGCATAAAAACCTGCTGCCAGCTTCCCGTTTTTGTCACGCCCGACCGGAAACTGGGCCTTGTTGCGGTAGTGAAATGGTTCATTCATGCCAATTACCGGTTCCATCGGGATTTTTGCGGCATCAAAGCCCCCAATCCGCACCAGGCTGCTGAGCACCTTGTTCTGTTTAAATTCCAGCTGCTTTTCATAGGAAAGCGCCTGCAGCTGGCAGCCACCGCATTTGCGGTGCAGCCCGCATGGCGGCTCCACACGGTCTGGCGACGGCTCGAGCACTTCCAGCAGCCTGGCAAATCCATAATTTTTTTTCAGCTTCATGACCTTTGCACGGATTCTGTCCCCAATCAGCGCATCTTTAACAAAAAAGACCATGGCCCTTTCCCCGGCTGCTTCTTTATACTGCCCCGGCTCAGGCACCCCTGTCCCGGCATACTTCCCAATCCCGGCCCCGTCTACACTTAAATCCTCTATTGCCAGCTCTATAATATCATTCTTTTTCATGCCCAGCCTCCCACAATTTCTCACTAATCCAAATATACATAGTATCTGCATAATCAAAAAACATTAAGCAATAATTATAACACTCTCATAATCCCTATGTATACTTCGGTCTTCACATCTTTTATTTCAAAATGTATGCTCCAAATAACTATAACACTTCCGTAATTCCTATCCTCGCTCCTGTTTTCACATCTTTATTTTCCAAAATGCACGAGCCAGCTTACTATCGTACTCCCGTAATTCCTATCCACATTCCTGTCTTCACCTCTTTATTTTCCAAATACATGCACCAAATAACTATATCACTCCCGTAATTCCTGTCCACATTCCTGTCTTCACCTCTTTATTTTCCAAATACATGCACCAAATAACCATATCTCTTCCGTAATTCCTATCCTCGCTCCTGTTTTCACATCTTTATTTTCCAAAAGTAATGGGACTGCCGCACTAAGCAAATCATATACAGGATATCGTATGAAAGAACAATTCAAATACGCTCTGACTATATCCTGTATTATCTTTCTTAATGCGGCAGCCCCACGAAAAAGTCTATTTTACAGATATCCAAACGGACACTCCCAGAACGTGCTGGAAATATCATTCCCGCAATCTGTACCCTCATATCCGCTGCTTTGCAGACATTTTATGACACGCAGCATTTCCCAGCCACGCCCTGATACTCCATCCCCGTTACAGCTGCCTGCTTTCTGCCACGCTTGTCTTGCGTATATTGGAATCAAACGACCGGTGAAAGCCCAGCCAGTCCGTATTCCCTTCCGGGACATTGGCAAACGCTTCTTCCATTGCTTCCATTTTAGCGTCCATATTATCGGCAAAGCTCAGTGCGACTGCTTCTGCAATGGCCGGTTTTTTCGGAGAGCCGTATTCCAGCTCCCCATGGTGCGCCAGGATGCAGTGAATCAGCTCATGCTCCAGCTTCTTCGGAAATCCCGGGATTGCGGCAATCCGTTCGGCGAGCAGCTGTGAGCCGATAATAATATGCCCGAGCAGCTGGCCTTCATCCGTGTAATCATTTTCGGGAAACCGCGAAAGCTCTTTCAGCTTGCCGACATCATGAAAAATCGCAGCTGTCACAAGCAGGTCGCGGTTTAAAATATCATACTGCTTTGCAAAGCCCTCGCAGATTCTGGCTACGCCCAGCGTATGCTGCAAAAGCCCGCCGACAAAGCCATGATGCATCGTCTTGGCGGCAGAGTGGAATTTAAACGCTTCCTGGAATTTCGCATCCCCGAAAAAGCCTTCTGACAGCTGCTTTAAATATGTATTTTCCGTCCGTCCAATCAGCTCCATCAGGTCTGCATACATCTTATCTATATTGTACCGGCTGACCGGCAGGTATTCCTTCGGGTCATATTCACCCGGCTGGGCCTTGCGGACACGTTTTACGTTCAGCTGCAAAGCCCCCTGAAAGCTCGTTACATCGCCGACTACATTCAGATAATCCAGCTTTTCAAAATCGTTGATGCCGTTCGATCCCGGATCCCATATTTTGGCATCCAGTGTCCCGGTCTTATCCTGCAGCGTCAGCGACACAAACGGCTTTCCGGCCTTCGTCACAGACGGCTGCTTATTTTTGCACAGATAAATTTCATTTATGCGCTCCCCTTCGCGCAGAGTTTCTATATAACGCATCTTTCTGCCTCCATTTTGTCATTCTTCCTTACCGCAGCACACCGACTTCCAGCGTGCAGTTAAATTTCTTATATCCATCCGCATTCTGCCGGTTTACCGTTATCCTGGCCTCATCACCCTTTTTCAGCTTCATCAGTGCCTTCTGGTAATCCTTCATGGTCAGGATTTCTTTTTTGTTTACCGCAGCAATCACATCCCCGGTCTGCAGCCCTGCGGTCATGGCAGGGGAGTCTGCGACTGCTTCTTTAATGTATACCCCTTTTGGAATATCGTATTCCTTTGAAATCGCATCGGTAACCGTGCTGCCCTTAATGCCCAGATACGGAATATTCAGGCCGTTGGACAAAAACTCGATAATGTCTTTCAGTTCCGAAATCGATACGGCTGTCAGCGTATTCTGTTCTTTCTGGATATTGGATGATTTTAAGAACAGTCCGATAACCTCGCCGTCTGTATTTATCAAAACGCCGTTTCCTTTTGTATTGGAAACAATATTGGTTGTAAATACCGTGTAATTGCGGTCTTCCGTTGTAATGGTATTGGTTACGGAAGTAATATTTCCTGTCAGTATCGAATAATTGGTGCCCAGAGGGCTTCCAAGCGCCACAACCATTTTTCCCTGCCGCAGATTCAGCGAATTGCCCAGCACGGCTGTCTCAATTTCATCCATTGTTTCAGCTGCGATGTTTTCCACCGGAACGCCCAGCACGGCTATTCCGGTATTGCCATCGTATTTTTTCAGTTCCGCGTCCAGCGTGTCGTTGTTGATAAAGGTCACGCGGATTTCTTTTACATCGCGGATAACCTCGTATTCGGTCAGAATAAGCAGCTCCCTGCGGCTGTTCCCGATAATCAGCCCGGATGCCTGGCCAGGCGCTTCATAAGGCGAGTCAAAAATATCCACGCCTTCCTTTACACCCGTTACCGTTACAATGGATTTATTGACGCGGTTTCCAATCTGGTACAGCTGGTTCTGCAGTACCTGGTAATCGTCCAGCGTCATCTCTTTCCGTTCGGTCACATACACCGTTTTTTGTTCTTCATCGTCTTCTTCCGGCTTTTGCTCCTCATCGGCTCTGGTTTCCTCATTATCCGCCAGCGAATCCCCTGTATTGTCATCATCCGTCAGGGTATCTTTCGGAATGCCGACCCACTGTTCTTCTTCCTTCTGAAACCATGGCTCCATGACAGGCCGCAGCGCACAGAAAATAAAGCATGAGACGACCCCAAACAAAACCGCATATCCGGCCACGGCAAATCCGCGCTGGACTGCCTGTTTTTTATTTAATGGCTTGTCTTTTATCTTTTCTTTTATAAAATGCTGACCCTCATTTCTGCCTGGCATGAAAAACCTCCTCTTTTGCATACCCTTTTTGCATACCCTGTACATTTTTGTTTTTCGATACCTTATGTAAAGATTATACGTGCAAATGGCATTTATTTCAAGAAAATAGTGATTTTTCTTTGGAATATTACTTTCCACGCAGCGGATTATAGGGTAAAATATAAGCAGTGCAAGAACTGAGAAAGGAATCTGTTATGAATAAAAAAGTTCTCTATACTTTGGAATATTATAAAATTACCGAACAGCTGGCCAGCCACGCTTCCTCTGACTGGGCAAAGGAACACTGCCAGCACTTAAAGCCGATGACAGACAAAGCCAAAATCGAGCAGGCACAGACCGAGACTGCCGCAGCGCTTTCGCGTATGTTCCGCAAGGGAAGCGTTTCGTTCAGCGGCATACACAAAATCGGCCTTTCCTTAAAGCGCCTGGAAGCCGGCGGGGTTTTAAGCATTGAGGAGCTGCTGCATACGGCTTCGCTGCTGGACGCCGCCAAACGGGTAAAAAACTACGGACGCAAAGACCGTGACGACCTGCCGGGCGATACGCTCGACGCGATGTTCCAGGCCATCGAGCCGCTGACGCCGTTATGTGAGGAAATCCGCCGCTGCATTCTATCAGAAGATGAAATTGCAGATGATGCGAGCGTGCAGCTGAAATCCATCCGGCGGAGCATCCAGGGCATGAACGGAAAAATCCACGCCCAGATGAACAAAATCCTCAACAATTCCACAACCAGGACGTACCTGCAGGATGCCGTCATAACGATGCGCAACGGCCGCTACTGCCTTCCGGTACGCGCCGAATACAAAAACCAGATTTCCGGCATGATACACGACCAGTCCGCTTCCGGCTCGACCTTTTTCATCGAGCCGGCCAGCGTCGTAAACCTGAATAACGAATTAAAGGAACTGTTTTTAAAAGAACAGGATGAGATTGACAAAATCATTGCCACCCTGAGCAGCCAGGTGGCATCTTACAGTTCAGAGCTGTTAAATAACTACAAACTGCTGACAACGCTTGACTTTATTTTTGCAAAAGCCGCGCTCGCCCAGGAGCATAATGGCACGGCACCGGAATTTAATACCGAAGGACGCATCCGCATCCGGCGCGGCCGCCACCCGCTGTTAAATAAAAAAACCGTCGTGCCGATTGATGTCACGCTCGGAGAAGATTTCCGCCTGCTCGTTGTGACCGGCCCGAATACGGGCGGCAAGACCGTTTCCCTGAAAACCGTCGGGCTGCTGACGCTGATGGGACAGGCCGGACTGCATATCCCGGCCGGCGACCGTTCGCAGCTGGCGGTATTTGAAAATGTATATGCGGATATCGGGGACGAGCAGAGCATCGAACAGAGCCTGAGTACCTTTTCCTCGCATATGACGAATATTGTAACGATTTTAAAAAAGGTGACCCCGGACTGTCTCGTGCTGTTCGACGAGCTGTGCTCCGGCACCGACCCGACCGAAGGCGCGGCACTGGCTATTTCCATTCTTTCCAGGCTGCTGCAGCGCGGCGTGCGCACCATGGCAACGACGCATTACAGTGAGCTGAAGGTGTTTGCCCTCTCGACAGACGGCGTGCAGAATGCCTGCTGTGAATTTGACGTGGAGACACTGAGCCCGACCTACCGCCTGTTAATCGGGATTCCCGGGAAAAGCAACGCGTTTGCAATATCGGGCAAGCTGGGCCTGCCGGAAGACATTATTACCGATGCCAGAGGACGGATTACTGCAAACGAACAGAATTTTGAAGATTTGATTGCAGACCTGGAAAACAGCCGCAGTACGATTGAAAAAGAACGCCTGGAAATCGAACAGTACAAAAAAGAAATCGAAAAGCTCCATGCCCAGGCTGAAAGCCGCCAGGAAAAGCTGGACAGCCGCCGTGACAAAATTCTGCAGGAAGCAAACGAACAGGCTCTCGCGATTTTGAAAGAAGCCAAAGACGCAGCCGATGCCAGCATCCGCAATTTCAACAAATTCGGCACAACAAATCCGACTGCCAGCGAGCTGGAAAAGGAACGCTCCGCGCTGCGCAGCAAAATGAACGAAACCGAAGCACGCCTGGCCCAGAAGCAGAAACAGCCTGCTGCAAACAGCAAGGTGCCCAAAAAACTCCGCCTCGGCGATTCTGTCCGGGTACTGAGCTTAAACCAGCGCGGCACGGTTTCCACGCTGCCAAATGCCAAAGGCGACCTGTTTGTCCAGATGGGCATTCTGCGAACCCAGGTCAATATCAAAGACCTGGTACTGCTTGAAGACGATTCCGCCGGTTCCGGCAGCCGGAAAAAAGCTGCCAAAACAAGCGCCGGCAAAATCCGCATGTCCAAAGCTGCCAGCATTTCCGCCGAAATCATGCTGATTGGCAAAACCGTGGACGAAGCCATTATGGAGCTGGATAAATACCTGGATGACGCTTACCTCTCGCACCTGTCCACCGTCCGCGTCGTACACGGCAAAGGCACCGGGGCACTGCGCAGCGCCGTCCACACACACCTGCGCCGCATCAAATATGTGGACTCCTTCCATCTGGGCGAGTTCGGCGAAGGCGATTCCGGCGTTACCATTGTGGAGTTTAAATAATGATTTGCAAGTTTATCCAGGAGGATTTATGGCCAGTAAACAGAAAATATTAATTGTAGATGACGATGTCAATATCGCCGAGCTGATTTCCCTTTACCTCACAAAGGAATGCTTTGAGACGAAAATCGTCAACGACGGGGAAGAAGCGCTGACTGCCTGGCAGCAGTTTTCCCCGAACCTGATTCTGCTAGACCTGATGCTGCCCGGCATTGACGGCTATCAGGTCTGCCGGGAAATCCGGGCCAAAAGCAATGTCCCGATTATTATGCTCTCCGCAAAAGGCGAGATTTTTGACAAAGTGCTGGGACTCGAGCTTGGTGCGGACGATTATATTATGAAGCCGTTTGATTCAAAGGAAATGGTGGCACGCGTCAAAGCCGTGCTGCGGCGTTTCCAGCCTGTCAAGCCCGCAGAGACGCAGCCGGCCCGGAAGCTGGTGGAATATCCGGGCCTTACGGTAAATCTGTCCAATTACAGCGCGGAATACAATGGACGCCTGCTCGATATGCCGCCAAAGGAGCTCGAGCTGCTTTATTTCCTGGCATCCTCGCCAAACCAGGTATTTACGCGCGAGCAGCTGCTGGACAATATCTGGGGCTATGAATATATCGGCGACACACGTACCGTAGATGTGCATGTCAAGCGGCTCCGTGAAAAAATCAAAGATACCGACCACTGGGGAATCGCCACGGTCTGGGGCATCGGGTACAAATTTGTAGCCAAATAGCTGCCCCATTTCTGAAAGGAGCCTATGAAACGTACACTTTATTTAAAATTTTTAACCGGCTACCTGATTTTGGGAATCCTCGGATTTATCCTCGTATCTACGCTGACGAATTACATGCTCCAAAAACAGGTGCTGGTTTCCGAAGCACGCACCCTGTATACCGAATGCACGGAAATCGCATCCAGCTATGCTGCCAATTATTACGACGGCAGCATGGAGCTGTCCGAGCTGCACAGCCACCTGGAAACCATCAGCCGCTACATGAATACAAAGATAAAAGTGACCGATGTGTCCGGGCGGATTATGATTGATTCCAGCGATCTCAGCGGATTCAGTACCGATAAAACCATTGCCGGATTTAATATCAGCGATTTCGGCACCCGCTATTATACAGTCAGCCGCTTTTACGATACCTTTTCCGAACCGTACCTGACGGTTTTTGCGCCGATTACGCCAAATTACCGGGTGCGCGGATATGTGCTTATCCACAAGCCGG
>OFHA01002134.1_pt1 | contig 12083 bp, 10 predicted proteins | sample 1521891 | NCBI WGS metagenome assembly OFHA01 (sample SAMEA3504089, study PRJEB24116) | mouse gut metagenome | biome: mouse gut; feature: mouse-associated habitat; material: faeces | place: Denmark | collected 2011 | reverse complement strand
CTTCTTTCCCGGCGGCTGTGTATTCATGATAATCCCTGTTCAATCAGCTCTCTCAGTTTTCCAAAGGCATCCTTAATTCCCCCTACTTCATTGATCACGCCTTCCTCTACCGCCTGCTTTCCCACCAGAACGGAACCTACATCCTTCGTCAGCTGCCCTGTCTCCAACATCAGCTTCAGCAGCCTCTCCTCCGAAATTCCGCTGTGGGAGGTAATAAACCCGGCAATCCGATCCTGGATCTTCTGAAAATAATCAAAGGTCTGAGCCACCCCGATAATCAGCCCTGTCATCCGCACCGGATGGATCATCATCGTCCCTGTCGGCACAATAAAAGAATAATCCGTAGAGACCGCAAGCGGCACACCGATCGAATGACTTCCGCCAAGTACCAGGGATACCGTAGGCTTGCTAAGGGACGCGATCATCTCGGCAATGGAAAGCCCCGCCTCCACATCGCCGCCCAGGGTATTAAGAAGAATCAGCAGGCCGTCTATTTCGTCGCTGTCTTCGATTTCTGCCAGCATGGGAAGCAGATGTTCGTATTTGGTAGCCTTGGTATTGCCGCTTACCGCCTCATGTCCCTCGATCTCCCCGATAATGGTAATCAATTTGATCCGGTGCTTTGAGGAATTCTCTTCTAGATTCACCGTTCCCATCTCTTTGATCTGTTCGTTCTTTTTTTCGTCCGCCTCCGCCGCTTTTCCGTCCCGTCCTGTTTTTGTGCGGTGGCAGTCCTTCCTTCCGTCAATATCCTTATACATTAAGAAACACCTCCATACCCTCTAGTATGGAAGTGTTTTCATCAAATTATACCTGAGTGAACGCCTGAGCGATATCTGCAATGATATCATCCGCGCTTTCCAGTCCTACGCTGAAACGAATCAGATCCGGGCGTACTCCTGCCTCCATCAGTTCCTTATCATTCATCTGACGGTGCGTATGGCTGGCCGGGTGCAGCACGCAGCTTCTTGCATCCGCAACATGGGTTACAATCGCAATCATCTTTAAGCTGTCCATCATCTTCACGGCAGCGTCTCTTCCGCCCTTTAGCCCAAAAGTCAGCACGCCGCAGGTACCGTTTGGCATATATTTCTGTCCCAGCTCATAGTAAGGATCGCCGGATAGTCCCGGATAGTTCACCCAGGCAACCTTTTCATGATTTTTTAAATATTCCGCGGCTTTTTTAGCATTCTCACAATGTCTTGGCACGCGAAGATGCAGCGTTTCCAGTCCCAGATTCAAGAGAAACGCATTCTGAGGGGACTGAATTGAGCCAAGGTCGCGCATAAGCTGAGCCGTTGCCTTCGTAATATAAGCGCCTTTTCCAAACTTCTTCGTATATACGATTCCATGATAGGTCTCATCCGGAGCGGTAAGCCCGGCGAACTTCTCGCCGTGGGCTTCCCAGTCAAAGTTCCCGCTGTCTACAATTGCTCCGCCGACGCAGGAAGCATGTCCGTCCATATATTTTGTGGTGGAATGAGTTACGATATCGGCGCCAAACTCGAACGGATTGCAGCCTATCGGCGTCGCAAACGTATTGTCCACGATCAGCGGACAGTGATGGGCATGGGCAAGCCTTGCAAACTTCTCAATGTCCAGCACCACCAGCGCCGGATTTGCTATCGTCTCCGCCAGCACACATTTTGTGTTGTCCCGAAACGCCTTCTCAAGCTCCGTCTCCGAATCATCCGGATCTACCACGGTGCAGGAAATCCCCATTTTCTTCATCGTACAGGTCAGAAGATTGAAGGTGCCGCCGTAGACCATGGAGGACATGACCACATGATCCCCCGCTTCACAGATGTTGAATACCGCATAATAATTTGCCGCCTGCCCGGAACTGGTCAGCATCGCCGCGAAGCCGCCCTCCAGTTCGCAGATTTTCGCTGCCGCCATATCGTTGGTAGGATTCTGCAGCCTGGTATAGAAATAGCCGGTATCCTCCAGATCAAAAAGCCTGCCCATCTGTTCCGAACTGTCATACTTAAAGGTAGTGCTCTGTATAATCGGCGCAAGCCTCGGCTGCCCGTTTTCGGGCTTCCACCCCGCCTGTACACAAATAGTATCTTTTTTATATCCGCTCATATGAAAATCCCGCCCTTTCCGCAGCCCCGGTCCTGCCGGTTTCATCCCTTACGGTTATTTCTTCCGCACCGGCATATATTCTTTCCGAAGTTCCTCCATCATCTCACAGTACGTTTCCTTACATTCTTCCTGCGCGCCCGCCCTGATAAAAGCCACACAGGGCGCAAGGTAATGATCCCAGAGCCAGATATACTTTGCCTCAGCCTCGGCATCCTTTGCGATCCGCTTTACCAGCGTCGGCGCGATATCATAGTATTCCCCGATCAGGGCCTGTCCCTCTTTTGTGGCGGAAAGATATCCGTCACGAAACTCCTTGATCAGCCGCAGTTCTTCGCAGTCTTCTCCCTTGTTCAGATTCTGACAGACCGCCGTTGTCACATAACAGAGTTTCCGTTTAAATCCTTTGACAATGGAGTCATAGTCGGAGGCGATAATGTTGCTGTCCTTAAAACTCTTCCCCCACTCCTTACAGATTGCTTCAGCCAGTTCATCCGCCCTGGTCCCGCCGATCTCCTTAACGGAGGGCAGCACATAGACGGCCATAAACATATTTTTATCCATCTGCACGGTGAATTTTTCATTCTTTTTCTTCACCTGCTCCAGTTCCGCTTCCTGTGTCCGGATAAAACCGCCCGCTATCTGATGGCAGATTCCGTCGAAGCTTTCCGCATCATCCGGCGCATTATCAAGCACCAGCTTGATGGCGGTATAAAAAGCATAGTTTTCCTCCTTATAGCGCTCGAACAGTTCGTGGTAGGAATCCTTTCTAAAGGCACGCACCTTCGCGGAATAATCCCTGCACGCCGCGCCCGCATGCTCCAGAACAAAATTTAAGTTTTCATAGCACTTGCCGGCATCCTTCGCCTTTCCGGCAGGCTTCTTTAAATCGGCTTCGACATCCGGCTGTATAACATCAGTCTCTCTTAAGTCGATCTTTTCTCCGCAGAACATGCACAGGATTGATTCCCTGCCTGTGGGAGCCTGCATTTGTTCTTTACAATGGGGACATTTGATCAATACGGTTTCCATGTTTTATCCTTTCACAGCATTTTATTCGTTCCAGTTGTGATACACCGCCTGGACGTCATCGTCATCCTCCAGCAGATCCAGCGTCTTTTGCAGGTTCTTTACGGCGGTCTCGTCTGTCAGGTCCACATAATTCTGAGGAATCATCGTCACTTCCACGGAAACCATCAAAATACCGGCCTTTTCCAGAGCCTGTCTCACACTCTCGCAGTCGTCCGGCGCCGTCAGCACTTCATAGCTGTCCTCTTCCTCGTTGAAATCCTCCGCGCCCGCGTCCAAAGCCAGCATCATCACCTCATCCGCATCCGTGTCGCATTCTTCCTTGTCGATAATGATCTGCCCTCTTTTATCAAACATATAGGACACACAGCCCTGGGTACCAACATTGCCCTGTCCTTTGGTAAAGGCGTTCCTGACATTGGCCGCGGTACGGTTTTTATTGTCCGTCAGTGCGTCCACGATGATCGCGATACCGTTCGGGCCGTAGCCTTCGTATGTAACGACTTCGTAGTTTACGTTATTGGAGTCTCCGGCTGCTTTTTTAATCCCGCGGTCGATCGTATCGTTTGGCATGTTATTGGATTTGGCTTTTGCGATAACATCTCTTAACTTACTGTTGTTCGCCGGATCCGGACCGCCTTCTTTTACTGCGATCGCAATCTCCCTGCCGATGATCGTAAATATTTTTCCTTTTGCCGCATCGTTTTTTTCTTTTTTATGTTTGATGTTGGCAAATTTGGAATGTCCTGACATAGTAACTCCTCTTTTCCTTATTTATCTTTTTACGTTTTCTTTATTCTACCATTCTTTCCCCATCCTGACAAGAACTATCGGACAGAGCGTGATTGAAACATGAAATCCTCGTTCACTCACGCTCTGCCCTGACAACGGAAACTTTCTGTATCATTTTATTTTCTACGGCAAGAATCTTAAAACGATAACCGTGTGATTCCACTTCGATCCGATCGTTCTCTTCCGGTATCCTGTCTATTTTAGAAATCAGAAAACCGTTTAACGTTTCGTATGCGTCCTCTTCTGCCGAGGAAATGCCAAGCGCTTTTTCTACGTCTTCAAAATCCGCCATTCCGTTGATCAGAAAACTGCCGTCTGTCTGACGCTTGATCATCTCTTCGTATTCGTCATGCTCATCTAAAATATTGCCGACAATTTCCTCTAAAATATCCTCCATGGCAACAATGCCGGCCGTCTGTCCGTACTCATCCACAACGATGACCATGTGGTTTTTCTTTGCCTGCATTTCGGTAAATAACGTATTGATATTTCTTGTCTCCGGAATAAAATCCACCTTCCGGACCAAATCCCGGATATCTTTAATTTTCTGCCCGTAACGCTCCTGCTGTGTAGAAATCTTGAGCGCTTCTTTGATATGCAGCACGCCGATCATATTGTCAATGTCGTCTATGTACACGGGAAATCTGGAATTTGCCCTCTCGGTCATAAAATCCATGGCCTCTGCAAACGTCATATTTCCGTCAAGCGCAATCACATGCTTCCGATGCGTCATAATATCCCTGGCTTCTTTGTCGCCGAACTCAAAGATATTATGAATCATTTCCGCTTCGCTTGCCAGAAGCACGCCCTGCTCATGCCCTTCGTTTACCATGGACATAATCTCTTCTTCTGTCAGATCCTCCGGATCTTCTTTCGGATCTATTCCAAAAAGACGAACCAGGCAATACGAAACGAGCTCTAGGAACTTTACAAACGGAACTGACGCCGCCGTAAGAAATGCGGTAATCCTGCAGAATCTTTTTCCCCAGCGTTCTGTTTTCTTCTCAGCGATTTTCATTGGAGCATACATGCCGAATGCCAAAAGCAGCATCCAGTAAACGATCCCTATACACAGCCGCGGCAGCGGAGGAAATTCGGAAATCACATATACGCCTGCAAAAAGATGCAGTCCCGTCACAATAAACTGCAGAGTATGTACGCTGCCGGTTGGTTTTTTCCAAAGCAGCAGCAATAAAGATGCCCGTTTGTCTCCCTCTTTTGCCTGTTTCTCCAGACGGCCTTCATTCATATTTGACATTGCTGACAAACAACCGTACAGAACGATATGCAGAATCAAAAACAGTAGCAATACGATCAGCCCTATATGAGGACTCCCACCATCATCCATGTTACATTCTCCTTCAATTATCTCCGGAATTCATTACAAACATTTGAAATATACCATTATCCGGTACATTCGTCAAGGTTATGTAAGCAATTCCAGACTTACTTCCAGTGCCTTATCGACTTTAAACAGCATGCTGCTGTCCAAATGGCACACTTTGTCTTTTAATCTTTTTTTATCGATTGTCCGAAGCTGTTCCAGTAAAATAACAGAATCTTTTACCATATCGTATTTTTCACTGTCCAACGCCACATGCGTCGGCAATTTCGCCTTATGCATCTGTGATGTGATCGCCGCGCAGATTACGGTCGGAGAATGCCGGTTGCCTACGTCGTTTTGAATAATCAAAACCGGACGCACGCCACCTTGCTCAGATCCGATCACCGGACGAAGATCTGCGTAATAAATGTCGCCTCTTTGAATCGCCATAATGTTCTCCCTTCCTGTCTTTCACTTGATAGGAAGAGTATTTCCGGTTTTTTTTGTTCTATTCAATTTTTTTGCGAACATAATGTCTTGGCACGCGTTTTCCGATATCACAGGCAAATTCATAGTTAAAACGCCCGGAAAGGCGCCCCAAATCTTCCATGGAAATCTGTTCTTCACCGTCCCTGCCCAAAAGCGTAACCGGATCCAAAAGCTTTACATCGGGAATCTCCGTCACATCTACCATAAACTGATCCATACAGATTCTGCCGAGAATCGGCGCTTTTTTCCCACGAATCAGCACATAGCCTTTGTTTGAAAGGCTTCTGGGATATCCGTCTGCATACCCTGCCGGTATGGTAGCGATCCTTTTTCGCTCCGTAAGGCGGTATGTCCCTCCATAACTGATACAGCTGCCCGCTTCCAGCGTCTTGATATGTATCACCGTACTCTTTAATTCCATCACAGGTCGAAGACAAATCGCAGCCCGGTCCGATTCTTCCGAAGGCCACAGCCCATATAAAATAATCCCGGCACGCACAAGATCCAAATCGGCTTCCGAAAATTCCGCAATGGCGGCGCTGTTCGAGCAGTGTTTATATGAAACGTACACATGTCTGTCCTCCAAGAAAGTAAGCATTTCCCGATACAGAGCCAGCTGCCTGCGGCTTTCTGTTTTGTCTCTTTCATCCGCTCTCGCAAAATGGGTAAATAACCCTTCGATTTCAATTCCGGGCAGCGCAGCAATCTCTGCAATTTCATCCGCGGCTTCCCGCGTGACCGGATATCCGATCCGCCCCATCCCCGTATCAATCTTAATATGAAGCAGCGCTTTCGTGTCGGCTTTTCGCGCAGCCGCATCGTATGCTTTCGCCATCTCATAAGAATACACCGTGGGCCGTATGTTTTGCCGGACTAACGCTTCATAATCCTCCGCAAACGTATAGCCCAGAATCAACACCGGTTTTTGGATTCCAAAATCCCGAAGCGCAAACGCCTCTTCCGCCGAAGCGACAGCAAACCCGAACACTCTTGTTTCACGCTCCAGCATTCTAGAAATCTCAAGAGCGCCGTGCCCATAACCGTCTGCCTTTACTACGGCAATAATATCGGTACCGGATGAAATTTTCTTCTGAATAGAATCTAAATTATAGGAAACCGCATCCAGGTCGATCGTTGCATAAATTCTGCCATATCCGCTCATTTATCTTTTCCTCCGTCGAAAATTTCCCGGACTGCCCTTGGGATTTTTTCTAAAAGATCGGACGCCGTCATACTGTGCGCGCCTGTTTCTTCCGCCGCAAAATCTCCCGCCATACCGTGCAGATAAACGGCAAGCGCCGCAGCCGCTTCACAGCTTGTTCCCTGCGCCAAAAATCCTGCCAGGCACCCGGCGAGAATATCGCCGCTTCCTCCGGTCGCCATACCGTGGTTTCCGGTTCGATTGACGACAAACCTGCCGTCCGGCATTCCGATCACCGTTCTGGCGTCTTTTAATACACAAACAGACTGATGACGTTCTGCAAAACCCGCTGCCGATCCTGTCAGATCCTTACGGATGTCCGAAACACTCTGCCCTGTCAGCCTGCCCATTTCCCCCAGATGCGGCGTAAGGACGCATGATTCTGAAAGCAGGCGGTAAAGGTTCTTGTTTTGGGAAAGTATATTCAGCGCATCCGCATCCAATACAATTTTTTTCTTCGGATACTGTAAAACCTCCTCCACCAGAAACCGCGCGGCATGGGAATCCGACAGACCCGGACCGATCAAAACCGCATCTGCCCATTCCATACAGGAAGGCAGCTCTTTGGCCGCTTCCTCTTTCGTATCGTAAACCGTCAGAAGCGCTTCCGGAAGCTTCGTCAGAAGAATGTCGCGGTTTATGCGTGCAGTAAAAATCCTCACCAGACCGACGCCGCTGTCATATGCCGCTTTTGCAGCGAAATAAGCCGCCCCTGCCATAGCGGTACTCCCTGCAATCACAAGTACGTTTCCGTAACTGCCTTTATGGGAATATGCCGTCCTCTCCGGAAGCAGGCGCATCGCACAGTCTCTCTCCAGATAAGCCCCTCTTGGCTCTACGTTGCGTAAACTTTTCTCATCAATGCCGATATCGGCAAGAACAAGCTCCCCGGTATACGATGCGCCCGGATACAAAAACTGACCGACCTTGGCAAAGCCAAACGTAACCGTAAGGTCTGCACGAAACGCTGTATGCCAGACGTTTCCGGTATCCGCCGAAACACCTGATGCAAGATCGACTGCAACTTTGAATGCATCGATCCGGTTCATGATATCGATGCACGCAGCCAACTGCCCCTCGATCATACGGGACAATCCGATCCCAAACAATGCGTCTACCACAACGGCATACGCCAAATCCGGCTGCGGTCCCATTGTCTCGGGAATCTCATATCGACAGGCGGTTTCGTACTGCGCCTTTGCCTCCGCCGTCATTTTATTTTTATCTGCCGGTATCCAAACTTCCACATCATATCCCGCCAAATAGAACAGCCTTGCCGCTGCAAGGCCGTCTCCGCCATTATTTCCCGAACCGCAGACGATCAGTATCCTGCCCGCGTTTTTTTCTATGCGCCTGGATACTTCTGCAAATACTGCCAGAGCGGCGCGCTCCATCAGCACTGCAGAAGGTATGCCGTAATATTCTATGGTATTGCGGTCGCACTGTTTCATTTCTGCGCTGTTTAAAAGCTTATACACGTTTGTCACCTCAGCTTTGTTTATGTTTGACAAGATTATACGATAGCTGCATCAGGCTGTCGGAAAGATGTACATTTTCCACGACAACCTGTTTATCCGCCAGCTTTAAATCCACATTTGCAAAATTCCAGATCGCCGGAATCCCAAGGTCTGCCAGATGGTTGGCGATCGTATCCGCTTTTGTTTTCGGCATGGTCAGCGCCGCAATATTTACCCGCTCTTTTTTGCAGAACGCATCCAGTTCCTCTAACATATGGATGCCGATCCCCCGGACCGTCTGCCCTTTCAGTTCCGGATTGATGTCAAACAGAGCAATAATCTTAAAACCGAATTTTTCAAATTCCACGTAATTTGCAAGCGCCTGTCCGAGATTTCCCGCTCCTACAATAATAATATTATGCGTTTCTCCAAGCCCTAATATTTTTCCGATTTCTTCATATAAATATTTTACGTTATATCCGTATCCCTGCTGCCCAAACCCGCCGAAATTATTCAAATCCTGACGGATCTGGGATGCCGTAACGCTCATACGCCTGCTTAAATCTTTGGATGAAATCCGCTCCATACCCTCGTCGATTAATTCGCCCAGGCATCTGTAATATCTGGGTATCCTGCGTATGACTGCCTGTGAAATTTCTTTCTCCAATGGAACACCTCCCGGTTTAAACCGAATCCATTCCGAATCAACCGCCCGAATTTTCTTCTGCAAGCGCCTCCCATGTCTCATAAAGCCGTTCCAAAGCTTCCTGAACCTGCGTCATTCGTTCATGGATTTCGGAAAGCTTTGCAGAATTTGTCGCATGATCCGGATCATTCAATTCATCGTTCAATACCTTGATTTCGGCCTCTTTATCCGCAATCTCTTCCTCTGTGCGATTTAACTGTGCAGCTTTTTTGCGTTCTTTTGCCTGCTCTTCTTTTTTCTGCTTCCATTCTTCCTTTGCGGAATCGTTTTTTTGCAGACCGTTCCTATCGTTCTTTTCCGGACGGATCTTCGCCATCTGTACTTCACGCTTTTCCAGGTAATAATCGTAATTCCCAATATAATTTACAACCGTTTGATCCGTCAGATCCAATATTCGGGAAGCCGCTTTGTTGATAAAATATCGGTCATGGGATACGAACAATACCGTCCCGTCATATTGGTTCAGCGCCTCTTCCAAAATCTCTTTTGATATAATATCCAAATGGTTCGTCGGCTCATCCAGAATCAGAAAATTTGCCTCCGAAAGCATCAGCTTTGCCAGAGAAAGCCGTCCTTTTTCCCCGCCGCTTAAATCACCGACCCGTTTAAACACATCATCTTCCGTAAACAAAAATGCCGCCAGCATCGAACGGATCTGCGTGTTGTTCATGCCGGGATGTTCATCGGAAATTTCTTCAAACAAAGTCTTTGCATCGTTTAGCACCTGATGCTCCTGATCGTAATATGCAACATGTACATTCGTCCCAAATGAAATCTCTCCTGCGTCAAACGGAATCATCTCATTGATGATTTTTAACAGGGTGGTTTTTCCGGTTCCGTTATCTCCGATCAACGCTACATGTTCTCCGCGTTTTATTTCAAAAGAAATATCCGAAAACAGCCGGTTGTTTCCAAATGATTTTGCAAGCCGTGTGACTTCCAGCACATCGTTTCCGCTAGTAACCGCAGGGTGAAACCGGATTTTCATATCCGCGTTCTCCTGCGCCGGTCTATCTAAGCGTTCCACTTTATCCAGCATCTTTTCCCGGCTTTCGGCGCGTTTGATAGACTTTTCCCGGTTAAAGGATTTTAACTTTGCAATAACTTCTTCCTGATGCTTAATCTCCCGCTGCTGATTTTCCCAAGCTTTTTGCTCCGCTTTGCGCACAGCCGCTTTTTTAACGGCATAATCCGAATAATTTCCCCGAAATACTGATGCCTGATGCCGCGATAATTCAATGACCTTCGTTACGATTTTATCCAAAAAATAACGGTCATGGCTGACAATTAACACGGCGCCCGTATAGTTGGACAAAAACGTTTCCAGCCATGCGATCGACGACATATCCAAATGGTTTGTCGGCTCGTCCAAAATCAAAAGATCCGGCTTTGTCAAAAGCAGTTTTCCCAGAAAAACCCTCGTCTTCTGCCCGCCGGAAAGCTCTGCCACCGGACGGTGAAAATCTTCTTCCGAAAACCCGAGCCCCCGGATAATCCCCGTAACTTCACTGCGGTAAGCATATCCGTTCTTAAGCTCAAACGCATGGTGGAGCCGATTATATTTTTCCAGCAGCCGCTCTAATGCTTCTCCCTTTTCTGCAGGCATCTTCTCTTCCATCTCACGCAGCTGCATCTCCATCTGCACAAGCTCCTCTTTAGCCGAAAGCGCTTCCTCGAAAATCGTACGCGTACCTGAAATTTCCTGGTACTGTGCCAGATATCCCACAGAGATATGTTTGGAAAGAACCACGTCTCCGGCGTCGGCGGAAAGAATACGCATAATGATTTTCAGAAGCGTAGACTTTCCCGCGCCGTTGATCCCTACAATTGCCGCTTTTTCATGTTCATTGATATGAAACGAAATATCCTTTAAAATTTCATCCGTGCCAAAGGATTTGGATATATGCTGACAGTCTAATATCATAAAGCCGCCTCTAAACTGCTGCGGATCGCCCGAATAAATTCCTGGCTGTTTAATACGGTCGGATTTTCAATCGACGTGATCAGCGCCAGATCTTTTGTCATCCTGCCTTCCTCGATCGTTTGGATGCAGGCTTTCTCCAGTTTGTCCGCAAATTCCATAAGTGCCGAATTTTCGTCCAGCTCCCCGCGTTTTCTTAAAGCGCCGCTCCATGCAAAAATCGTCGCCACCGAATTCGTCGATGTTTCTTCTCCGTTTAAATGCTTATAGTAATGTCTCTGCACGGTTCCGTGCGCTGCCTCGTATTCATAATAACCGTCCGGCGATACAAGTACGGAAGTCATCATGGCAAGCGAACCGAATGCAGAGGAAATCATATCGCTCATGACATCTCCGTCATAATTTTTACACGCCCAGATATATCCGCCTTCTGATTTCATCACACGGGCAACGGCATCGTCGATTAAGGTATAAAAATATGTGATGCCCGCTTGTTCAAACGCTTCTTTGTACTCGGCATCAAAAATCTCCTGGAAAATATCTTTAAAGGTATGATCGTATTTCTTGGAAATCGTATCTTTCGTGGCAAACCACAGATCCTGCTTCACATCCAGCGCATAAGTAAAACAGCTTCTGGCAAAACTTTCGATCGAAGCGTTTACGTTATGCTGCCCCTGAATGATGCCTGCACCTGTAAAATCATGGATCACCTCGCTCGTTTTGCTCCCGTCTTCGGCCGTATAGACAAGCTCTGCCGTACCGGCGCCGGGAACCTTGATTTCTACGGCTTTATAGACGTCTCCGTACGCATGCCTTGCTATGGTAATCGGTTTTTTCCAGTTTCTGACGCAAGGCTCAATGCCTTTGACAATGATCGGCGCACGAAATACCGTTCCGTCTAACATGGCACGGATCGTTCCGTTGGGGCTTTTCCACATTTCCTTCAGATGGTACTCGTCCATCCTTGCAGCATTCGGCGTGATCGTCGCACATTTTACGGCAACGCCGTATTTTTTTGTGGCATTTGCGGAGTCTGCCGTTACCTGATCATTCGTCTCGTTTCTATGTTCCAGTCCAAG
>OFHA01002133.1_pt1 | contig 12084 bp, 10 predicted proteins | sample 1521891 | NCBI WGS metagenome assembly OFHA01 (sample SAMEA3504089, study PRJEB24116) | mouse gut metagenome | biome: mouse gut; feature: mouse-associated habitat; material: faeces | place: Denmark | collected 2011 | reverse complement strand
GCTTCTCGCCGGGATTACCCAGCTTATTACAGTAATGGTGGCTGATAAACTGCACCGGCATCAATATATCCGCAGTTTAAAGCCTCTGATTGCATAACCTTATATACCGCATACCGTTTCACGGGCAGATATCCTTATCTGCTTTGTTTTCATGGCTTAAAATCCTTGTTATCCACATCCACCTCCTGTAAGTCCGGCTCAACCGGGCCTTTTCCCTATTGGAATCAAGATTTTGAACTTGTTTCGCAATTACCTAGATCTGTATTAGCATAGGAAGACATAATATACTACCATCAACCTATCTTTTTCTGCTTTTTAACGAAATGGTTCATGATACCTGTAACATCATCTTTGTAAACGATATAATTGATTGCTATATTAATGGCTAAGATCAAGGAAAAGACTATGGCAGCATACAGGAACCATTGCAAAAATGTATCCACTCTGTACTGTATAAATGTAGATCCCCAACAGATCGAACAGCCCAATAACAGATTGATTGACAGTTTTTTCAGAAAATATTTTATGGGTCTGTATATAATATTTTTTTCCAGATAGACTGCATATTGAAGAGCTCTAAAGAACATGGCAATAAATGTACCTATTGCCACTCCTTCGATCCCCCATTTACCTACTAAAAGCAACGAAATGACAATATTAAGACATGCTTCTATATATGCCCCTTTTTTCGTTTGCTTAAAATGTCCTGCTGCAAAAATGATCATATCATAGGGACAACGTATTCCATAGGCAGCTTCAGAGACCACAAGCCAAAACGCAAAATACGGTCGTATATAATCGACATCGCTAACGCCTGCTGTGTATAACTTTATAAAAGGAACAATAAGGATCAGTACACAGGAATAGAATACATTTATCAACATAAAGTTCAGGGTTTCAAACTCATTTAATGTGCGCTCAAGAAGTTTCTTTTCCCCACAGGCAATTATATTTCCAACAGAATCCTTGATCCCCAATGTTACAGAACTGACGATCTTGTATACATTGGATACGATATTGTAGTAAACCGAATAAACAGAGACTTCTAATACGCCAGTAAAAACTGTAAGGACCGTGATATCCGTATTATAATGTATGATATATGCCACATGGTGCGCTAATCCGTCCCACCTTTGGTCTAAAGCTTCTCTATCCGGCAATACATCCTGTTTTATTTTATACCTCATTTTAACAAATCTACCAAGCATCATAGGTCTGAAAACATATACTGCTGCACATGTCAGCTTTAAGGTATGTATGGAAAAATTCATTTTTACGCAGAGCACCGTAAGGATAAGGACACATATTGTACTAATAATCTGTAATGTCGATATAATATAGCTTTTCTGGTCTGCTTGTATAAGTAATTGATAGGTAATGCCAAAATAGTATTGAGCAAATGTACTGATCCCCATGATCAAAACCAATGAAAAGGTAAATATCCATGGAAAGCTATCTCTGACAAAACAGGGGTAGACCAATGCGATCACACCTAAATAGACAACAAAAAAACAGGCTAATCTTTGAAAGAACTGCTCCGTTGCCCGAACGATCCCACTTAACTTATCCATGTCATAGCAGGCCAATGGTTTATACAGGGCAGCTGTTATCACCCCTCCGATCCCGGATTCTAATAAAGCAATATAACTTAAAAATTGGGTGATGGAGGCAATGACACCATTTATTTCTGATCCATAGGTATTAATGATCAAGGATGGAACAACTAATCCATATACGGACGTTATGATTTGCTGTATAAGTAAAAATGAAGTGTTGTAAATTGATTTTTTTAGTCTCATATCGATCTACTCTTCTAAACACAACTTATCTCTGCGTTTTAAATTATATATCCATAAAGCATACTTTCCATCCAATCCTAGCTTATAAACACAGTTCATAAAAGTCTGTTTCATTTTACTGATCTTTGATACCTCTTTGCTCCAAAACCAGGTCGATTCACAATCCAGGGACTGGATCAATTCATTGATCTTCCTCATATACTGTGTGTTTTTTTTACAATATGCTAATAATCTTAGGATCCTTGCCTGCCCATAGAGTCTAAGCATAGGGTCTGATCCCAGATCTTCTCTTATCGTTCTTGCAACTCTGATACAATCCCTTAAAGCATATAAATGGAGTAGATTCTTTTTATCCAATAAAAGTGAATGGCTTGCGCTTCCCTGTATCATGTTATAATTATAGAGACATTCCTGTAATAAGCTGATCTTATTACTCCCTTTTAATGTATACAACATCCACAGGTAATCTTCCCCAATTGGGTATTCCGTAGAAAATTTCCGTATTCCCCCTCCCTTTTCCAGGATAACTTTTCTCCTGAATAATTTATTACATGCCCCACAATCATAATTAACACTTTTCAATTGTTTAACAGCCTCGATTCGGTCTACAGGACCAGATAGTTTTCCATATTGGCATTTTACTCTGTTTTCAGACAGGAAACATCTGTTATATCCACAATATACGATATCTGCGTCATCCTTGGCCATTATCTGTACCATACGACTGTACATCTCCAGATCACATATATCATCTATATCCACAAAGCCGATATAACTACCTGTAGAATTTTCTAGTCCAAGATTTCTGGCTGCACCGACTCCTTTATTTTTCTGGGAAAAAACATGTACTCTGCCGTCCTTCCTTTCCCACATCATACACTTTTTCAGACTATCATCCTCTGAACCATCATCCACTAGAATGATCTCTATTTGATCATAGCTTTGCTTTACTAAATTCTCCACACATGGGTCAATATATGCCTCTCCATTATAGATTGGAATAATGATACTTACTGTTTCATTCATGATCATTTTCTCCATAAAATTATGATATTGTTGTGATACAATACATTATATTGTTGTGAAATATCTCTTAGTGTATCTTTTGTATATTGTGTTATGACAAAGCTGCCATCTTCCACATCGTTAATATCCTTTATAAGCAGACATTCCTCATCTGGATAAAGAAATTGGATCATTTTTCCACCGACCCCTCCATTCAATACATATAAACGATCATGAACGCCTCTTTTTTTATCGTAAGTTTGAATTACATGGACATTCTCATTTGCTGATCTCTGCCATGGAAGGATATCATGTTGGTATGTCTGTGTAAATATAAAAACCTCGCATAAACAGATCAGTATGAACTTTGCTTCATGGGAGATCTTTTCATATCTCAACATAAAAATCGTTGAAAAAATAAAAACCGCGATCAAACTACCGGCAAAAACTGCATCATGATTAGATGAACTCTGAAAGATCCGGGAAAGTGTAAATATATTTCCCATATTGGTATTGACCGATTCCGGTGCAATGTATACAGATGTTACGATAGCAATAACAGACTGTAGGATGATCAGAATAAAAGCTTCTATGTATGACATAGATCTCTGACATATTCCCACCAGACCAACCGCCATCAAAGGACCCAAGGTATATTCAACATATCTTCCGTATATTAATATATCTGTTCTGAGTTCAAATCCGCCAGGCATACCGATTGCAGCGATCCCCACCGCCTGCAGCCAGCCTAAAATAATAAAAATGTATAACAAGATCCTGTTGTCTTTTCTTTTTATTGATTTTTTTAGGCAAATGAATACTCCGGCTCCCACAAGTAATGCTGAAGCAGTAAAGGAATAATATATCTTGCCAATAGCGCTCAACCCGATCCCTCTAAGGACGTTCCACGAAAAAGAGATATTACTTACGATCCCACTAAAATCATTATCCAGAGCTGCTTTTCCACTATCGTTACTATTGATAGGCGAATAAAGCCAGTCCATATAAAGCTGCTTTATCCCGGCCGCTGTCACACACAAAATCACGATCACACAAAGGACCTTAAATATATTCCATATTTTCTTATCCTCTGTACGCTTATAAAAGCAGACCAAAAAAATGACACTATCTATTAATAATCCAATCGTTCTTTGATGGACACAAAAAATATACACTGACAAAAGGAGAAGCAAAAAGATCATTCCGCCTTTTTTATTTCTACTCAGAAGAAACTCCCTTTCAGAGATCATCAGAACAGCCCACACCATAAGCCAATATAGAAGCTGCAATAAGATCTCCGGCATAGTATTATACACAGAAAAGAAATTCGCCGGATATAAAGTGACTATTCCCGCAATAAGGGCGGCCTGTATCGTGTTCTTTTTATCCGAAAAACGTAAGACACATTTGTATGAAACCATAAGGATAAAACACAGCATGATCCCATTGACTACGATCGCTGTCTGATACATTACCACAGGCTCTTGGCTTAATATATATAATATAGGAGACAGGATCACCCCGTATCCCCATCCATAATAACTGTTGGTAGACACCAGAGAATGCCAGGGCTTATCAGTAATAAATGCCGCTGCCGACCAGTAGCCAAACTCATCTCCTATAACGCTGATACACAAATTTTCCTCTATATATTTGATAGTCAATGTCAAGATCACTACTACAAATATTGCCAATATGAAATTGTGCGCATTTCTTTTTATCATGTCAGGACACCTTATGGATACTATCTTCCGATCCCACTCTGGAACCGACTAAATACCTGTAGATCTCTGCTGTTTTTTCCGCTGCTTTTTCCCATGAAAAAAGCTTCGCTCTGTTTTTTCCTTTCTCTATCAAATCCTTTCTTAGATCTTGATCTCTGATTAGATCCCATATACATTCTCTCATACTTCTGACATCATCAGGTTCAAAATATGATGCTGCATTCCCACCGATCTCCGGAAAACAACTTGCATTACTTAAGGCGACTGGACATTCATTTGCAAATGCTTCAAGGATCGGTATCCCAAAGCCTTCATAAAAAGAGGGATAAACAAAGCATAATGCATTTCTATAGGCATCCATCAATCCGCTATCATCTGTACTTAGCTGAATAAATCTGTCAGATAAATGCAATTCGTCTAAAAATCGTTTTTCTGTCTTGGAAAAATTTCCGCCTCCAATACATACGACCTTTAATTCGGCAAAATCACTACATATTTCTGCAACAGCCAATATGAAGTTGTCAAAATTTTTATAAGTATTTCTTGCGCCTACGTACAAAATGTATTGGTTTGGCAAAGTAATATCTGTTTTTTCTTTATCTGCAAATGTCTTTTCCGCTCCCCAGTTGACCACATATATTTTCTTTTCATCGATTCCATAGATCGACAGGATATCTTTTTTGGTATTTTGGGACGGAACGATAATTGCATCTGCCCGTTTTATTGCTTTTTTCTTCAGGTAACACATACGGGCATTACCCAGACTTTTATTTGCACATAATTCTTGTATACAATCATGGACCGTCAATACATATTTTGTTTTATGAGGTAAAATATAATAAAAATATCCTGAATAATATGTAGGGTGTACAATATCACATTTCCGGTGCGTTAATAAAAAAAGGATAAACACAGTCTTATTGATCGCCCTTAAACTATAATTTATCACTGCAGATACCGATGCCAATCGGGAAGAGTGCACCTTTCCCTGAAAGTAAAAATTCTGTGAAAATATTAAGGGATATGAAAGCCGAAGATCTTTCCTGCTTTCCAGTCTTTTATTCACTTCATAAAACACCCTTGATATACCACCCATACGCTGTCTGATAAATATTTGGTAATCATATACCACTTCAATTTTTTTCATCCATCAGTTCTCCAAGCAATTTATATATTTTTTTCTTTGCTGATGCCGTACTATAGCTTTCCAAAAAAAGTTTTCTGTTTTCTTCACTGAATTTGCTGATCTCACTTCTTTTCATCATATAATTGATCTCATGGATAAACTCACTGGCTGTATTGCATCGAATAATATCTTTCATTCCTTCAATTTGATAGCCTTCCAATGCCTCGTCAGAAGCCAGTATCCTTTTTCCGTACATCATTGCTTCGGCTGTTTTTACTTTCATCCCTCCCCCTGAAAAAAGCGGGAGAACCACTAAGTCTGCTTTATCATAATAGTATTGCAAAGAATCAACTGTACCTACTATCCTCACCTTTTCACTTTCAAGTTCATCTCTTATACTTTCCATGCCATTTCCCACAATATCCAGTTTACATTCCACATACGGCATGATGTTCTTACAAAACCAGCGAATCCCTTCTATATTGGGATAAAATGAAGAACCTACAAATAGGATCTCATTTGTTCTGTTTTCTACCGATCTGCATTTAGCATAGGCATCCCTCAGCATAATAGGCAGTATCTCATCTGATCTTCTCCCATAATTTCTGTTTAGTAACAGATCGTCCCTTTCATTTAGACAGATTACTCTGTCCGCCCTTTTTATAACAGCTCTTTCATTCACCCAATCAGAAACAAAACGTGGAACAGCGGTTATTTTCTTTGTAGTAAGTATTCGGTCCATTGCAAATATCTTTTCAATATTATGGCAGAAGACAACTGTTTTCTGCAAGTTGCTTACCTCCCTGATATGTCTGCCAAACCATGTACCATCAAACCAGATGATATCAGCATCACTTGTCCTAATAACAGTCCGCAATGCCATATTTTCATAAAAGCTATATCCGGATCCTCCTAGTAAATATGAAAGATTTCTCTTTATTGGTTTGTCTTTTATGGAAATGATCTTGACCTGGCCTGTTCCGTTCTTTTTGCTTATTTTACATCCATTTATATCAAGAATACATAAGGATACTTCAATACCATCATTTTCCTTAAGAGACTGAAATATATTTTGGGATAATTTATATCCCCCTGACCTGTCATTATGTAAAAAATTTTGCCTGGTAATAAACAATAATTTAATATATTTCCCCTCCCCAATATTCATAATGTTTCACTTTATCCATATAAAACTGTCTGAATCTGTATAGGATCTTCTGTGGCAGAATAATATCCAATGCCTTTTTTATATATGCTTCCACCATATGAAATCCACACCTGAGATTGGATGTATTCAGCCCGTGTTCCTTAAGTATCTGCTCATGCTCTCTTCTTTTTTCGATATACAAACAGGACGAAGCTCCATCCAGATCGTACCTGCATACTATAGTATCCATTTTTTCAAACACACGTTTCTTTTCATAGAGCCTCAATATCAAGTCATAATCAGCACATATGTTATATCTTGGATCGTACATTTGTTTCAAAAAACATTCCCTTGATATAAAACAAGCTTGATGGGAAAAGGGCATCCTTTGACTGATCAATGCCATATCTGCTTTAAACAACCTTGTTCCACTTTTGTCCACCATCAGTGCATCTCCATAATATATATCTGCCTTTTTCTTATCGCTTACTGCTCTTAATATACTAAACACTTTCTTATGACACAGCACATCGCCTGCGTTCAAAAAGAGAAGATACTCTGCCCTACACTTTCCAGCAGCCAGGTTCATTGCATGATAGATCCCCTCATCTCTTTGGCTGTTAACAATAAAGGAAATCTTTTTTTCTGCAAACTTCTCCTCATATTTCCTGATTTTTTCCATAGTACAGTCTTGCGACATCCCGTCCTGGATGATATATTCATAGTTTTCCTGCTCCTGCTGATATACAGATTCAATCGTCCTTTCTATTTCATGTTCACAGTTGAGGCAAACAGTTATAACTGCTATGTTTAAGTCTGCACGATCTACTTTCGTAACACCACTTTCACGATCTGCCATGTTTTATGCTCCTATTTGTCCCAGGTATCGTTGTTCACATATGAAGTCAATAGCATCCCTTAGTTTTTCAGCACTTCCCATGGGTACAAAGCATACAGAACTATCCTCTTTAAACAATTCCCGGTTTGCCCTATTATCTCCACATATCATTACCTTTTGCATACTTTGGTAAATATAGGCTTTTCCAGGTATCGTCCTCTGTGCCTTGTCGATGTCCCGGTTAAAATGCCCTGCCAGACAAAGATCAGCATTGGCGATATATTCTGCAAGTTTTTCCTGGGAAAGCCAATCAATATATTCAACATTCTCCTGAATAGGCTTATGATACTTTTCTGGGATCGGTCCGATGATCTGCAGATAAATATTATCCTTTCCCTTTAATAGAGACACCGCCTTTAACACGATATCAACCCCTTGTAAAGGAAGAACACTTCCAAAATACAACACTACAAACTTATCTTTCAGCTTTTCTTCCTTACGCTGTTCCCGTGGATAGTAAATCGAACGATCTGCTTTCAGATAAAGTGTCTCAAACTTTGTCTGGTCTCCATGAAATTCCTGAATAAAGTATGCCGCATCTGATTTTGTATCCGTAACGACCAGATCAGCTTTTTTGATTACATAAGAATCCATCCAGTGAAAAAACTTTGCCACCGGATTTCTGGCAGTAACTATCTTTCTGTCATTTACCAATGTGTCATAAACAGAAATGAAAAAATCAATTATGATCTTTTTTCCTTTAAATTTTTTAAAAAAAGGAAACACAAGCTGAGGAGCAAAACCTGCAAAAACCACATCAAAGTCTGAACGATTGCATATCAATAATTTCCCCCATATTTCCATTAATCTTCCTGCATAGTTTTTCTTACCGGAAAAAACTTTTTTTAGTTGGGCCGCCTCCTTTTCAAGGATATTGATCTCCTGGGAATTTCTTATATAATCAACATTTTTCGTTGTTATAAAAAGAACCCTTTTTCCCTTTACTATTTCTGACAACACTGATTCCATACCTATTCCTCTCATATAGGGCATATCTTCCAGCCAGCAGATAAACTGGAAAATCATACCTTTTCGGAAAGATAGTTTTTGATTTTTTTGTGCAATTTTATCAAGTATTAGTCTTGCAAATTTAACATTCTGTGATAAAATATAAAAAGATTTGAAAAAAACAAAAAATCCGAAAAGGTATACCTTTTCGGATTTTAATTTATAGTAAAAACATTTTTATGATTTCTATTGTCTTGCTGTTGGGAGTGAAGACATTTCATTATTAGTACATGGGTTTTAGGGATACACATTTTCATATTGGGAAGCTGGCAGCTTAATTGACGTCAGCTTCCCGTTTTTTATCACATTTTGTGCTTTGATCTGTTCGTTTACGCCCCTTCAATTAGCTGAGATTGCGTTTCACCAGAGAAAGGAAGCGGCTGATCCCCGCCGCAGGTGTAATACTCCCTCTCGGTTTTTACTGACCTTCCCCGGTGGTGGTACATCTTAAAGCCGCAGTCGGCACAGAACAGAAGGCCGGAAAACAGACCCGGCTCTCCGCTTTTGATATGTCGCTGTCTGTTGTTGACCCGGAGGGTCTGCTTGACAAGGGGCATATCAGAGCAAGGCGGCTTTTTTACGGGGATTGACATATTATCGTTTGTCGCGTATATTAATAGTAACAGGCAGGGATCGTTCCTGCCACGAAAATATTGTCCGCCCACCGTTGGAGGCTGATAAGTGATTGGCTCGAAAATTTTGTTCGCTTACCGGAAGCGTCTAATAAATGTCCGGCTCGAAAATTTTGTAGCCTCGTCCTTTGGACGGGGCTACTCTTTTAGGCGGTGTAAAATGCAGATACAAGAAGGATATGTGTACCACATTAACGATGGATATTTCGAAAAGGTTCAGGATGATAAGCTGATGCAGAATACGAAATCCCTCTCAGCCTTCCTTTTATCGTGTCTGCGTATCTTTCTGTGTCTGCTCCGGTTCCAGAAGCTCTGTTCTTAAAATCCTGTCCACATTCTGCTTTGCAGTCTGGTAGGCGATCATATCCTGCCGCAGCGTCCACCGTTTCATCAATAACGAAGTCAAGCATATTCCCCTCACTATCTGTAAATCCCTCCAATGAAAGCAGCTTGTGGTTCGTGTCCAGTTTTTTCAGATAACGCCACCGCTCTTTCTCCTAGTAGAAACCTGCGTACTGTTCCCACACGACTTCAAGCAGACAGCCCTGCGGCGCATTCCGATAAAAAACGGCAAAAGAAACACCGCAAAGGCTTTGTGACCTCTACGGTCATAAGTGATACTAATTCTATTAAGCGGAGATTCTACTTCTGGTTTCATGGTGAGAAGTAGCGTTGCATAAACAGGGATTTTTTAACTGGCTTCCCCCGATCTGCTATGTATAAGTCTTGAGCAGATAGATTACTGCCCACCATAACACCGTTTTTTATATGGTGGGCGTTTGCCTTAAAATCATATAAAACAAAACAGAGCCAGCGAACGGTAATTTCTCACTTGTTCATCAGCTCTGTATCTTTATGCATGTCTTTGCTATATTTCTTCTATATATGTGAAAATTTTTGTTATAACTTGCTGCATTTATGTTTATTTTCAGACGTTTTAGTAATCTACTCCTTTAAAGATATATGACCAGCAAAATGATTACTCGTTATTTTTCATTCCCATCATCTTTACTTTTTTCATTCCTAATCAATCCATGATAAAATAGCATAGCACAAACTGCTGATATTGTACCTGTCGCTGTCTGGTCTAAGTGAATATCATACATATTACAAAACATATTGATCATCATTAAAGCAACCAATACCACCGCTGCTACAGCAGCTCCTTTTAATAAATGTTTCATATCTTCCTGTTTCCTTTCCAAAATAAATTTATTTACTGCAAAATAGTATACCAGAGAAAACAGCAATTCTTTCAAAACAGTCATGAAATGCCCCAATTCATGAATAAATGTGTTTTTCTTTTTACAGAACACGCACTTATTCGTCATTTTTGCAGGGGTAGTTGATATAAAGAATGGTATAAAGTATAATTAGGGAAGTAAATATCGAAAGAAGGAATATATTGAAATGCTACTATCTTTTTTTCGGCTTTCCCTTGCTATTCGCAATGTATGGCCTCAGCATATGAACTTCAAAGCGTTTAGCGTACTTTATATACTGCTGTTAGTTGCTGGAATGCCTGTAACGCTCCTCGCCTGTGTTCCATACGGTTTGTTCGGTATTCTGGTGGCAGTATGTATTTATGGGTTGATTGCTTGCCGTGACACTGCGCCACAGAATGTTTTTATGGGTATGATTGGATGTATGCTTGCCGTTGTGACAGAGAATTTGCTGGCAAATTTTCTTTATATACTGATTCCCTCACCTTTATCAAATCAGTGGTATTTTTTTTACGGCATCGATTTGATTTATACTTTGCTGTTTTATTGGATTACGCTGCTTTGCGGCAAGCTGCTGAAAAAAGTATTCCTGTCTGGCAAAGGCATTTTGCGTCTTCCGCAGACATGGTATGTGATAGATGCTGCATTACTGCTCCTTATAACCATCTATCTGTTTGATAATTTGATTCCAGGACAAAACGGCTCTGTTGGCAGAATGATATATAATAATGCTTTACACATTTCGGGGTATCTGCTTGTGATGTGTTGTTTACTTCTGGCTATGCGCCGCTCTTATCTGGAACAGATACAGACCGAAGCAAAGCAGAAAGCCATGCAGGACTTACAGGACTACACACGGAATTTAGAAGCTATGTATAACAGCCTGCTCTCAGCAAAAATGATTTACGCCCATGAAGCGGGGATTGAGATCACCATTGATATTCCCGACAAAGTGGAAAGTTTTCTGATAGACACGGTAGACCTTGCCAGAATACTGGGAATCTTTTTAGACAATGCGATTGAAGCTGCATTGGAGACAGAACAGCCGCAAATAGGTTTAAATATCATTCAGAATGAGTCTGGAGTGTCAATCATCATAAGCAACCGCTTTCAGGATAACGGCTTAGCGCTGCATAAGTTAAGACAAAAAGGCTTTAGTACAAAAGCCGGACATCAGGGAATTGGGCTTTGCAGCGCCCAGAAAATCATCAGTTCTTATGACAATGTGCTGCTGGAAACTACGATACAATGCGGTTGTTTCATACAGCATATGGAACTTGCTGACAGAAAGGAGTAATATCATATGCTGGACATCTTTGTGTGCGAAGACAATGCACCACAGCGGAGATCTGTTGTGCAGATCATTCAAAATACCGTTCTTATAGAAGAATTAGATATGAAACTTGTTTTAGATACAGGAGACCCTTATACGTTGCTGGAGAAAGTCAAAACCAGTCAGAACACAGGCATTTATTTCCTTGATATTGATTTAAACAGTGATATGAATGGAATGAAACTGGCA
>OFHA01002128.1_pt1 | contig 12105 bp, 10 predicted proteins | sample 1521891 | NCBI WGS metagenome assembly OFHA01 (sample SAMEA3504089, study PRJEB24116) | mouse gut metagenome | biome: mouse gut; feature: mouse-associated habitat; material: faeces | place: Denmark | collected 2011 | reverse complement strand
TTTCAAATCCCGTTGATTTGTGTATCATAACAATATATAATATAAGAACCGTATTTGACACGGTTTTGCATACAAAAAGCGGGCAGTGTTCAAAAGGGAAACTATATTGTGGCTGTAATTAACCGGGAAAGGATGTGAAAATATGGAATTGGCAGAGCCTGAAAGAAAAAAAGATGAAAAAATAAATGGTGTAATTTACAATATGTCACCAGCTCCAGGATATAAGCATGGGATAATCAATAATAATATTAATACGATTATTAAACAGAATCTGAAACACAGTCTGTGTCTCGTATTTATGGAAAATCTGGATTTTAAATATCATCCGGATATCAATGATGACTATTTATGTCCGGATATTATGATAGTTTGTGACAGGACACATCTGAAAGGAAGTTTTTACAGCGGCGTTCCTAAAATGATTGTTGAAACACTGGGTCCGTCAACGGCGAAACGTGACAGAACAGAAAAAAAAGATATTTATGAGCAGGCGGGGGTGGAGGAATATTGGATTGTATCTCCCCAGGGGTCTGTTGAAATATATTATTTAGAAAACGGAAAATATATTCTGGAACAAATTTACATGCTGCAGAATGATAAAGAGGATGCAGAATATAATGCGGAACAGGAGATTTTTTTAAGGGTGTTTCCACATATAAAAATGACATTGGGAGAAATTTTTGAAGGATTGGAATGATATAGACAGAAATCATGTTTTATTCCTGCTGTTCAGCAGATGGCAGCTGCTGGAAACAGGGAGCTGAAGCAGGAGCTGTACAGGGAATGCAGCTTTCTTTTGAGACTATAATGACCGGAAAACGGGGATTGGATAAATGTATCATATTTTGCTGGTAGAAGATGACAAGGTATTAAGGTACGGGCTGCAGAAGTGCCTGGAAGAAGAAGGGTATGCTGTCCATCCGGCTGAAAATGCATTGCAGGCAGCAGGGATTCTGGAAACGGAAGGGGCAGATTTCCTGATTCTGGATGTGAACCTGCCAGGGGAAGATGGATTTTCCTTTTATAAGCGCTTTGCATGCCCGCGGGAGATTCCGGCGGTTTTTCTGACTGCCCGGGATGAAGAAGCAGACATGCTGCAGGGATTGGACCTTGGAGCAGAAGATTATATAACAAAGCCGTTCAGCATACAGGTGTTTCTGAAAAAGACGGCGGCGCTTCTGCGCAGGGTGCATGGCCGGGAAGAAAACCGCCTGGTGCAGGGTGCGCTGACCGTGCTGCTTTTGGAGCACAAGGTATTTTTAAACGGAGAGCCCGTAAACCTGTCCCCTTCGGAATACCGTCTGCTGGAAATTTTTCTGCGCAATGGAAAGCGCGTGCTGACAAAAGAAATCCTGATGGAACAGATGTGGGAAGAAGGAGCAGAATGGGTGGATGACCATGCGCTGGCAGTCCAGGTAAACCGCCTGCGTGGCAGGCTCGGGCACGCCTGTATCAGGACGGTGTTTGGGGTCGGGTATATGTGGAACGGCATCGGGGAGCCATAAATAAAGCAGAAAAAATGGTCCGGCAAAAAAGGAGCAGGAATTAATGAAGCAGAAAAAACAGGCCAGTGCAGAAGCCGTAATTCGGGCGGGAAACAGGCTGGTAATTCTGCTGCTTGTACTGGCAGCAGGGAGCACGGCTGTATTTATGGAATTATCCCGCCGCCAGCCGCAAATATATGAATACCTGGAAACGGTGCTGCCGGTTCTGCCGCTGGTTTTTACCGCTGCTGCCGCTGCAGTATATGGATATACGGCAGGAAGGCTGTATGAGGTGTTAAAGGCGGTATCAGCCGAGACTGACCGCATGGCAGATTGTATTTTGTCCGGCAGGAAGCCTGGCGGGACTGCTTGCGGGACGCTGGCACAACAAGCGGGCATTGCTGCAGTGCAGACAGATGACGGGGTTTTTTCCAGAATATGCGATAAGCTGCAAAAGCTGTCTGATGCAAAGGCACTGTCCATACAGCGGGCGAAGGAAGAAACAGATGCCGTGCATGCACTGATTTCTGATATTTCCCATCAGGTAAAGACGCCGGCTGCGAATATTAAGATTTATGCAGGAATGCTGGAAAAGCATATGGCGGATGCAGAAGGCAGCGGTTATCTGGATGTTCTGCGCCAGCAGACAGACAAGCTGGATTTTCTGATGCAGACGCTTGTAAAAATGTCCAGGCTGGAAACAAGGGTTATTTCCCTGAATATCCGCAGCCGGAAGCTTCTGGACATACTGGCATCTGCGCTCGGGGCGGCAGTATGTGCGGCGGAAGATAAGGATATCCGGCTGGAAACGGACTGTGAGCCGGGAATTTTTGTAGCAGCGGATGAAAAGTGGACGGCAGAAGCAGTCTTTAATGTGCTGGATAATGCCGTGAAATATACAGACAGGGGCGGCCGCATTACCATCAGCGCACAGCCCCTGCAAAGCTATGTGTCACTGGAAATTTCAGATACAGGAAGGGGCATGCGCGCAGAGGAGCTGCCTCTTATTTTTCAGCGCTTTTACCGCAGCCCGGATGTACAGGACAGGCCGGGAGCCGGGCTCGGACTGGCGCTGGCCAGGGAGATACTGGCCGCGGAAAACGGGTATCTGACGGCATCCTCGAAGGAGGGGCAGGGAAGCTGTTTCAGAATCCTGCTGCCCGGGGCGCGGCAGGATTTAGGATAATCAAAAGGGTGCTGCCGGAAAGGAGATATTTATGGACTGCATTACGTTTTGCAATGTGACGCGGATTTATCCTTCTGCGGCTGAACCGGTTGCAGCGCTGCGGAATGTGACGCTTTCCATCCGGTTTGGCGAATTTGCATCCATTACCGGAAGCTCCGGCAGTGGCAAGACGACCTTTTTAAACCTGGCCGCGGGACTGGACAGGCCGACGCAGGGGGAGATTTATGTGCGCGGGCAGAATACCGGGCTGCTGGATGACGACCAGATGGCGGTATTTCGAAGGCGCAATATCGGCATTGTGTTTCAGGACTGCCGCCTTCTGGATGTGCTGGATGTAAAAAGCAATCTGGAATTTGCGCTGCGTGCAGACGGGGCCGTGCCGGACCAGGCATATTTGATGGAAATCTGTTCGCTGCTTGGCATCCGCCATAAGCTGGACGCCATGCCGGGTGAGCTTTCCGGTGGAGAACGGCAGCGGGCCGCGGTTGCAAGGGCAGTGGCAGCAAGGCCGGCACTGCTGCTGGCAGATGAGCCGACTGGAAGCCTGGACAGAAAAACCGGGCTGGATGTCCTTGCACTGCTGCGCAGGATGAACCTGGAGTTCGGACAGACGATTGTAATGGCTACACACAGCCTGGAAGCAGCACAAATGGCTGGCAGGATAATTCATATCCGGGATGGAAGCGTGGAAATGCCTCATTAAGAAAAATGATGCAGGATATCTCAAAACTGTAACAATTTTTTCTGATTTTTGAGATAAGCCTGAGATAAGCCGATGCTATGATAAGGATGTATCAGATATCAGGAGAAAAGCAGAGCAAAGGAATGGTGAATCATGAAGGCATTGAATGACAGCGTGATACGGGAAGCCGCAGCAAGAAAATTCCGGGTACAGAAGCAGCGCAATGTGATTGCCTGTATGGCAGTCATGCTGACGACGTTTCTGGTTTATACGATTTTCAGCATCGGCCTGAGCTTTCGGGACAGCATGGAAAGGCAGGAGGTTATTCTAGCCGGGACAGAAGCAGACCTTCTGCTGGCGGAATTTACAGACAGGCAAAAGCAGGCGCTGCAAAAAAGCGGCCTCTGCCGTTATGCGGGAGTCTGCACAAGGGTGGCATCCTTAAGCCGCAGCAGTGAGACACAGTTTGGAATTATTGGCGGAGGTTTTTTGCATGCGGACGATATCTGTCAGGAAAAGCAGTTAAAACCCGCAATGACACAGCTGCAGGGCAGATTCCCGCAGCAGGAAAATGAGATACTTATCCCGGGATGGCTGGCACAGAAAATGGGACACCCTGACATGCAGCCGGGGACACAGGTGACACTGAATGTATACTATGGCGGAGTGAGCTCGGATTTTAACCGGCTTTCCGAAGACATGGATATGACGTTTACCGTCTGCGGCATATACGAAGACAAAAGCAGGAATTATCTGGTAAACAAGGCGGATATTTATGTGTCCAGGCAGTTTCTGGAAGCAGCTCCTTTTCCGCAGGAAAAGTTCAAGCAGGCGTTATATATGACGCTGAAGGAAAAAACAGGCCGCCAGGAGCTTCTGGAAGTGCTGGAGCTCGAAGACGGGCAGGAGCTGGAAGCGTTTCAGTCCAGTTATGCACAGGACGGCGGCGGAGCGCTGGGGATTTTTTTAGCTGTGCTGATAGTTCTTGTATGCGGCGCCCTTATTATTTATAACGTGCTGTCCCTGTCGGCAGCGCAGGACATCCGGTTTCTGGGGCAGATGAAAACGCTTGGCGTGACGAAGCGCCAGCTGAAAAAGTACCTGCGGTATCAGATCTGGTGGCTGTGCCTTGCGGGAATACCGGCCGGATTTGCGCTGGCAGTACCGGTATCGGTATTTTTAGTGCCGTTTGCGGTAAATGCGGTCAAAGACGGTCTGGAACAGGGCGTATCGGTCAGCTTTTCCCCGGTTCTGTCTGCCGGGACAGCGCTGCTTGTGCTGGCTTCGGTTCTGGCAGGCAGCCTGCGCCCGCTGCATGTGGCAGGCAGCGTGTCTCCGGTTCTGGCAGCGCGTTATGTAAACGTAACTGTCCGCAGAAAAAAAGAACGCCGGACACAGCGCAGCGCAATGCCCGTGCTGGCATGGCGCAATGTATTCCGCAGCAGGAAAAGCGCAGTGTCGGTCTTCCTGTCACTGTTTCTGGCAGTTTTGCTGTTTTTTACGCTGGACGGCCTGCTTTCGGGTTTTTCTGCATCTGCGTTTGTCGGCAGCTCGATGTATTATGACCTGGCTGTGCATGGCACAGACGGCTCGATTTCAGAAAAAGCGCTTGGGCAGATACGGGATATTCCGGGCGTGGCATCTGCAGAAGCCATCTGTGCCATTCAGGCACAGCCGGGAATGGACAGCCGCGAGTGGCTGGAAGTAACAGACCCTGTGCTGCAGGATTACTGCGACCGGGCAGCAGCAGAACTGTCACAGATTAATGAGGATGCGGTAAAAAATTCCATACAGGACGGCTGGTATGCGTTTTATCTGATTGGCATTGGAAAAAACGAATTTGAACGCATTTCGAAGGCCTGCGGGCTGGACACGGACTATGAGGCGTTCCGTGCCGGGAAGACCGGTATCTGGATGTGCGGACTCAGCGAGGAAAAAACCGGGCAGGATGCGGAAATGGCACAGGGCCCGCAGACAGTCTGTATCGGCAGTCCGGGCGGGGAACGCATTCTCATTCCGCATATGGAGCCTATTCCGGTGCCGGGCAGCGTCCTTCGGCATGTTTCAGAAACAGCGCCGAATATTCTGATAAGCAGCGAAGCGCTGGACAGGATGGCAGACACGTTTATCGAACAGGTAAATATCCAGCTGGAGCACCCGCAGGAAAGTGCGCGGGTTGAGGAAACGGTTCGGGAAATCTGCGGGGATTCGTTTGGAATTACCATCGATTCCAGGCAGGAAAAGGTGGAAAAAAATGAAGCCTCTTTTTCGGTTATCCGGATGCTTGGAACAGCCATGTCCCTGATTTTGTTTTTTATCGGAATCATGAATTTTATCAATACCATATATGCAGGAATTTTAGCCAGGCAGAAGGAGCTTGCCATGCTGGAATGCATCGGCATGTCAAAGAAACAGGTAAAGCAGATGCTTGTAGCGGAAGGTATTTATTATATGCTGGTAACCGCCGTGCTTGTGCTGACCATTGGAAGCGTCCTGTACTGGCAGGCATATCGGGCATTTACAAAAATCGCAGACTGGGCGCAGTTTCGTTATCCGTTTCGTGCAGCGGGCATTACCGGGGCTGTGCTGGCTGTGATGGCCGTATCTGTGCCGCTGGCAGCTTATCACAGCATTTCAAAAGAGAGTGCAATGGAACAGCTGCGAAGCTGTGAGGAATAAAGAACGTTTGAATAGAGGTTATCGAAAGGAGCGTATATGTCTGGAATGGTAAGGATGGAGCATGTGAAGAAGTATTATGGCTCCGGGGAGAATATAGTGCGGGCACTGGACGGTGTGTCGTTTTCGGTTGAAAAAGGCACATTTACAGCGGTTACAGGGCCTTCCGGCAGCGGCAAGTCGACGCTGCTGCACCTGATGGGCGGGCTGGACAGCCCGACGAGCGGGGAAGTCGTGATTGGCGGGAAAAGTATCAGCCGCATGAACAGCGAGGAGCTGACGGTATTCCGCAGAAGGCATATCGGATTTGTTTTTCAGAATTATAACCTGATTCCGGTTTTTAATGTGATTGAAAATATTCTGTTTCCGCTGCGGCTGGATAAAAGAGAGCCGGATGAGAAATATATCGATGCCGTGCTGCGGTTTTTAGGCATCCGCGGGAAAATCCATGCCCTGCCAGGGCAGCTTTCCGGCGGGCAGCAGCAGCGGGTGGCATTGGCCCGGATTTGGCCATTGCGCGTGCGCTGGCAGCAAAGCCGGATATTATTCTTGCGGATGAGCCGACTGGAAACCTGGATTCTGCAAACAGTGCCGAAGTAATCCAGCTGCTTTCCATGGGATGCCGCAAAACCGGGCAGACCATTGTCATGATTACCCATAATGAAAAAATTGCATCACTGGCAGATGCGGCAGTCAGCATTCAGGACGGCCGGATTCAGGACAGTCGTGCTTAAAGCCCCATTTCATGATTTTATAAAAAACAGGCATCAGATCCCGGCCCCGCTCCGTGAAGGAATATTCTGCATGGGGCGGGATTTCGTTGAAGGCCTGCCAGGACTTGACATTTGTGCTGTATCGTGATTAAATAAGAAATGCTTCAGCGAAGCAAAGCACAAAATTGTGGAGGTCAAGTATGAAAAAGAGATTAGCAGCAGCATTATTAACAGCCGTATTTTGCGTTACAGGCCTGGCAGCATGCGGCGGCACGGGCACGGATGCGAAACAGGAGGCAGGCCAGGATTCAGAAGGCTCTGGGGATTCGGAGAATGCAGGAGGTTCCAAAGAAGGTGCTTCTTATAAAATCGGCATTGTGCAGTTTGTAGATGATGCATCTTTGAACCAGATTGAAAAAGCGCTGGAAAAGGGGCTGGATGCAAAAGGGGAAGAACTGGGCGTTACGTTTGTATATGACGGTTATGTGTCAAACGGGCAGGCAGATGCTACCGTTTTAAACCAGATTGGGGCAGACCTTGTGGCAGATGATGTGGACGCGGTTATCGCGATTGCCACGCCGGCTGCACAGGTCATGCAGGCAGCCGTGGAAGATACGGATATTCCGCTTATCTTTTCGGCAGTTACAGACCCAGTTACGGCAGGCCTTGTCGAAGATTTAAACGAGCCGGGCGTCAATATTACCGGCACATCGGATGCACTCGACACCAATGCGGTATTTGACCTGATGTTTGCAGCCAGCCCGGATATCAAATCCGTGGGCCTTTTATACAGCAAGAGCGAGGATGCTTCCACCAGGGCCATTGAGGAAGCAAAGGAATACTGCAAAAACAAAGGCGTGGAAGTAATTGAAAAGACAGGCACGACCAATGACGAGGTTTCGCTTGGCGCAGATGCCCTGATTGCGGCCGGGGTGGACGCGGTATTTACACCGACGGATAATACCGTTATGAAAGCAGAGCTTGCAATCTATGAAAAATTTATCGATGCAAAAATCCCGCATTATACCGGGGCAGATTCCTTTGCACTGAACGGCGCATTTCTGGGCTATGGGGTAAATTATGAGGAACTTGGAACGGCAACGGCACAGATGGCTGCCGAAATCGTGGCAGGCGGTGCAGACCCGGCGAAGACAGCTGTCCAGATGCTGGATAACGGAATTGCGACCGTAAATATCGAAACCGCAGAAAAAATCGGGCTGGATTACAGCATGTTTTCCGGCATGTGCGAGACAGTTAAAGAAATTACTACGGCTGAGGAATTTGAATAGACGCCTGTAAGGATATTCAGGCACGGAAAGGAGATGTGCAGGCATGGGCAGGTATCTGAACAGCCTTGTTCCTTTTGAAACATACAGGCAGATTGCCGGGACACGGTTTTTTGCAGATAAAACATCCCTGCTGATGGATGTTGTCCGTGCAGCAGAAACAGATGGACAGAAATATCTGTGCATTACAAGGCCGCGCCGGTTTGGAAAAAGCGTGATGGCCTGCATGACGGCAGCTTTTTTTGGGAAGGCAGTGGACAGCAGTGCTGTATTTGACAGGCTTGCGGTGGCAGAAAGCCAGGATTACAGGAAGCATCTGAACAGGCACAATGTGATATTTATTGATTTCAGCAGGGTGCCAAGGGACTGCAGCAGCTATGTGCAGTATATAAGCCGTGTTCAGGACGGTATCAATCAGGACCTGGAACATGTATATCCAGATATGGGAATGGATGTATCAGGCACCCTTTGGGATAATTTCCTGATGATATTTGAGCGGACACAGGAACGTTTTGTTTTTGTTATTGATGAGTGGGATGCGGTTTTTCATATGGATTTTATTTCCAGGGAAAACCAGCTGGCGTACCTGGCTTTTCTGAAAAATCTCCTGAAGGACCAGGTGTATGTGGAACTGTGCTATATGACCGGAGTGCTTCCAGTTGCAAAATATTCCAGCGGTTCCGAACTGAATATGTTTGTGGAATATGATATGACTGTGATGGAACGGTTTAGTTCCAGCTTCGGGTTTGTGGAAGAAGAAACAGACCGCCTTTTTGAAATTTATCTTAAGACAACGAAAAAGCCGAAAATTACCCGGGAAGATTTAAGGATATGGTATGACGGGTATGATACTGCATCCGGTGAGAGACTGTATAATCCCCGTTCGGTTGTATGTGCACTGGCAAATAACCAGCTGGCAGATTACTGGACCAGTTCCGGTCCCTATGACGAGATATTTTATTATGTGAAAAATAATATCGAAGATATCCGGGACGACCTGGTTCTTCTGGCTGCCGGTGAAGGAGTGGAAACGGAGATTCACAGTTATGCAGCTGCTGCCATGGAACTGAATACAAAAGATGAGATTTATTCAGCGATGGTAATTTATGGACTGCTTACATATCGGAATGGAGCAGTTTTTATTCCAAATAAGGAGCTGATGGGCAGGTTTAAGGAGCTTCTTATGAATAAGGAATCCATGGGATATGTATACCGGCTGGCAAATGAGTCAAAAAAAATGCTGGCGGCAACTCTGTGTGCAGATACGCAGACTATGGCAGAGATTCTGGAGTCTGCCCATAATACAGAATCTCCTGTTTTATCTTACAATAGTGAGATTGAATTATCAGCAGTGGTAAATCTGGTTTATCTGGCAGCCAGGGACAGATACCGTGTGGAACGTGAAGATAAGGCGGGCAAAGGGTATGTGGATTTTATCTTTTATCCGGAGCGGAAAAATGCGGATGCATTTATACTGGAGCTGAAAGTGGACAGTACACCGGAGAAAGCAGTACGACAGATAAAAGACAAGAATTATGTGTTAAGGTTTCAGGGCAAAATAGGAGAGAAGCCGAAGTATACAGGAAGGATTTTAGCTGTAGGAATCAGTTACAGCACAAAAACCAAGGAGCATTCCTGCAGGGTGGAAGTGCTGCAGGATTCTTCTGTATAGGAAATGCTAAATGGGGCAGATTCTGCAAAGGCTTGCCTGTATGCGCCTGTTTTTCTTAAGAATCTGAAAAAGAAGCTTGTATTTTCCATTCGTTTGTGGGACAATAAAAGAACTTTGTAAAAAGTGAAATGCTGTTTTTGGGAGGAGCAGACATGAGTTCTATCTTTACGGTATCGATACTGCAAAGCGCGCTGGAGCTGGGCTGTATTTACTCGCTCGTAGCGCTGGCATTATTTGTATCTTATTCCCTGTTAAATATCGCAGACCTGACAACGGACGGCTGCTTTACGCTGGGCTGCTCGGTCGGGGCAGTGGTGACACTGGCCGGGCATCCGGTGCTGGCGTTATTTGCGGCGCTCGGGGCCGGGGCGCTTGCAGGTTCAGTGACGGCATTCCTGCAAACGAAAATGGGCGTTGAATCGATTCTTGCAGGAATTATTGTCAATACAGGGCTTTATACGGTAAACATCGCTGTTATGGGATTTTCGTCCAATGTCAGCCTGTTTCGGTCAGAATCCATATTTACCTATGCAAAAGAGCTGATTCCGTCTGAATGGTACAAGCTGATAGCTGCTGGCGTTCTTGTGGCAGCAGCCGGCATCCTGCTTGCACTGTTTTTAAATACAAGGCTCGGGCTTTCCATCCGTGCGACAGGGGACAATGCAGACATGGTGCGGGCATCGAGCATTAATCCGGGATTTACTGTTACGGTCGGCCTGTGCGTGGCAAATGCGCTGACCGGCCTGTCGGGTGCGGTGCTGGCGCAGTATCAGAAATCGTGTGATATCAACCTGGGGACGGGCATGGTGACGATTGCGCTGGCCAGCCTGATTATCGGGGAAACACTGACCGGTTCCGGCTCGATGCCGCGGCGGATTGCCGGAGTTGTGTTCGGAAGCTGCCTGTACCGTTTTCTTGTGGCAGTCGCCCTGCGGCTGAATGTCCCGGCAGAATGCTTAAAGCTGGTTTCTGCGGTGATTGTTGCCGTGGCAATTGCATTTCCGTATTTAAAAAAGAAAGCGGCATTTGCCAGGCAGAAAATGTCTGCACGCAGCAGGCAGGAAGGCTGAAAGGGAGGGGAATCCATGCTGACACTGAATCATATCAGCAAGACATTTCATAAAGGCACGGTAAACGAAAAAAAGGCGCTGAGCGGACTGAGCCTGCAGCTGGAACAAGGGGATTTCCTGACGATTGTGGGTGGAAACGGGGCTGGAAAATCCACGCTGTTTCATGCAATTGCCGGAACCTTTTATGTAGATGAAGGACAGATTTTGTTAGACGGCGAGGATATTACATACCGCAGGGGATATGTCCGCAGCAGGAATATCGGGCATCTGTTTCAGGACCCGCTGCGCGGCACGGCACCCGGCATGACGATTGAGGAAAACCTGGCACTTGCTTATCTGAAAGTATCTACGCATCGTCATGCTTATTTCAGCCGCGTCAGCAGGCAGGAAAAAAAGATGTTCCGTGAGCGGCTTTCCGAGCTTGGCATGGGACTGGAAGACCGCATGAAGCAGCCGGTAGGGCTGTTATCCGGCGGGCAGCGCCAGGCACTGACGCTTTTAATGGCAACGATGGTTACGCCAAAGCTGCTGCTTTTGGATGAGCATACGGCGGCCCTCGACCCTGCGACCGCAGCAAAAGTGCTGAATCTGACGAAAAAGATTATTGAAGAAAAAAAACTGGCCTGCCTGATGGTCACCCACAACATGCATCAGGCGCTGGAGCTTGGAAACCGCATGATTATGATGGACGCAGGAAAGATTATTTTTCATGCATCCAGACAGGAGAAAAAGGCGCTGCAGGTAGAAGACCTGCTTGAAAAATTCCGCAGCAATGCCGGAAAGCAGCTGGACAATGACCGGATCCTGCTGTCCACATAACAGAAAAGAGGAATGGTAAAAAAGATATTTTTCTGAAACAGGTGTTCAGGAAGGTATCTTTTTTATTTATGTACGTTTGTTTTCAGAAAGGATTCGATTTGATTCCAGTGACGGTGTACGAGTTCCCATGCATATAATTTATTGTAATACCAGCGTTTCATGCTGGTTTCTGCCCTGAATGGGACACTGGCATATTCGAAATATTTGTGAATGGGGTGATGATGATTGAATCCTTTTTATACAAACCGCATGCTTCGCCAGCCGAATCTGTCTGGCATAAGGCAGGATATGGAATATCAGGCCGTTTCCTGCCCGCAGGGGCCAGGGGGAGAACCGGGGCCGCAGGGGCCAAGGGGAGAGCAGGGGCCGCAGGGGCCGAGAGGAGAGCAGGGCCCGCAGGGATGTCCCGGAGAACGGGGAGAGCCCGGCCCGCAGGGAGTGACCGGCCCGCAGGGGCCGCAGGGGGCAACGGGGCCGATGGGCCCGAGAGGAGACCCCGGGGAACGCGGCCCGGCGG
>OFHA01002126.1_pt1 | contig 12116 bp, 14 predicted proteins | sample 1521891 | NCBI WGS metagenome assembly OFHA01 (sample SAMEA3504089, study PRJEB24116) | mouse gut metagenome | biome: mouse gut; feature: mouse-associated habitat; material: faeces | place: Denmark | collected 2011 | reverse complement strand
ATTGACCATCCCCGCGTCCGCAAGCCACTCGATACAGCCCCTGTAGTCCTTGAATCTTGCACCGGGCGCTACCTTCGATATCTGAAATTTTTTGTTGTCCTTCGCAAGCTGCACCGGAATCTGCCGAAACACATTCAACATCCTCCCCCTGATCCGGCCCTCCCGCATATTTTCTCACATCCTCCTCATAGTCCGCAAGGATCTGTCTCTGTATCCCCAGAGAACCCTCAAAAGTCCCCTTCGCAACATACTCCCTGAGCACCGCCGGCATCCCGCCCAGGATGCAAAAATCCAGAAACAGCCCCTGGCACAGAGCCAATTCTCCCTCATGAAAAGGCGTAAGCTCCATCATATGCGCAAACATATCCTCCGTAAAAGAATCATCATACCCCTTCGCCCACAGAAATTCTTCGAAGTCGAAGGAATACATCTGATAATCCTCTTTATAGCCGATGCTGTTCCTCTCGATCCTGTTGTAATTGATCCCCGGCATGGAACCGCTGCAGATCACATCGAACCTTCCGTCCTGACAGAAAAATTTCAGCGCCGTCGCGATCTCCGGAAACGCCTGCAGTTCATCAAAAAAAAGCAGCGTTTCCCCCTCTGCAAACTTCTTTGACGGATCGATGCGGGAGATATTTTTGATGATATCCGCCGTTCTGTAGCCGTTCTCCGTGATCAGCCTGTATTTCGGTTCCTCCACAAAATTGATCTCAATGACCTCCTTATAGTTCTCCGCCCCGAACTTCCGGATAGACTCCGTCTTTCCGATCTGTCTCGGCCCTTTTACGATCAGCGGCTTTCTGTCTGTATTCAGTTTCCAGTTTTTCAAGAAATCATCTGCTTTTCTTCTCAGATAAGTCATATTTTCCCTCATATTCTTCCCCCGCCTCCTGTGATCGGTATACGCCATATCCGCAAAAATATGATTACACTACAAAAAATGAGGGAACTTTTCTTCTATTTTACAAAAAAACGAGGGAACTATCCATATTGTTTTACAAAAAAATGAGGGAAAAAGCAGCATTGTCATCTCTTTCCCCCGGCATTTCTCTCATATCAGTCCCATCTTTAAAAACTCGTAATAAATCCCATCCTCCACCACACTCCTGCATACCCTGTCCGCCATTCTCTTCAGCTCCTTACAGGCATTCCCCATCGCCACACTTATCCCCGCATACTGCATCATCTCATAATCGTTCATGCTGTCCCCAAAAGCGATGATATCATCCCGCCCCATGCCGAAATACTCGCAGACGATCCCCATCCCTTTTCCTTTATCGATCCCCCGGGGAATGATCTCCCCGTTAAAGCAGGAAGTACTGCCGCCGTAGGGATGCACCACATACTCAAACCGGTTTTCCAGATATGGCTTCGTCTTCTCTATCGCCTCCAGCGTGGACGCGGTAAAACAGATCTTGTAGGCGCCCCTTTTCGGATACTTTGCATAAGGAAGGACAGGAATACCGGCTTCGATTTCTTTCTGCATGCGGATCAGTTCCGAATTACTCTGATCCGCCTTTACATTTTTCAAAAGTTCCTCCATCTGCGGATCGGTATAGATACCGTCCTGATTTTCAATCCTGCAATAAACACCGTTTTTGTGAAACACTAAAAGGCACTCCTGTATCGTCTCCTCCGGGAGCAGATGGTCAAAAAGCACCTGTCCTTCGACCTCCACATGTCCGCCGGCACTCGAAATAATACCGTCAAACCCTACCTCCCGGATGTCCTCCCCTATGATGGGCATATTTCTTCCCGTACAGAGAAATACCTTATGTCCTTTCGTCCTCGCACAGCGGACCGCCTTTACCGTCTGCCGGGACGGTTTTTTCATCTCCGTGATCAGTGTTCCGTCAATGTCCAAAAAAATCAGTTTTCTTTCCATATCAATCCCTCTATGCTGATACTTTCCGCAGCAGATCCTGTTATGCCTTTCTTCTCCTATCCGACAGCATTGCCGCACAGCCATTCATTCCTCACCCGGCATGCCGGCACCGTCAGGCCGTCATACATTCATCCCCTCTTCAGGATTCCTGCCACTTTGCCGCTGTCAATACCGCCCGGCGCCGTCTTTTCCAGTATGTTTCCCTCCGGCATATCCGTAAGCGCAATCGTCCGTGACATCCGTGCCGCACACAAGTCTGACAGTGAGAGTGCGCCGCCAACCACCATTGCCGAAGAATTGAAGCAGGATTTAGAGGATGTTGCGAATTTCAAGGGAAGCCCTCTTGAAAAACAGGCTGCGCTTTACTGCAAGCGGCTGGGTATCAATTATAACAAGCTGTCTGATGTGGAGTTCCGGCAGCTTGTACATATCCTTGAAAAATCGAAATTCTTCAAAAGCTATGTCAGCCAGAGGAAGAAACGGAAATAAGAAAACCGCTGTTGCATGGTGTATGTTTCCATGTAGCAGCGGTTTTGTGCTGGTGGTATTTAGTTGAGAGCGTGGCTTGATAAACGGGAATTTAGCGTTTTTTCGTTTTCATCAGAGCAATGCTATATATACCTAATAGCGTATATATGATAACAAGTCCGATTAGGCTTATTGTTTTATATCCGCTGAATGTAGTAAAGCAGTACGGCAGGGCGCATATATCAATAAAGCCATGCAGGATAATTGGCACCCACAGATTATTCGTCCTTTTGTATATCGCCCCAAAATATAAGCCCATTCCGATAGTCGAAATTACTTTAAATAGGATTACTATTGGTTCCATGCCAATCATACCAGGAATATGTCCCAATCCGAAAACGACTGATGATACCCATATGGCAATGACCGCATGATGCTCCTTTTTGTGAGCAATTCTATCAACAATGTTAAGGAACAAGCCTCTGACATATAGCTCCTCAATAATCGCTACACCGAAATAATAAAAAACGCCTTCAATCAGGATTTTCCATACACTTGGCTTATAGTCAAAAGGGGCAAGCCCAATGATAAATGCAACACAAGAAAAAATACCCGCTGCAACGCCCGCAAAAGCGTACTTTTTTAATCCCTCTACCAAGCCGGGAGTGTGAAGTCCAAGTGGCCAATCTTTTCCAAATGATTTCAGGACAAGCCCTGCGAGAAATCCTATAATTAGAAAATTTACCAGCAGACTAATGATATATGGCGTCACATCGGATAAACTGAAATGTACAAACAATACCGCAGGCAGGCCGGATATGTCCATAAAAGCTAAAACCAATGTTAAGATTGCCATGACAGTTATTTGCTTTTTATTCATGTCCTAATTCTCCAAATTCAAATTTTTCGGTATGTCAAACTAGAATAGACTTATTACCTTAATATTACTTTCTGAAAATTTTCTTGTTTCCATATTTCAAATTAGTTATATACCATAAAATAATCATAAACCCACCCAATAAATAAGCCATTTGATGTATTGAATTGAACATTAGAATGCAATATCTATCAAGCGGCGTAAGGATAATTGCAGATACAATAGAAGTAATCATTCCTATTAAGCAGGTAAATAATAAAATCTTATTCTTAAAGAACTTCAATATATTAACATAAAATGCCGTTCCATAAACCCATAATACAAAAACAATTAGGGCATGTGAACTTCTTTCAATCAATCGCCTTTTTAAGACAGTAGAAAACAATATGAAAAAAGTGATAGTTGCTATTATGGGTGAAATCAATAATACATTATATATTACACTTGCAATTTTTTTGGTTTTATAAGCTGGCTCAATTTGGCTTCCTTTCATCACAACTATACAAAAACATACACTTACCAAAATAGATATAACTGAAAATATCAATTCATTTTGTGGACTGCAAGTTTAATTGTTACACAAGCTCCACCAGAAGCAATATTTGAAAGTTCTAAACTTCCGCCGTGTTTCTGGCTAAGGACACGGCTTGTAGCCAATCCCAGGCCCATATGCTCTCCCGTTTTATCCTCAGAATAAAGAAAGGTGTTCTTTTTACGGAGCATTGCCCTTGAAAAACCTTTGCCATCGTCTGATATGGTTATCATAAGCATACCATCGGTAAGGGAGTACCCAAAATTCACCTTGTTTTTGGCATATCGAATGGCATTAGAAAAGATATTCTCGACAATACGGTAAAAGATCTGCTCGTCTAATTTCACCTGACATTCGGATATGGCAGAATGGTATGCAATCTCCAGGCTATGTTGTTCTGCAAGAAACGAAAGACTTTCCGTAGCTCTTCTTAAAAAGTCCGGTAACTGAACTACGGAATACTTTGTTTCCGTTTCTTCAATCGCATTCAGGTCACGGATATAATCTGTATAATGTTCAAGCCGTTTTGCCGTTACCGCAAGGTTAGACAGTGTATGCCGCAATTCTTCGTCATTCAGATTTCCATCTGCCAGGCATTGCTGCATATATTCCACATATCCCTCAACAATCGCAATGGGATTTCTGAGGTCATGTGCCACTGATGCCTGCAGGATTCTGCGCTGCTCAATCATGTTCCATAGCTGACGGTTGTTATCATAGAGCGCCTGCCGCATTTCTTCAAAAGCGGTGCAGAGCCTTCCCAATTCATCATTCCTGTTATAATCAACCGTAAAATCAAGGTCTTGCTCCCGGATATGTTTTGTTGCATCGGCAAGAACCTGAATGGGCGGTGACAGTTCTTTCCTGTAAAACCACCATGCGCACAGCATGATACCTGTAATGGAATAGACAAAAGGAAACAGCACCATAGAAATGCCTGCCATTCTGTATACGAACTTTTGCTTTGGGCGAAGCGCCACGAAGCCGGACTCAATTTTCTCTATTACGAATTCCGTATTCTCCAAGGTTACATCCACTCCGGTAGGAACGAGCATACCCACCTGGGCAGGTTCGTCAAGGATAACCCTCTGCCCTCCCTCTAATACCCTCCCGTCCGCTGTGACCGTCCGGGTATTCAGCCAGACTTCCTGTGAATCGGGAAGTATCACTTTCTGTATACGGTAGCATCCATAAATCGTCAGGACAGATGCCGCAAAAACAAGAAACATTGTAGCAGCTACCGCACAGATAAAAGCTCTTTTCATTGATCCGGGTTTCCTCATTTTTTCCATCTGTAACCCATCCCCCAGACTGTTTCGATATATTCCCTGCCCGTAGCTTCCTTCAGTTTATTCCTGATCTTTCGGATATGCTCTTTTATGACTCCACTATCTCCTTCGGCATTCAGCCCCCACACGGCTTCATAAATCCGCTCCCTGTCGAATATCTGATTGGCGTTACGCATCAGAAACTCCACAATGTCAAACTCACGGTTTGACATGTTCAGCGGCTTTTCCCCATAAAAAATTGTATGTTCCGCAAGATTTACGATTAAGCCCTGGGAAGAAACGATTTTAGGCGTACACTTGCTCCGTTCATCCCTTCGCAGGTGAGCCGCCACTCTTGCAGTCAACTCTTTCAGGCTGAACGGCTTGGTTATATAATCATCACCGCCAGCCTGCAAGCCGTTTATTTTGTCCTGTTCCGTAATCCGGGCTGTCAGAAACAAAATGGGGCAGACGACATTCTGGCGGATCATTTTACATAGCTCCAGTCCGTCTATTTCCGGCATATTGATGTCAAGCAGAATCAAATCCGGATAGACATTCAGCATAGATATTGTCTGCTGTGCATTTTCCGCTACAAAAGCCTCATATCCACACTTCTGTAAGTGACTTGACAATAACTCTGTCAGCATTTTTTCATCATCAACAATGAGTATTTTGTATGCCATAGTAACCTCCTCTCCCAGAGCGTGTTTGAAAATTGCTTTCTGGCAGATGTGCGTCACAATTTGCGGGAGACTTGTGCCAAATGAAGGGCGCATAGGAGGCAAATGCATAAAGGACAATGCCTTATGTAACCTGAATTTGGCGCAAATATCACGCAAAGCGGGGCGTGCAGATGTCAGGAATGAATTTTCAAACACGCTCTAGAATATGATACTGCAAATAAGTCAAAAAGTGGTCAATTTCCTGCTTTTCAGAGCGTTCTCAACCGCTTTTTTTATGACAGTGCTTGAATTTGTTGCGCCTGATATTGCGTCTACATCTATTTTCTGTTCATCAACTATGCTGTCAGTGATAACTTCTGCGGTCTTTCCACGTTCATGCCTGTACTCCAAAATGTTAATATTTGTGATTTCTCCATTTTGCACGGTAACTTCCACTTTGGCATATATAAAATCCACGTCATATTCGCCAACATAAACTCCGTCAGGAGTATCAGAAATATTTATATCTTCAAAGATGGTTTCCCTTACTGCCTGTCTATAGTCCGCAACGCTTTTAAGGTAGAGGATTCCCAAAACGAAACCGGCAAGCAAAAGAAACATGATAGCAAATAATACTGTACTCTTTTTCGATATTTTCACTAACATAAGGACAGTTCGCGAAGTGTGCTGTCCGTTGTTTCATCACTCTCCACTATCTGCAATAGAACAATACAACATATGAAAACCATGCTCTAAAAACTGGACTTTTGATAATCCCATTGCTTTTTTAATATATTCTTCTTTATTTTCTGCAAGCTGAATAAGCCCGGACAACATACCCCAGAAAACAAAAATAGTAGGCATGATTTTCAGATCGCTTCGCAGATCGCCTTTATCTATGCCGGATATTAAAAATTCCTTTATCTTTTCGTTTATTTCTTCTCCTATTTGATAAGTTTCTTTTTCTTCGGGAAGATAATCGTGGCGCTCAAAATCAATATTGATTTTATCCAATACCATTTTGAAGTAGAACGGAAATTCTTCCTGATACTGAACCAATCCACGACAAATGAAATTGTACTGTTCTTTTGTGGTTTGCTGCTGCTCCAGTGCAGAAGCGATGTAATGATAAAGTTTTTTCATGCTGTCCAGCGCTAAGATACCAACAATTTCTTCTTTGTTCTCAAAATACACGTATAAAGTCGCTTTGCTGTATCCGGCCGCTTTGGCTATATCGTCCATAGAGGTTGCCGCTATGCCTCTCTCCATGAATAATACTGACGCAGCGGAAGCAATTTTTTCCCGGTGTACACTTTTCGGCTCTTTTTTTCTTCGTGCCATTTTCTGCCTCCCATAATTGAACTTAAGGTTTAATTATAAAAGTTTTAAAGAATACTGTCAACTTTTACCTCCAAAATAATCTGGAAAATATTTGCCTAAATGAGACGCCTCCACTTCATGTTGCTTCAATATTTTTAGATTAAGTTTTTTGCCTTATACCCCATTTGATAGACACATAGAGCGAGTGGTATAATCTATCCCGAAAGTCAGGAGGAGAGATTATGGCACAGACGTACAGTATCGAATTCAAGGAAGAGGCTGCAAAAGAAGGCATCAGGCTATGGTTCAGGACAAAACGTCCTGCATACCGTCAACTCTGTCTTAAGCTGGCTGTTTGAATAGATAAAAGAATATGTTTCCAAAAACCCGGTTCTGGCAGGGTTTATTAAAATGCCTCTCATCACAGGCCTGCCATTCTGAATTCAGGAAGTTGAAAAAAGAAGAAAAAGAATGGACCCTGAATCCACAGGGATTCCGCCGTGTTTCTGACCATGCGACGGTTGATATCTCAAAACTCCCGGAAGACGATAAAGTGCTTTACTATAAAGAGGAACCTTATATGACCAAAAAGTTGCACCAGAGGCTGCTCGTCACGTATTCACCTAAATACGCACTTTATCAAAAGACAATCCGTGAAAAACAGGTGGAACGTGCGCAAAAGATGCTGGAATCCGGCAATACAAAAAAGAACCGTAAGAATCCAAATGATCCCGCCAGATTTATCGGGACTATAGCTGCCACAAAAGACGGGGAAGCTGCTGTCATCCACAAGTATCTGTCAAGACGAAAACCGTATCAAGGCACATTTCCTAATCTGTTTTCTCGCGCTGACAATTTATCGCTGCCTTGAGAAAAAGCTGGATTCCAAATATACCTGTGAAGAATTATTAGTTACATTAAAATCAATGAACTTCGCAGAAGTTAAAGAGCAAGGTTTTATCCCAACATACAAACGCGAATCTATCACAGATGCTCTTCATGAAGTTTTTGGGTTTCGAACGGATTATCAATTCATAACCAAAAGCAAAATAAAAACAATTCAAAAAGAAAGCAAAGGACGAAAATAAAATACTAAAGTCCGTGACAACGCTAAAAATCGCTGATACCCAATAAATTCAAGGGATACAGCGATTTTTTCTTTAAACAACTGCCAAAGACGGGATTATACCACATGTAAACTGACATGTGCATCAACACCATTAATGTTTATAAAGTTTCCTGGTGAGTATACAAAAATTTTTCTAAAACCGCTTCATATAATGCCTAAAACCTTTTAGATTACCTACAGATTTTTGATTAGAATAATTAGATGTACTAAAATAATTATCAGTAATAGTCCACCGTAAAGTGACTTGTCTGTCCATAAATTTTGTTTCTTGAAAAAGCCTTTAGTCACGGAAATCGTAACAGTTCAGGCTTAATGACATTGGTTCAGTCCTTACAGATGCAGCGGGCAGCGTATCCGAGAGGACGGGCGGTATAGTTTCCGGTAAGGCGCGCCTACACAGCGTTCGGTTTTCATGCTGCTTTTACTCTTAGCCCCAAAAACGGACTAGTTCTTCACTTCCCCTTCGTGGTGCATCAAGGTCACGCTGACCACCCCTTCTATCTTGGAAATTTCATTGGTCAGGCTGCTATAATCCTTAACCCTGATTTCCATAATCAGGTTCTCCCTGCCATTGGTAATGCTTTTGGAATCTATTTTATATTTCTGAGTGGATTTTTTCACTGTGGACAGCACCGTTTCTTCCTTATCTATATTGTTCAATTTAATGACTAACAGCATAGGGCTTGCCATCACCGGCACCAGCTGCAGCACCAAAAGGCCAAAAGTTACCACCAAAGCAATCACAATTGCCAGTTCATACAAACCGGCCCCACACATAATCCCTGTTCCAATGGACCAGAATAAAAACAGCAAATCCATGGGTTCTTTAATAGCTGTCCTGAAACGAACGATGGACAACGCGCCCACCATACCCAGGGATATTACAAAATTTGACTGCATGGCGATAACGATTCCTGCAGTAACCACTGAAATGATTGCCATCGTGATATTAAAATTTTTGTTGTAAAAAGTGCTCCTTGTGATAAACCGGTATACAAAAAAGATATACACCGCTATCAGGAAAGTTAACCCCAAAGTTACTGCCATCTTCGTTGTGGAAAAATCCGCATACGAAAAGCCTTCTAAAACCGATTTTTTAATAATATCGCTGTAACTCATTTTTTATGTACTCCTTTCCGAGTCCTGAACCTTTTATGTATTGCTAAGATTTATACTGCTTTGCTCTCACTGCTGCCCGGGATTATTCAAAAACAACCATTTTCTCTCACCAGACAATATTTCGAAACTGCCTGCCTCTGCAAGGTATTTAAATCTACCGCCTGTAAGATGTACCGGGGAAGCAATTCATCATACTTCACTTCCAGAATATGAATACCCGGCGGCATGGCATCGTCAAAATAGTCCGATGAGCCGCCTGGAAAAAGTTCTGGCCTGGAACATCCCCTGATATTCATATCGAAGGTAATTCTTACATTCCCCACCTCGCTTACCATAGCGCACCTGTCATATTCTACGATACATTTGGGCCGCATGCCCTTGGACTGCCTTTTATAGAAAAATTCTTCCATTAAAGCGCCTTGCCCGTCCATTTCCTCTTCCCGAATCAATGCCTGACATTCCTCCAGGGAAATTTCTTCCCTCTGTTTTCCGGTCAGTTCCCGCTCTTTATACTTCTTTTCCAGATGAATCCAATCCATGTTCCCATTGTATGTCCGGATTCTATACTTCGCCCGTTTGCCAATCCCGGACTCATTTTCGAAAAGGCAGGAATCATACATATCATCAAAATACAGGCTTCTCACCGTATAAAACTCTCCGGGCTGATGGCTGTCATAAGTTAAAACAGACTCCAGGCGGTACTTGATTTTCTCCAATTCCATCAAAGAAACCTGGAATTTCAGTTCGTGTCTATATACCATCGTTTCCCCCATTTCTGCACATCTTTTTGTATGCGAGCATATTTTTTTTGCCGGTTTATAACTGTCGATTCGTAATAAACCGGACTATATATAACATATCGTTCTGCAAATAACTACACGCATCACTTGCCGAATGGCGTGCTGGCATTTTTCATCCTCTCAACCGCCGCCTGCACATATTCCGCTCCCACATACTGCCCCATCATCTGGTAAATAAAATCCCTTCTCTGCTTCAAAAAAGTACGCGTGTCCTCAATGTTCGCGATTCCTTCATCCCGCAGTTCAATTGCAATAAACCTCACATTATTGCTGCATATAGGCTCTATCATCTCTTCCAGATAAGCATCCACAAATTGGTCCACCTTCTCATCCGCATATACCTCCTCCGCAATGTAAACCATCCGTTCCACAAACCGTTCCCTGAATGCCGGGCTTTTGAACAGAGAGCCAAATACACTGTCCCCCCACATTACATTGCTCAGCGTGTCTACTTCCAATTGGCTTGTGGCCAGACTCCCCGAATTCACATCAAAAAGCATCCAGCGCCAGCGGCCATCCCCGTATTCGTTATCCGAAAGCACATTCCTAGTTCGCCATGCCGCCTCGTTCTTCACCGGCCAGTCGCCGTACCTTCCGATAAAAATCTGCGCCGCATAATAATCAATATAGCTATCCATATCAATCAGGCTCTTCGCTTTTTCATAGTTTTCTTCTACCGACATATCATTCTCTGATATAAAAGTCCTCATTTCCTGGAATAATTCGATTTCCTTTTCCATCCCCTCTTCCAGCACCTCTTCTTTTACAAAGATAACCTCTTCCTGAGGTACGTCATAATGATCTGAGATAAAATCCGCATTATAGCTTTCCGTTATATAATACATCCCCCAGTATTCACCGTCCAGAAACAGCATCGCCGGACGAAATTGCATCGTGCTGAAATTCAGTTCCGCTTCCAGCGTATGTGCCAGATAGTCCTTTATTTTATAAGCGGAATCGTCCGCCCCTGAAAATATGACAAACTTATGGGAATTTCCCCCTATTCCAAAAATATCCTCCGAAAACTCTTCGCTCCCCGAATATTCCCTGCGGGCATATACGCTCAAACTCTTTGGATTCTTCCCCCTGCTTCCGCGCCCCTGAATCCGGATTCCGCAGTCATCGGACAGCACTCTCTGCCTTTCCGGGTTAAAAATCTCCACATGGGCCGGTCGCTCGGACTCCTTGCCCCTGATTCTGTAATTGGCATCCCACCACCACCAAGTGCCCCTATTGGGGGTATTTTCATCCGGCAGCAATTGGGCATATTCATCAAAGACCTTGCCGGTCACATAAATCCCCGTCTCATAATCGAATAAATTCTTCGGGTCTGTAATGAGCGAAACCATCCACATGTTCTGATATAATATCTTTTGGTCAAATCCGATAAAATAGGAGCCCGTAATAGAATCCACGCAATTTCCGCTCCTGTCAAAAGCCGCCGCCCTTACAATATTGCATTTATCCACCGGGCCAGCCGGCACGATATATCCCGGGAATTCGGAGGAATACTCTTCCACCAGTTCCTGATAAAATCCTGCAGAAGTATCCGTCCGCTCCGAATACACATTGCTATGAAGGGAAGCATCTTCCAAATAAAACTCCCCGTCATAAGGAATGGAATTCTGTGTAGGCTCCGTTCCATCTAGGGTATAATAAATACTGTACCTGTCCGCGCCTTGTATTTCCAGGTAAATCGGCTCCTCATAGTACCCAGACTCCAGGGAAAATGCCAATTTCTCATCTGAATCAAAACATGGGATTAGCAGAAATATCATTAACAGAAAAAGAGAAAGAAAAATGTACTTGTGCTTTCCTGATTTTTTTATCTTAAATAATCCATTGTCCAATGAATCACCTCGTTTGTGTATTATCAAATATGGTAAAATATGTAATTGCACAGCCGGGCCTATATACTTGCACCAGCTGTGCTAAAAATGCCATTTTGTCAATTATACGTTTTTCATGGCGAGGTGTCAATCATTCAAATGTAACGGATAGCGTAAGTTTATTGTAGGAATAGGATAGACAGAATAGTCCCTTGATCTGG
>OFHA01002123.1_pt1 | contig 12130 bp, 13 predicted proteins | sample 1521891 | NCBI WGS metagenome assembly OFHA01 (sample SAMEA3504089, study PRJEB24116) | mouse gut metagenome | biome: mouse gut; feature: mouse-associated habitat; material: faeces | place: Denmark | collected 2011 | reverse complement strand
AAAATGAAGTCCTTCGGGACGCAGGCGGCAACGAGATTATAAAGTGCCTGAATGATTTTTATCCTATCATCCGAGTACATCAGTTATATAACATTGATACCGAGATTACTAATATTGAGGATGGTATTTTAATCTTGGTTGATGCTGCCGACAAGTCTTACTGCCTGTTCGTTGACGAACTGCTTGGAGAGCAGCAGGTTGTAGTAAAACCGCTTCCTTCTTTCTTAAGTAACTTTAATATTAAGGATTCAGGTATCAGCGGCTGTACAATCTTAGGCGACGGAAATATCAGCTTAATCCTAGACGTTAGAAGCTTATATGCAGCATTTTATAATCAATACTAAAATGAACTTAGAATCGGAGGAAGAATTATGTCAGCAGATACTTTAGAAAATACAACTGTTCAGGAAGTTATGGAAGGAGACGCTCACGTTTCCACCGAACGTTTCCTTACCTTTAGTTCTAACGGACTGAATATTGGTGTAAGCACAAATTACGTAATTGAGATCATTACCAATCACTCCATTACAATGCTTCCACTTGCGCCGGACTATGTAAAGGGTATTATCAACCTGCGCGGACAGATTATCCCTATTATTGATATTCGTCTGCGTATGGGTAAGCCTTCTATTGACTATACAAGCTCTACCTGTATTATTGTTTTGGATATTAACTCTATTCAGATTGGTATTATTGTAGATGCAGTCCAGCAGGTTATGGATATAGATCAGAGCCAGATTTCTCCAGTCCCGGTTGAAAATCAGCAGGAACTTATCAGCGGAATGATATCATCCGGCGATCGCTCTGTAATTCTTTTCTTAGACTGCGAACAGCTTGTACAGACCTATTAATACACGAAGGAGCCTCATGTTACTATGTTAACGATTAATGATAAAGATTTTGAACGCTTATACAAATTCATACATCAAAACTATGGCATTGATTTATCCAAGAAACGGCAACTGATTGTAGGGCGGCTTTCCAATACGATCCTTTCCATGGGATTTTCATCGTTTCAGGAATACATAGATCATCTGATTAATAACAAAAAGCCAGAAGATCTAGAGCTTATGTTAAATAAGCTTACAACAAATTATACCTTTTTTATGCGGGAGGGCGCGCATTTTGAATACTTTACCAATACGATTCTTCCTTATTTGGTAGAAACGAAGAAAGACCGCGTCCTCAGTATTTGGAGCGCCGGATGTTCTTCTGGTGAAGAACCTTACACCATTTCTATGCTTTTAAAAGAGTTTTTTGGTTCTAAAGCCAATCTTTGGGACACCAGGGTGCTTGCAACCGACATTTCACAAAACGCGTTGGTTGCGGCAACCAACGCAGTTTATGACGAAGATTCGCTAAAGGAGTTGTCGCCGGCATGGAAGAAGAAATATTTCATACCCGTAGGGGAACCGGGGACTTATACCGTAACTCCGGAAATTAAGTCTAACGTAATTTTCAGAACCTTTAATCTTATGGATCCCATCAAATTCCGACTGAAATTTGATGTTATTTTCTGTAGAAATGTTATGATTTATTTCGATCAGGCAACCAAAGAAGCTTTAGTGAACCGATTTTTTAATGCGTCTAATCCAGGAGGTTATCTCCTGATCGGCCATTCAGAAAATTTGAGCAAAACGGCAACGCCTTACAAATATTTAATGCCTGCAACTTATCGTAAAGTTTAAGATCAAAGCTGCTTCTGGTATTTTCAGAAGCGGCTTTTCACAGTTATTTATGAAAGGAGTAATCTATGTCTACAAATATTAAAGTACTTGTTGTTGATGATTCTTCTCTCTTTCGCCAGATGATCATGGACCACCTTTCAGCTCAGCCTGGCATTGAGGTTGTAGGATATGCCATCAACGCATATGATGCTAAGAGAAAAATTCCTCTATTAAAACCGGATGTTTTAACATTGGATGTTGAGATGCCCGGCTTAAATGGAATTGAATTTTTGAAACAATTACTTCCTACCAATCCGATTCCTGTCATTTTGGTTTCTTCGTTAAATTTAAGTGTATTTGACGCATTGTCTGCCGGCGCAATTGATTTTGTCAGAAAACCGGATATGACTGCGTCTAATTCTAAAACTGTATTTTTTGCTTCTCTTGTACCAAAAGTCAGAGCGGCGTCGATAGCAAAAGTCAGACCTGCCAGACAGTCTGCATCTGTTCCCGCCGCTAACAATCAAACTCGTATACAGCCGCAGAACCAGGGCGTTGCAAAGCCTATGCCGTTCCCTCCTCTATCACGAACAGTTCTTGATTCCACGATCATTGGAATCGGCGCTTCTACAGGAGGAACGGAAGCTACCCTTGCCGTTTTGCAAAAACTCCCCGCTAATATTCCGGGAATTGTAATTACGCAGCATATGCCTGAAGGTTTTACCGCCATGTACGCGCAGAGACTCAACCGAATCTGCAGTATGGAAGTCAGAGAAGCTAAAAACGGGGATATCATTCACCCTGGACTCGCGTTGATTGCTCCAGGCGGTAAACAGATGGAGGTTATACGTTCCGGGCGCAGCTATATCGTTCAGTGTCATTCCGGCGCTAAGGTAAGCGGCCATTGCCCTTCCGTAGACGTACTCTTTAGTTCTATGGCAAAGAATGTTGCCATTAATAAAGTAGGAATCATTATGACAGGTATGGGAAGAGACGGCGCCGACGGTTTATTAAAGATGCGTCAAAGCGGCGCATTTACCATCGGCCAGGATAAGGAATCCTGCGTCGTATACGGAATGCCTATGGTTGCCTTCAATATCGGCGCCGTTTGTACGCAGGCTTCTTGCGACAACATTCCCTCTGTATTACTGAATCATTTAAAAAAATAGTTACTGTTTCCAGTCAAAATAAATAACACATGGACAATAACATAAAATAAAAAGTTTGCGCTATAGATACGCAAACTTTTTATTTTTGTGTTATGATTCCGGAAGTTATGCCGATAATTATAGTATAACAGGTAAAACTATGTTATACCTACAGCTTTGAAGACAATTATAGTAAGGAGTTAAGTATGAAGATCACTACAAATAACATAATCAAAAATTATACAGATTTACGCATTCATACAAAGGAAAATTCAACTCCTCCTACAGTTTCAAATGATGGACACAGTTTTGATGAAATAATCATAAAGTCAAACCCCAGAGAGATTGAGGAACATACTTTTGCAAAGTCTCTTTCCCGCAAATTATCCTCTGAGGTGAATACTGCCGCATCCGCTGAGAAGATTGAACAGCTTCAAAATCAGATTTCAGCGCATACCTATCATGTTGATGCTTATGCGATCGCATCCAGAATGCTTTTAGTTTAGGAGGATGCCTGCAATATGAGTGAATTTTCAAATTTTATAAAAATTATAGAAGAGTTCATTGATTTTTTTGATCATCTTATTCCAATAGAACAGGAAAAATTGGAGGCCGCTATTAAGAATCGCGTATCCTTTGTAGAAGAGTGTATGCACAAAGAACAGGCTGCCGTCCTGCGGCTCCGCGGACTGGAACAAAAGAGGGAGAAGGAACAGGAAAGACTCGGCATGAAAGACTATTCTTTTCGTCAAATATTAGATCATGTTCCTGGAGATGTTTCCTCAGTTTTGAAACCTTTATTCGACCAGATGTCAGAACAAGTACGTCAGTTTCAGTCTATCAGCGACAATGCAAAAGATATTATTGAAGTGAACCTTCATGTAATACAGTCTTCGCTTGCCGAAAAAGCGCCAGGCAGGGAGACTTATTCTGCGTCAGGTCAAAAAAAGGCTCATGATACCGCTAAACACTTTACAAGTCGTTCAGTTTGATGAATTAGGAGGAGATAGATATGATACGTTCCACATTTGCCGGTTTTACCACTGCGCACCTTGCCATGGCTGCCAGCCAGCGCGCTCTTGATGTTACCGGCCAAAATATTGCTAATATTAATACAGAAGGCTATACCCGTCAGCGTCTGGATATTGCCAGTTTGAATACGCAGAAGGGTGATTTCTATAACGCTAATTCTACAATTAAAGTAGGTTATGGTGTTGAAATGACAGGTGTGTCACAACTTCGTGATCCATTTCTTGACGCGCAGTATCGTTCTCAGATCAGTAAGCTTGGAACTACTGACGCCCATGCCGCTGGATTTGAACAATTAGCTACTATATTTGACGAGTCTACGATGCAGGGAGTAAGATCGGCATTTATCTCTCTTTCAAGTTCCCTTAGCACGCTTTCTACTCAGGCTGGAAATAAAGAGAATGATACGGCGGTTCGTTCTAATATGCAGGTTCTTTTGAATCTTTTCCGTGAGAATTCTATCCGGTTGAATGATATCAGAGAAGATATGCAAGTAGGATTTGAGACTACGGATATCAAGGATTTGAATGGTATTCTCGAAAATATTGCTCAACTGAACACCAATATTAAAAACAGCCAGATTCTTGGTAATCCTGCGCTCGAACTACAAGATCAGAGAAATCTTCTGTTAGATGAACTTGGAAGTTATCTTCCAATTACCGCTAATTATGAAGACATAACAATCGGACCAGATCAGACGGTAGAGATTCTGAAAGTTAATTTCACTGATACAAATGGACAGATACATACATTAGTTTCAGACGGACGTTTTGGAAGCTTTGACGTAGATATTTATGGTCAGCCGGTTACCTTAACTCTGACAGATACCAATAGTACGACCAAGCAGATTGCCGGCAATGTAAAAGACGTAGATGGAAAAAATCAGTATGTTGACCTTTTAGGTTCCGGTACAATAAAAGGTACTCTGGATTTTCTGAATAAATCCGGTGATTTTGATAATAGCGATTTCAAAGGTCTAGGCTACTACGAGAAAGCATTGGATTCTCTGGTACGTACCTTCGCAGAGATGTTCAACGAAGCCAATAAAGAATTAAAAAAGGATGCTGATGGCAATCCCATTCAGGCAACCGACGCAAGTGGTAATCCTATTTTTAAGTTAGATGAAAATGGTAACCCTACTACTGAACCAGTATATGAATATATTGACCGTCCTTTATTTGAGACCCCGGATCCTACCAAACCATTTTCCGCTTCTAACATTAAGGTAGCTTCTGGCTGGCTTGACGGTACTTATGGAATTACCATTTCAAATAAAGTTATAAACAATGGCACCGGTTCAACTGCTGATGAAAATATTTTGAATATGGTAAAACTGTTGGATAAAAGCATTGATTTTGAATCAAATGGAATTAAGTTCTACACAGGAAGCTTTCATGATTGTTTTGCTAACATTGAAAATACATTAGGTATCGATGCAAAGTCTGCGAATACGCTTCTGGAAAATCAGATTGCTGTATTAAACCAAACATCCAATTCCAGAGATGGTGTTTCCGGTGTACAGCTTGACGAAGAAGGTATGAGCCTGCTCCATTATAATCAATCCTATAATGCTGCTGCAAGACTAATGACAACTTTAGACGAGGCTCTTGATAAACTGATAAATGGTACTGGCGTAGTTGGAAGGTAACAGGAGGTTTAATATGAGAATTACTACGAATGCAATTTTAAGAAATTATAAATCAAATCTTGGAACATCTTTAAAGAATCTGGACACAGCAAGAACTAGAGTTATGACACAAAGAAGGTTTAACTCTACTGCGGAGGATCCATCCAGCGCTTTACGGGCTGCTGTTTTAGAACGCAAATATGTAAAAAATGAGGATTATCTGAATATTGTAAAAGATGTACAATCTTTTCAGGATTCTCAAGAAGATGCAGCTATGCAAATTGAAACAATTGCAAAAACGCTTAGCAAACGTTATGGTCTGGAAGCCCTTAACGGAACAAACGGTTCTTTAGAAACTAGAGAGACTTATGCGGACGCGTGGAGAGGCGCACAACAGAGCCTTCTTTTGAGTTTAAATGCCAGCTATGAAGGTAAGTATGTTTTTGCAGGAAGCGATGGAAAAAATCCGCCTTTTAAATTAGAAGACGTGCCTGCAGATCCTGCTAATCCCGATGCTCCTAAACAAAGATTATTATACCGAGGCGTAGATGTTACAAACGGTGATCCAAAGGTGTTAGAAGCATTATCGAAAGATACGCTATATGTTGATTTGGGTTTTGGACTTAATGTGGGAGGCGATGTAAACGATGTTTCTATCGAATCTTCCAGCGCCTTTAACACTAGCCTTCCGGGAATTAATCTTGCTGGTTTTGGAGTTGATGACGAAACAGGCTTAACTAAGAATATGATTCTTCTTTGCGGTGAGATTGCCGATGTTTTGGAATCCGAAGATTTTGATAGAGATAAATACTCAGAACTGTTAGCACAATTTGATAAAGGACGCAATAATGTACTCGAAAAAGTAACCGTTCTTGGTACGCAGACTGAGTTTCTTACAACTACAAAAGATAGATTAGAAACCAGCAGTATTAGCCTTTCAACACAGATTGATAATGTCGTTAATATTGATATGGCAGAAGCTATCATGAATTTCTCTTGGGCGCAGTATGCATACAATTCTGCATTGAAGGTTGGAAATAATATTTTAACACCTTCTTTTATCGACTTTATGAAATAGTTTATTTATATTATGAAAGAAAGGAGGTAGCCATTAATGAATCAACTTATTAAAATTACAACTGTTCCTATTCAATACGAACTGAAAATTAATAATGCTCGTTTTGAACGTCAAAGTGCGCAGGCGGAACTTGAGATCAGCAGAAAAAAAGGCGGTCTTTCTATTAAGAGCCGCCCTGTAAAGTTGAATTTGGATTCTTCTGCTGCAAGAAGTTCTGTTGTTCCAACCACAACTCAATCTGTTTCGCAGTCTGCTAAAAAAGGTATTGACGCTGCATACAGCGCTACTGCACAGTTGGCACAAGAAGGACAGCTCTTATTAAAAGCTGATATTGGCGAAGATGTAATTGGACAGATCATGAAACAGAGAACAGCCGCACCCACCGGAGAATTCCAGCTTGGGTTTACGCCTTCTGCTCCGGTAGATATTAATTATCAAGCTGCTGATTTGACAATCAATTATGAGATGGATAAATTAAATTTTGATTTAAAAGTTCTAAACGGAAATTATGAATTTATCCCTGGCAATATTGAAATGTCAATTACACAGCATCCTGACGTTTTAATTGAGTATGTTGGCGGACCGATCTACGTACCGCCAAGCGCTGATCCAAATTACGTTGATGTAAGGGCTTAATAAAAAGCCCTTACTTTTATTCTCAGGAGGTATCATACATTGAATATTAATGCAAAATACTTTGGCGAAGTTTCTTATGAAAAAGATGATACAATTCATATTATCAATGGTTTGTTTGGATTTGAATCCTATGCATCTTATCTTCCTCTTTCCTTTCAGGAAGATGATTCCATGATTTCCTTACAGAATCTGGAAGACGAAACGCTTTCTTTTATACTTATAAACCCGTTCATGATATATCCGGATTACAGTCCAAAATTATCAAAGGATGATTTGAAAGAATTAGAAGCCAACTCTATAGAAGATGTATCCTTTTATGTTATTAGTGTTATTAGAGATTCCGTTGACAAATCAACTGTAAATTTAAGGGCTCCTCTTGTTGTAAACGCTTTAAACCGAAAAGCAAAGCAGATTATGTTAGACCAACCAGAATATACATTTCGCCACATCCTTGGTAATATAAAACAAAAGGAGGGCAAATAGTTATGTTAATATTACAGCGCAAGAGGAATGAATCCCTTTCTATTAATAACAACGTTACTATTTCTGTAATGGAGATAGGAACAGACTGGGTAAAACTTGCCATTGACGCTCCCAAAGAAATACCCGTTCTTCGTTCCGAGTTAAAAGAAGCTGCTGATGAGAACAAAAAAGCATCTGTTGAAGTTCCTCAAAATGTATTAAATGAAATTTTAAAAAAGAAATGAATAGAAGCTGTTACACGATCAACCTGATATTCAGGCTAGTTGTAACAGCTTCTATTCATTACAATTGACTTTTATAACTTTTTTACTATTCGATCATAAAGACAGAACCTTTATAAATAAGGCTCTGTCCTCAGTAACTAATGAATTATCTTATATCAGTATTTTGATCTTTCATTAAACTTTGAAATGGTCTCATAAATCAGGTATTATTACTATACCGCACAATCCACTACAGCCGCTACTGGCGCTGACACCACAGAAACACTTACAGCCTCAGATACACCTCCAGCTACTGCATCTACCGTGGTTCCAGTTTGCCCTGCAAGCGTTCCCGGCGATAAATTCTCTGCATACTGTTCAGCAATCTGGCGAAAACGTTCATCATCCAAAGATGGTTTCGGCATCACATCATCCAGATGCGAAGTCTGACAATGTTCCTGCCCTTTTCTTGCTATCTTCTTACGCCTAAGTTCTTCTGCAAGCTGTCTGGCAAGCTTCTCCTTCAGCTTTTTCTCGGCTGCTCTTCTCTGAAGATTTAAATTTTCTTCCTTATGAAGCCTTGAAATTTTAATATTACCGCTCTGTATTACTGATTTTATCTTCCTCACAATAGCTGCCGCTTCTACCGGATCTTTTACCTGTGCCTTTACTTTTTGAATCTCTCCATACTTAGCAGATATCAGTCCTCTAACTGCAGGTACATTTTTTGCGCTGGCAAGCCGCATCATATTTGTACTGTGAGAATAATTATATTTAGTAGTAGCGCTTTTCTTCTTTGCATACTTGGAGTAGAAATTTGTAGACTCTCTATCTCTCCAATAGGTTGGATAAATTTTTTCTTTATCTCTTTCCTTTGTTGCCGTCCACATCGAGACCTTGCCATCGTCATCAATGACTAATCCCATACTTACAAGCTCTTTATCTTTCAAAAATGCTCCCGTCTGAGCCGATTTTTGATAGCTGCTTAAATGACGAAGAATATTTTCCACATGATTCTTAACATCCTCGTCTTTACTCATCTTTTCCAACAGTTCCGGAGAAATTGCCACGTTATTCTTCCCCTTTTTAGTGGAACCATATTGCCCAACCTGACTATTATTATCAAAAGAAACAAAGCTGAAATTAATATGTTTGTAATTTTCCTTAAGGTAATTCATCATCTCGACTACGCCGGATTGGGTTGACGTACTATCGTTCTTAACTTCTTTTAGGGAATCTGTCTGAGACAATCCTGCGGGTGCGGAGCTTAATGAATTTAAATATGCTTTCTCGCTTTTTACCTGCATAGGAATCCCTCTTTTCCATCTATGTTTTATATTATAATATCGACGGATTTTCCTTTTTACATAAGCTTTCTTACTTTTTTAAAACCATTTTTATTACAATTTACAGATATATCTTCTATTGTGCCGACATATTCGCTGCTACTACATATGTTCAAGTATCACCTGCTGAATCTGTTTCTGTACTATATCGGCAATTTCCTTCGTTTTCATATTTTTATAATCATCGTAATATAGCGGAGGAAGAAAATGTACCTGAACGGTTACAGGGCTGATTGTATTGGTATCGAATGGTTTAAAAGAATTAATCAGCGCTACCGGTACAATGGGACATTCGGCCTTTGTAGCCGCCTTAAAACTTCCTGCCTTAAAGCTCTGCACTTGATTACCTTCTTTTGACCGGGTTCCTTCCGGAAATATTACGTAATTTCTTCCTTTTTTTACCTCATTTGTCACATTTCCAATTATTTGCATTGACTGTCTGATATCTTCCCTGTCCATGAGATATCCCTTCATACATGCGATGACTTGTTTTAGAAATTGAACATCTTTAATTTCCTTTTTTGCCACTACAGAAAACGGAATGGAACAAGCTTCTACAATTGCCAGTACATCATATAATCCCTGATGATTGGGAAAAAATATAAATCCGCTTTTATCCGGAAGGTTTTCTTTTCCATATACGTCAATGGTTACGTTTCCGCCTTTATTTGCCCGAAGAACGATAAATCTCAACATCCTATAATGCTGTTCTTCCGTATATTTTTCCACATGAGATGCATAGTAGCACAATTTACACCACATAAATGGCACCAGAAATATATTTCGGAATACCATAAGAAGGATTCTTTTCATAATGTTAAAACTCCTCTCTATTGAAACAGGTAAGCTGTTAAATCCAGATCTTCTATTTCTCCTGCTTCTTTATCATAAGTTATATCAAAATATCTAATATACAGAACGCTTCCCTTTTCATCTTTCAGGTCAACACGGCAGTGTTTCAGATAATAGTCGTCTATATCCACATGATGAGACTCTTTATTCATGTGATAATGCTCTTCATCTTCTATATGTTCTAAACCGTAATCGATATAACCTTCTATCGTTTCCTCCAGATTGGCGTATAGAATTACTTCTTCTGTCTCGCTAATAACAAATCTCAAATGTTTTAAATTCGGCGCAGGATCTCCGTAATTCATATTGTACTGCACTATCTGCATTTTGGAATATCCGCTTATATCCAAATTATTTACACGTTCTTCCGTACTAATACTAATGTCAGAAGAATAGTATCTGTCATTTGCCGCGCTGTAAAATTCTTTGATTTCTTCTATCTCTTCCGACGTATACTTTTCGTCAATGTATTTTTCACTGTCTTCAAGATCTACAAGATACGAATAAGCGCCATATATTTTTTGCTTCGTTTCCTCTGATAACTCTCCTCCACTTCTATACTGCTCCATAATCTTTTGCTGGCTGAATGCTGATATATGATACATATTGACGCCGGGGAATAACAATGCAATCACAAAAGCCGCTGCTATCACTCCGAACATTCTTCCCGTATATCTGTGAAACCTGTAATATATTACCAGATAAATAATCTCCAGTAAAATCCACATGACTCCTAAATATCTGTCAGGCGTCACTCCATACTGTCCGATTCTTACCCCAATTGAATACACCTGAAAGAATATCAACGGTACAAATAGTAATGGAAGTTTCACGGATATCTTGTGCCAAAAAGATCCCTTTTCTATAGACTCCATCATCGTCCATGTTGGCATTGCCAGAATAAAAAGCCCTGCTAAAATCGAAAATAGCTCATTTGACGGTACATTTCTCAAAATAAAAATCTTTAGTACATACAGGTAGATAATGACAAATATTAGTATTGTAAGAGGTAACAGTACATATTTAACAAGAATTTCTGAAAATGCATCTTCTCTTTTTTCTGTTTCGGAGAAAGCATAAATAGTAGAAGGAACATAAAAAAATCCGATTACCAAAATAAGCATTCTCCCAAATACATCAAAATAGAAATCATTGCCCAAAAAAAGAGCCTGGATAATTAATCCTACAGACAACGCGCCGATATTTAAAATAGCATAAATGATATGGACTTTTACCAGATTAGAAAAAACCCTTATAGCAAATTGAGGAAGCAGCAATCCCGAACGTCTGTAGCTATAATATATTCCCATAGCAACGCAAAATATAATATAACTTGTCCTAATTCTTACAGTCCATGTATCCTCGAATAGCACGGTATCAAAATACCGATATTGATAAACCAGAAAACCAGACAAAACTGCCGTAATAAGAATACAGCCTATTTTCAAGGGTAATTTCTTTGCAAAGGCCGACTCGCTAAAATATATTCCGACGCTGAACCATACGAAAAATGGCAGAATATAGTCTATGATAACACCATCGATATCGTCTATACACAAAAAAGCTAAAATCGTCGCCAAAGCTATTACAGACATAGTACACGGATATTTCAAAATTGTATTCTTGATCTCTAAAGAAATCCGATTCCAGAATTCTCTTATTTTTTCCTTTTTTAACATAACATACTTCCTTAAAATACTTGATCTTTTAAGCTTTAAAGACAAATGATAATAAATAAATGTAAGTCAAAAATATAACGCATTGAACCATTTATCAGTATAACCTTAACATATATTCAAGTCAATGATTGCAGTTTGTTTCTAGTAGGATTATACTATAATTAGTTATAATTCACAAAATATCTTTCTTGTGTAAGATATTACGACTAAGTTTATCGGTAATTTATAAGGAGGAACTAAGAATGACCACTGACATTCATATGGAACAGTTAAAAAAAGATGCTGTAGAAATATTCTGCAGCGGCTTTGCATGTTCCGAATCTGTAATTTACGCCCTTCGTAAACATTTTCAAATCGATCTGTCCGACGACGCTATTGCCAT
>OFHA01002119.1_pt1 | contig 12137 bp, 12 predicted proteins | sample 1521891 | NCBI WGS metagenome assembly OFHA01 (sample SAMEA3504089, study PRJEB24116) | mouse gut metagenome | biome: mouse gut; feature: mouse-associated habitat; material: faeces | place: Denmark | collected 2011 | reverse complement strand
CTTCATTCTTTGTGTCCGGATTCTGCGGAATGGTTAGAAGGTGAACGGTTTGAGGGTGGAACTTCAAGAGAAACATTAGAAGGATGGCTTGAGGAAAAGACAAAGATAGAAATGTAGATAACAGCTCCCATAGCCGATTGTAACAGATTGGAAATGGGAGCTGTTGTTATAAGACTTAACAGGAGTGTTTGGACGAATGGGCTGGTTGAACGTAAACGTAGTTTTACGATGAACAAATTGAATGGAAATGAAAAATGCTATTATTTTTCAGAGAATTTTCCGACACAAACGGAAAGATTGAGCCCTTTTCCACTTCTTACAGTTATACTTCTCTAGGATATGTAGAGAATCCGGAAACCTCCTTTTACGATCATAAACAGAGTATAATTCTTTGGAATATAACTGTCAAGTATGGTTATCTATGCAATATAAGTATTTGCTATAAGTAAAACGTTGTATTATAGTAGTGTTAAGAGTGAAAGACAATTGATACCTATATGCATTTGAACTATTTTTATCATAAGAAAGGACGCGATAATTATGAAAACAATAACAGGTGAAAAGTTTGACAGGGAGCGGGCTTTGTATGGAAGTGACGGACTGGTTTTGCGCCATTGCTCCTTTGATGGTCCGGCAGATGGGGAAAGTGCGTTAAAGGAAAGCAGGAATGTTGAGGCGGAGGATTGTTTCTTTAATCTCCGTTACCCGTTCTGGCATGATGAACATATGAAAATTGTGGGTTCGGAAATGACAGAGCTTTGCCGGGCGGCTTTATGGTATTCAGAAAATATAGAGATTGTGGATACGAAACTGCACGGTATCAAAGCATTGCGGGAATGCAGACAGGTTAAAATGCAAGGCTGCGACATTATATCACCGGAGTTTGGCTGGTCGGTGCATCAGATGGAAATGGAACACTCCACGGTGGAAAGCGAATACTTTATGATGCGTTCGGACTTTCTTACCTTTCGGGACGTAACACTGAAAGGAAAATACTCTTTTCAGTATATTGAAAATTCAGTTTTTGAAAACTGTAAGTTTGATACGAAGGATGCCTTTTGGCATGCAAAAAATATTGTGGTAAGGGACAGTGTGGTAAAGGGGGAGTATCTGGCATGGTACTGTGAAAATGTGACGTTTGAGAACTGTAGAATTATCGGCACACAGCCGCTATGCTATTGCAAGGGACTGAAACTGGCTGACTGTGAGATGGTGGATACGGATTTATGTTTTGAGAAATCGGAGGTGGAGGCCACGATTAAGACGCCTGTGGACAGCATTAAAAATCCTCTTTCCGGGAATATTTATGTTCCATATGTAGGGGAGATGATCCGTGATGATGAAAAATCAAAAGGCAGAGTCATTTTGCCGAAGGAGTGCTGTTGCGCTTAGTGTCTGGCAGGAATGGAGACTGCTATGGGACAATGCCGTTTGCTATGGAAGCTACTCAGACGAAAAAGAAAAGTGAAACTGAAATGCAGAGGAGAAAACAGCGGTTAAAGTTTCCACAGGGGAGCCTCCGGCAGGTAATTATCCTGCTCCGGAGTTAATAGGGATTCTTCCGGATGCATGACTCTTCCGGTGAAAGGCGGGATCCGTCCGAAAAAGAATTATGTAAGAGAACACTTTAAAGATTATTGGTACGGCGTATGGAATCCCGCAATGGGCTGCATACATTGGAGCATGCGGAAAAGATTGGTTTGGGAAACCGCACATGTAAAATGATAACTATCCATGAAATAAAAAATTATATCCAGGTTAGAAATTTAAAGGAGGAAAATAAGATGCGTGATAAGATTGTACAGACTGCAGGCAGGGAAAGCCTGGGGGAATTTGCACCAATGTTTGCACATTTAAATGATGATGTTTTGTTTGGCGAGGTGTGGAACGAAGAGGCCATTTCTATTAAAACAAAATGTATTATTACCATAGTGTCATTGATGGCATCCGGAATTACAGATTCATCCCTTGTGTATCATTTGGAAAATGCCAAAAATAACGGTGTAACAAAAGAAGAAATTGCAGCAATCATTACCCATGTGGCAATGTATACAGGCTGGCCGAAAGGATGGGCTGTATTCCGTCTGGCTAAGGATGTGTGGAAAGAAGAAATGACGTCATCTACGGAATAAAAGAGATGCCAGAACAGTATTTTTACGAATTGGCGAAGAAAATGATGCTTTCTCTTTATTATATAGCGGGTGATACCTCTGGCGGTGCGCCTTATGGGACAGGATGGAGAGGGAGATTTCTGAAATACGCAAGGTCTTTAACCAGCCTCCCCGTATGATCAGCACTTGAAAAGACAATCCTGCCGTTTTGCACCTCGCATGGCAGATCGCAGCTCCCATAACCGATGGTAACAAATCGGAAATGGGAGCTGTTGTTATAAGACTTAACAGGAGTGTTTAGATGCATGGGATTAAAGTTGTTTGAAACAGATGCATGAATCGGTTCTGAAATCTGATTGATATGGCGCCTTTTTTTTGTTATGATAGATAGCGAAAAACGATGATAAATCATGATTAAGAGGAGGCAGGATGTATGAATATGGATGACTATAAGGCGTATGTTTCGGCAGAAACTATGATGGGGCCAAATAGCGTAAGGATATTAGCGGAGCTGTTTGAAAAATATCCTTTACAGCTTGCACCGAATGATATGGTTCTTGACCTGGGATGCGGGACGGGACTGACAAGCCTTATCATTGCAAAAGAGACCGGAGCGAAAGTTTTTGCAAACGATTTGTGGGTAAGTGCACAGGAAAATGAAAAACGGTTTGCTGCATGGGGCGTAGAGGAACAGGTCACGCCTGTTTGTGAAGATGCGAACAGCCTTCCTTTTGAAGAACAGCAATTCCAGGTGCTGATTAGTATCGATGCGTATCATTATTTTGCGGGAAGTAAGGGATTTTTTCAGGAAAAGATTTTGCCATTTATAAAAGACGGGGGAGTGGTTTTGATTGGAATCCCTGGTCTTAGGGATGCATATGCAGGCGGTGAAAAGGAGCTTCTTACCGACTGGCTCGGAGAGGATGCAGCCATGTTCAAAAATCCAAAAGCATGGCAAGAATTAATCGGTGACAGCGACCGAATCGAATCGGTGAAAGTATGGGAAATGGATTGCTTTAGCGAAGCATGGAACGACTGGCTGGATACAAATAATAAATTTGCGCTTGGAGACAGGCAGTATTTTGAATCGGTGATTCAGCCATATACCTGTTTCATCGGTATTTATATAAAGCTGAAACAGGCATTGTGAAGTGCCGGGGAGAACGTTTATTAACTGAAAATCAGGGATGGAACGATATAGGAGCGAGGATATGGCGGAATTAACATCTATGATAAATATTGGCAGGGAAATGGAAAAAAAGCTGCATGCGGTTGGGATTGGTTCGGCGGAGGAACTGATTCATTCAGGTGCAGAACAGGCGTTTCTGAAATTGAAAGGAAAATATCCCAGCGTCTGTCTGGTTCATTTATACGCGCTGGAGGGAGCGATTTGTAATGTAGAGTTTAACAACCTGTCGCAGAGCAGGAAACAGGAACTGAAAGAGTTTAGTGATTTTTTGAAGAACTGAGGGCGGGATATTTTGTTTTTTAAAGAACTAAGGGCGGCATGCGTCGTTATTTTTGGAAGAGCTGAGGGCGGCATGCTGCGCGGTCAATAAATGAGGCAAAATTAAGATAGAGGTGCGGTATGCAAATATCAAGCAGATTTACCATAGCGGTTCATGTTCTCATATGTATTGAGACATTTAAAAATGATTATAAGGTAACAAGTGATTTCCTTTCGTCCAGTGTGAATGTAAATCCTGTCGTGATCAGACGTCTGTTACAGCAGCTGAAAAAAGCAGGAATCATTACCGTCCGGCGGGGAAGCGGCGGAGCGGATATTGAAAAACCTCTGAATACGATTACGTTGTTAGACGTATACAATGCTGTGGAGTGTGTGGGAGGAGGAGAACTCTTCCATTTCCATGAGAATCCGAACCAGCAATGTCCGGTAGGAAAAAATATTCATACCATTTTAGATGAAAGGCTGGATGAAATTCAAAAGGCAATGGAAAAGGAAATGCAATCTGTGTCCATACAGGATATGATGGATGATGCAAAAAAGCTGATCAGCGTATAAAATCCCTGATGGTCCATTTGGAAAAGGTGGAAATTTAATTTACAGAAACTTTTGTTGTAACTATTGACAGTACAATGAAAAAATGCTATACTTGTTGTATCAATAAAAGTTACAATAAATATGGAGGTAAAAAAGATGGCAAATTATAGTAAAGTCAGCGTTGCACAGGATGCAAGAACAGAGCTGCATGACAAACTTTCTCTGACAGGAGCAGAAGTAAGTATTAATCATCTTTCGGCAGGAACAGGAGTACCTTTTGTTCACGCACACAAGAATAACGAAGAAATCTATGTTATTCTCGAAGGAAAAGGAAAAGCCGTGATCGACGGGGAAACCGTAGAACTGGCAGCTGGTGACTGGATGCGTATTGCGCCGGCAGGAAAGCGGCAGTTTTTTGCGGCAGACGATACAGCAATCTGCTTCGCCTGTATCCAGGTCAGGGAAAATTCTCTGGAAGCCTATACGCAGGATGATGCAGTTGTCTAAAGCAATAAAATGGAATGTCTTTTCGTAAAATATAATGGTTATTAAATTTCTAACATACTGATTGCCGGACGATAACTACATGATAACGAACGGCTCTATGTCGTTGTTTTAGACTTTACCACCTGATTGATGAATGAAAATCAGGTGGTATTTTATTTTTTCACGGATTTTATATATGCAGAAAGTCAATACAATAGATTAGCATAAATTCAGATAACGAGCAGAAAATTGGAATGCGTCTTTGCTATATTGGAATGCGTCTTTGCTATATTGGAATGCGTCTTTGCTATATTGGAATGTATCTTTGTTATATTATAATATATCTTTGCTTTATTATAATGTATCTTTACTTTATTGTAATTATCTTTACTCTGTTGAGGTGCATCTTTGTTCGTAACTGCTTTTGAGTGTCCTTTGCTGCAGGAGATTCCTTTATAGTTAACAGATCGTATGCCTTCCTCACTAAAAGTTCCTGGAGCATCAGGGAAAGTTTCGAATAAAATAAGGATGATTTTTACCGGGATGTGCCGTATAATGGAACAGGAAAATTTGAAAAGGAGAGATCAGTATGAAAAAAACAATTTTATTTGTGATTTTACAGCAATATGCAGATTGGGAAGCCGCATATATCACATCTGCAATCACCATGTTAGGCCGGGGACAGTTTGATATTAAAACAGTATCGACGTCAAAAGACGCTGTTTTGTCCATAGGCGGATTTCGGGTATTGCCAGATTATGATATTGCGTCTGTTCTGGAAGACTACGAAGCTCTGATTTTAATTGGTGGAATGTCATGGAGAATGGAAGATGCGCAGCAGATGAAAGCGCTTGTCAGCGAATGTTATGAGAAAGGAAAGGTATTAGGCGGCATCTGTGATGCTTCTGCTTTTTTAGGTACAGCAGGCGTTTTGAATGATGTCATGCATACGAGTAACGATCTGAACGATCTCAAGCAATGGGCGGGAGCGGCTTATACAGGAGAAACGAAATATATTGCGAAGCAGGCGGTCAGAGATAAAAATATCATAACCGCAAACGGCACTGCGCCTATGGAATTTGCAAAAGAGATTTTACATGCTCTGCAGGCAGCAGGTGAGGATCAGATAACAGACTGGTATAACTTTCATAAACTGGGTTACTATACAGCCCAAATGCCAAAAATGTAATTTAGATTTTAGAAAGAATCACATTTTTCAGACCTCAGGGATTTTAAGTTTGTAGTAGCAATGGGCAAATAAATCTGTTATAATTATAGAAAGCGTTTCATATTCGCTGCCTGATTGCTGCAAATGAGGAGGAGATTCTTTTTGGATAACGAATACAGTTATAAAATAGCAGACAGTCTGTTTCAGTCGCTAAAGGAATTTATAGTGCTGGGTCTGTGTGGAAGAACCGGATCCGGATGTTCCAGCGTATCTGAAATTTTAAAACAGGACTTCCCACAGCTAAAGCTGCCAAAACCGCCTGAAGAACCCGGCGGTTCTGTGCAGCTGTCGGAAGATCTGATTCTTTATAATTATGCCAAAGAAAACTGGAAACCATTTTATCAGATCAAAGTCAGCCGGTTAATGATCGGATATTTGCTGACCGGATGCAGTGAGAATGAATTTTCAGAATATTTAAAGAGTATGTCCGACTGGATTACTGATTCGGATCGAAAGACGATTCAGGAGGCCTTTCATTGTTTTTACCATGCCAGAATGCATTTTACCATGCCAGATTATTTTATAAAAAGAATTATGGCAGATTTTCCCGGTGAAGAGGGACAGTTATCATGGCAGGAAATTCTGGAGCATTTGGGAGGTTTTATGACGGAAACAGATTCCTGGCGTCTGCTGTTCCCACAGCAAGATGATGAGCGCTGGCCGGAAACAGAAAAGCTGCAGGCACAGCTTCGTAAAGAAGAGCCTTATGATCTGCAGTATCCGGTCAGCTGTTCATACGAATACAAATACGAAAAAGAAAATCAAAATTGTATTTTTATAATCCGGCTTCGGGATATGCAGAAGATAATGGAAGAATACGCATCTTTTCGAAAAAGCAGAAGAACGCTGTGGAATGGTATGTTATACTGGATGCTGTACGAATATGCCTATCATGTGCTTCCACAGTATGCAAAAGAATTTTTAGATAAAGTCGGAAAAGTACAGCGTGGACTGCCGACGATGATACTGCAGGATATTGGAATTAATCTGCGTACATGGGGCAGGCCGCTGGTTCATGATACGGAAAAACAAAAAGTGGTTTTTCAGGACGACGGGTTTTTAACGATTATACGGCGTGTGAACCTGTATTTGAAAGTACTGCAGGACTATTTGCAAAAGCGAAAGGAATTTGCAGACCGGCTCAACAGCCGTATGGAAGACAAAAAAGAAATGTACAAGGAATATGCAGAGTGTCGAAAACAACTGGATCAGGGGACAAAACAGGTCGTTGTAGTCATCGATTCCATAAAAAATCCGTTTGAGTCGATGTATCTGAAAGCAAGATATTCCAGCTATTATTTAATGGCGATTTATACAGATGAGACAGAGAGGTATCACAGACTGCAAAAATCAGAAAAGGGTCTTACCCTGAAGGAAATACGCACGATCGATACGACGGAACAGCTAAAGGAATTTAAAAAAATCGTTCAGCATACTGGTAAAAACAGAACGCCGGAAGAGGAAAACAGTATGCTGTCAAAGGCTGTATTGGAACAGCTTGCAGACAAGCTAAAGCGAAAAGATTTGTTTCGTATTTTGCCGTTTATTACGCAAAACGTAGAGCAGTGTATTGAATCCGCTGATATTTTCATTAATAATCATGAAGATAACAGACAATGTCTGAGCCTGAAAAAGAAACTGGTTCGTTATATTTCCCTGATTATGAATCCGGGACTGGTATTGCCAACGCCGATCGAACGTTGTATGCAGATTGCACAGGTTGCAAAAGTATGTTCCGGCTGCATATCACGTCAGGTCGGAGCGGTGCTTACGGATCACGAATACCGGATACGCTCGATTGGCTGGAACGATGTGCCAGACGGGCGCGTGCCTTGTATTTATCGGGATATGCAGGAAGTCAAACAACACTGGAATCCGGAGGCATACAGTGATTTTGAAAATGATGACGGAGATGAGTTTCAAAAGTATATTCGCAAAGACGAGCGGATCGAACAGGCGGGTGATATGATGCGTAAAAAAGGAAAAAGAATCCCGTTTTGTTTCAAAGATGTCTATAATGCCAAAACAGGAAATAAAAATCAGGTTCACCCAAGAGCGCTGCATGCGGAGGAAAGATCCTTTTTAAGCCTTCCGGATCAGGGCGGAGCGGGTATCAGGGGCGGATATCTGTTTACCACATCCAGTCCCTGCGAGCTGTGTACCAAAAAACTTTGCTTTTTTGGAATATCAAAAGTATATTATGTGGAACCTTATTCCGGAATATCGTTTAAACATATCATGCGCGACGGTCCAAAAGATCAGCGTCCGGAACAGGAACTTTTTACCGGCGCACTGGGCCGGGCATATACGTATCTGTATACGCCTGTATTATCAAAAAAAGACGAACTGGAACTATGGCTTGGGTATAAACTGGACGGAATGCCGCCTTCCAATGATAAAAAAGCGGTTTCTGATATACAAAAGCAAGACCGGCAAAAGCTGTATGCGGCGGGGGAAGCAAAAAAGCAGGCGCCCGATGGAAGCGAAGCCTGTCCAAAAGATGATGCAGAAAGAGACAGAAGACGAGACGCAGGAAGAAGGAGTTGAAAATGGGAGAGAAAGCAGGAAATTGTCAGTTAACAGGAGCAGATATCCGCAATATGCGGGCGGATCTGGATTCGGATTTTATGATCGCACCCTATCAGGAAAAAAACGCGACAGGCTGCGGGTATAATCTGACAGCTACAGAGTTTGTATATTCGATCAGAAAAAGAAGGCTGCTTGCGATACATAAATCAGAACAGGGAGATACGTATGTCGATGTAAATCCGGGAGATACCGTTTTATTGCTGACAAGAGAATATGTTAAGTTAAGCGGGAATCTGGCAGGCGCGTTTTATGCGAGAGTGCAGATGGTTTCCAGTGGCTTCGGGCATATTTCAACGACACTGGATCCCGGCTGGAGGGGAATGCTTCTTTTTTCGATTAATAATCCGACCAGGAAAAAGCTGAAGCTGACGATCAGCAAAACTTCTGACAGCGGGTCGGGTTATAAAGGAATCGCCACGATGATCTTAACGCCGGTACAAAAGGCAGAAGGCGGAACAGAAGGGGTAGACCCAAGTCTGGATAATCCGGCAATGCGTCTGGATATACTCAAAAAGCTGGTATCTGAACCAAAACGCTTTCTGGCAGACAGACAGTATCAGAATCTGAAAAAATTAATTTACCAGCTGGAACATTTTGAGGCGGTTGAAAATACAAATATGATTCGTCTAAAAGAAATGAAATCGCATCTGACAAAGATCGAAAAAGAAATAGCTGTCGCAGACCGAAGCTCCGCGGGAAACATCCGCGGAACGCTGGTGGAGTTAAAGCGAATGGATTATGATTCGTTTGATCAGGTGCAGAAAAAGGTGATGGATCTGAGTCGCGTAATCGATTCCGAACGGGATCTGTTTCAGGCGGACGATGTCATAACTACGGTCAGAGAGCGGATAGAATCCGTGTATCGCGAATGTGATTATCAGATGCTGTGTGAAAAAGTAAATCAGATTCATGCATTAATTCAAAAACAGGTTCCGCATATCTGGAATCATTATAAGGCGAGGCAGTTTTTTGGATTTTTGCTCGGACATTGGAAAATCTGGGTGTTATATGGCATTGTGATTATAGGAGGGGGGTTGCTATACGGCAATATGGGAAATAAAGCCAATGGATTAAGTATCTTAATTCCAGCTTTTGCAACGCTTGCACCTCCGTTTATCTCTTATTTTTTAGAAAGATTCGATCCTCCGAACGAGGATTATTAATGAATGGCTATGTAGAAACGCATAGCCATTTTAAATAGTTTCATATAGATTTTACAATTTGCATCGTTCGTTAACGAATGACCTGTATCTTAAAAGCAGTTGTCTGCGGCGGAATGCCTGCGGTCATAAAAGACGCGTGTTCGACCCTTACCCGCATGCCCGGCCGAAGGGCGGAAAGTCTTGTTCTTCTCCCGAAAATATCCAGGATTACGGTATCAGGTAGAATGTGAAACCGGATGGCAGAAGAAGGATTCGGACCGGACAGGACAATGATAAAATTATTTCGCGCGTTAATTTCCGCGATTCTTCCGGTTGTAGTTACTGATTGCGCGGGGCGGTTTGTGATTCGGATAAAGAATGCCTGCGACTGGGGCGGTATGCTTCTTGTCATGGCAGAAGAAAAGCTGGCGTCTACGGTCATGCCGCGTTCCAGTTCGCCGGGGCGGATATTCCGTCCCTGTTCATCGAAAATGTCCGTGTCATGGTTTACGACCAGGCGGACGGTACCGGATGGTGTGCCGCATCCGGCGCAGTTCGTATACGAAATAGTTACAAAAACAGTGCCGCGTTCTCTGGAAACATCTTCAATTAACGCGGAAAATACCCGCAAAATGTTGCGGTCCGGCCTTACAGGTGCAGAAAGATTGTCGATATGATCCATGTAATTACCTGATTTATGTTTTCTCATTAGTATATGCAGACAATCAGAAACTGGTTCGTTGGAAACTGTCCGGAAAAAGAATGGAAAAAAATGAAAAAATGAATAAAAGCGCGAATCATTTTGGATACGATTGCGTCTTAATAGGTATAAGTTCCTAAGGCGCCACAGGTGCGAACAGGAACGGGAACAGCCGCCAAAAGACATCCGCTGCAGCGGCAGATTGTTTTTAAGCGTAAACTGTTTTAAAATAAGAACAAAGAAAAGGAGAACAGGTATGGAACGAAAAAAAAGAGTTGTAAGATCAGCGATATGTGCGGCGCTAATCGCTGCGATGTTAGTTCCGCTGCTTCCGGGCGCGTTTGCAGGCAGTACGGCACAGGCGAAAACGGATAGCATTTCATATTTGAATACGGTGTTTACGAAAAAGCTGTATTTGAATACGAAAAAAATCGGATTTAAATCCGACGGGCTCAGAACGACGGACAATGCACAGACTGTAAAAAAGGTATACAAACTGCTGGCAAACATGCAGCTTCAGGCAGACAGGAATACCGGAACCAATCAGAAACAGAAAGAAGTTTCAGTCATCCTTTACAAAAAGAACGGAAGTAAAAAAACATATACGTTTTACGGGAACCGGATGCGTGCCGGCAGTCAGGAGTTTCTCATATTGAAAAATCATCCGGTCGCTCAGATTGAAAAGATGTTTGAGCCGCAGACATCCGGTGCGGTTGCAAAGGCAGACTATCCTAAGACGGCACAGTATCCGGATGAGGCGCATTTTACAAATGCGAACGGACAGTTTGACGAGGCGGGTTATTCCAAAGCATACGACGCATGGTGGGATGGGGTAAGAAGCAGGAGTGAACGAACCGGTTATGCAGACGGTATGGATGCGTTTCTGGAAAAAAGCGCAAAGCAGTTTTTGTCTGATGCCAAAAACCAAAATCGGATTTATTCGCCGCTGAACGTCTACATGGCGCTGGGTATGCTGGCAGAGCTGACCAATGGAAACAGCAGACAGCAGATTCTGGATCTGCTGGGAAGTAAAGATCTGGAGTCGTTACGCAGTCAGGTATCCGACTTATGGAACGCCAATTATGTGAATGACGGCAGAACAACCAGTATTCTGGCAGCTTCTTTATGGATGGATCAGGATGTGAATTATCTTCCGTCCACGTTGCAGACGCTGGCGAAAAATTATTATGCGTCTTCTTACCAGGGAAAGATGGGATCCGGAGCATTTAATAAAGAACTGCAAAACTGGCTGAATGAGCAGACCGGCGGTTTATTAAAACAGCAGGCTTCACAGATGGAACTGAATCCGCAGACCGTTATGGCGCTGGCAACAACGATTTATTTCCGTGCCAAATGGAAAGACGAATTTTTAAATGCAGATACAAAAGAAGATGTTTTTCATGCGGATACAGCGGATATTACCTGTGAATTTATGCACCGGAATAAGTTTGCAGGAACCTGTTATGAGGGGGAACGTTTCCGCGCGGTTTCACAAAGTCTGGAAGGGACAGGCGATATGTGGCTGATACTGCCGGATCAGGGAGTGACGCCGGATGAACTGCTGAACGATCCGCAGGCAGTGAAGTTTTTCGTATCAAAAGACAAATACGAGTGGCAGGATAAAAAACAGGTCTGGGTAAATCTGGCTGTGCCAAAATTTGACGTCTCTTCGATGTTTGAGCTGAAAGACGGACTGATGGCGCTTGGCGTTACAGATGTATTCGATGCGAAGGCGTCTGATTTTTCACCAATGACGACAGATACCGACGGACTTTTTGTCTCCCGTACAGATCATGCGGCCAGGGTGTCTGTCGATGAAAAAGGGGTGGAGGCAGCGGCTTATACGGTAATCAGCGCCGATGCGACCGGCCTGCTGCTG
>OFHA01002109.1_pt1 | contig 12178 bp, 13 predicted proteins | sample 1521891 | NCBI WGS metagenome assembly OFHA01 (sample SAMEA3504089, study PRJEB24116) | mouse gut metagenome | biome: mouse gut; feature: mouse-associated habitat; material: faeces | place: Denmark | collected 2011 | reverse complement strand
TTTCGGAAGGGTACGAAGACAGGGGAAGCTATGAGATCATGCAGAAAGTGGGAATGAGCGATCATGAGATCAGGCGGACCATTCACAAGCAGATTCTTCTCGTCTTCTTCCTGCCTCTGACAGGCGCGGTCCTGCATACCATGGCGGGAATGTTTATGGTCAACAACCTGATGTCGGCATTGCAGCTTTTTGACAGCAGACTGATCGTAACATGCACGGCGGCCGTACTGTTTGTGTTCATGGTGATCTACTGTATCAGTTATTTAAGAACAGCAAGAACTTATTATAAAATCGTGAATTGAATAGGAAAGGCTTTGGATTTGTTCAACTAGAACATGACAGCGTTTGTTCCCCTGCTGCGGCAGGGGATTTTCCTTCACAATAAAATATGGTACAATGGTAAAAGTGATCTGGAGGGTGAAAATGTATATTATTTTATTGATTTTAGGTGTGATATGCTTAGGATACTTTCTGTGCATTGCCCTCTGGGTGGGGCACGGGACAAATTTTTATTTTATATGGCTGTTTCTTGGGGCAGGGGCGATGAGCCTGTCCCTTCTATTGAAAAAAGGGATCTGGGAGCAGCGGATCCCAGGCTGGTTTAGGAAAATTTTTGTGGCGCTGGTGTGCGTGGGGATCCTGGCCTTTGTCCTGGTGGAAGGGCTGGTCATCAGCGGGTTTTCACAGAAAGCCCCGGAGGGGCTGGACTATCTGGTGGTGCTGGGGGCACAGATGAAAAGGAGCGGGCCTTCCAGGGTGCTTCAGTACCGGCTGGATGAAGCGTACCTTTATCTGGAAAAGAACGGGGACACCAGGGTGATCGTATCCGGCGGCCAGGGGGCTGACGAGCATATTCCGGAAGCCCAGGGGATGTATGAATATCTGGTGGGGAAGGGGATCGCGCCGGAGCGGATCCTCCAGGAGGGCCAGTCAAGAAACACCTTCCAGAACCTGGCCTTTTCCGGGGAATTTTTGGATAAGGAAAAGGACAGGGTAGGCATTGTGAGTAATGATTTCCATGTGTTCCGGGCTGTCAGGATCGCCCGGAAGGCGGGATATGAAAATGTATATGGGATCGCCGCAAAGGGAGAGCCTTTTTTGCAGCCTAACAATATGATGCGGGAATTTTTCGGCGTGATGAAGGATTTCCTGATGGGGAACATGTAGGAAATTGCTTTTTTGTGAATAGGCGAAAAGGTTTTACAAAGCGCAAGATTACAGGTAAAATAAAGGGGAGGATGCCTGTGCCAAGGGAAAGCGGGAACCAAGCTGCTAAGAACAGGCAGGGCAGTAACGGGATTGGAGGGGTTAGGATGGAACAGCTTGAAAAATTAAGGGAAATCGTAAATAACAGTGATAATATCGTGTTTTTCGGGGGAGCGGGGGTTTCCACAGAAAGCGGCATACCGGACTTTAGGAGCGTGGACGGGCTTTATAACCAGAAATATGATTACCCGCCGGAAACCATTTTGAGCCATACGTTTTTCAGAAGGAAGCCGGAGGAGTTTTTCCGGTTTTACCAGGATAAGATGCTCTGTTTGGGAGCCAGGCCGAATGCCGCCCATTTAAAGCTTGCCCAATGGGAGAAACAGGGGAAGCTGAAAGCGGTGATCACCCAGAACATTGACGGGCTGCACCAGGCGGCGGGCAGTGAAAAGGTGCTGGAGCTTCACGGCAGCGTACTGCGGAATTACTGTGAAGGGTGTGGGAAGTTTTTTGGCGCAGAGTATATGCAAGAGGCAAAGGGGGTTCCCAGATGTGATGCCTGCGGCGGCTCCATCAAGCCGGATGTGGTGCTCTATGAGGAAGGGCTGGACGGCGGGACCTTAAGGGAAGCCATTAATTATATAAGAAATGCGGATGTACTGATTGTGGGCGGCACATCCCTGGTGGTTTACCCTGCGGCGGGGCTGATCGATTATTACAGGGGCGGCAAACTGGTACTGGTGAACAAGACCCCTACTGCCAGGGACGGGGCAGCGGACCTGGTGGTACAGGGCAGCATCGGGGAGATCTTCGGCGCTTTGTAAAAGGATTCCCGAAGGGCTTATATTGTTAGGATTTGGCAGGAAAGGACGGCACATTTTATGGATATTCAGGTTGGAGACACACTGGTTCTAAAAAAGCCCCATCCCTGCGGGAGCTTTGAGTGGGAGGTGCTGCGTGTGGGCGCGGATTTCAGGCTCAAGTGCTTAGGCTGCGGCCATCAGGTGATGGGTCCCAGAAGCCGCACAGAGAAAAAGATCAAACAAATCAGCCGTAAGGCGTAAGGCAGTAGCAGCACGGCCATTGGGCTCCCGGGGGTTTTGTTAACAGTTTTCCCCAAAATGTGGACAAATACTTGAAATATCCGGGAATTCATGGTATCATAGAACACCGTGATATGTTAAATTTATTCCGCCTGGTGCGGAAAAATTTCCTTGCTCCCCGTAAGGGGGCCAGAGACCAAAAGGAGGTAACTTAAGCATGAAGAAGTATGAATTAGCCGTTGTTGTCAATGCGAAGATCGATGATGAGGAAAGAGCGGCAGTTGTTGACAAATGCAAAGCGCTGATCGAAAGATTTGGCGGCACCATTACCAATGTTGACGACTGGGGCAAGAAGAGGCTGGCCTATGAAGTGCAGAAGATGAAAGAAGCTTTCTATTACTTCATCCAGTTCGACGCAGAAACCACTGCGCCCATTGAGATTGAAAACCGTGTGCGCATTATGGACAACGTTATCAGATTTTTATGCGTTAAACAGGAAGCGTAAAGCGTAGAAAGAGTATATGCTGGAAAGAAGAGGCGGGTATGAATAAAGTAATATTGATGGGGCGTTTGACAAGGGATCCGGAAGTAAGGTATTCCCAGGGAGAAAATTCCACTGCGGTTGCAAGGTACACCCTTGCAGTAGACCGCAGGTTCAACCGCAACAACGATGAAAATTCCGCAGATTTTATTGGCTGTGTTGCTTTTGGAAGGGCCGGTGAGTTCGCTGAAAGATACTTAAGGAAGGGAACCAAGATTTTAGTTACAGGGCGCATCCAGACAGGCAGCTATACCAACAAGGATGGCGTGAGGGTCTACACCACCGACGTTGTAGTGGAGGACCACGAGTTCGTGGAGAGCAAAAACAGCAACGGTGGCGGCATGGACGGCGGCTTTGCCGGAGGTGGAAGCAGGATGCCCCAGCCACAGGGCGCAGGCGACGGATTTATGAATATTCCCGACGGAATAGACGAAGAGCTGCCGTTTAACTAAATCAGCAGTGCAAATAAGATAGGAGGCAATCATTATGGCATACAATAAAGCAGAGAAGTCTGATTCTCCCATGAGAAAAAAAGGCGGAATGCGCAGAAGAAAAAAAGTCTGTGTATTTTGCGGCAAGGATAAGGATAATGTAATTGATTATAAAGATGTTAATAAATTAAAAAGATATGTGTCTGAGCGAGGAAAGATCCTCCCCAGAAGAATTACAGGAAACTGTGCGAAGCACCAGAGGGCGCTTACAGTGGCAATCAAGAGAGCACGCCATGTTGCATTGATGCCTTATACCTGTGATTAATAGTTTCAGGTGAAGATTTCGTAAACCAATCATCTCTTATGGGATGGTTGGTTTTTTTTCAAAAAAGGAGAAGGGTATGGAGGGAATGGACAAAGGGAGTATGGAGCCGGAAAAGACAGGGCGGGCAATGAAAGCCATCATTCCTGCGGCTGTACTGGCAGGGCTTGTATTGCTTCTGCTGGGAGTGGCGTATGCTACGGGTTCTATCGGCAATAAGAAAAAGGCGCTGGCTGGGGCAATAGAAAACACCTTTACGCAGAGCCTGGAGGCTATGGGGAAGGCGTGGCAGTTAGAAGAGTACCAGGGGATGTTTAAGGATGGGGAATACTCGGCGGAAGCGGACTTCCGGATGGGGGGGCTTTTGCAGCTGGAAATGCTGGTAAATGGCAACACGCAAGCCTATGGTGCCAAGATAGACCTTGGCTACTTTGGCAGTTCGCTATTTTATGCCCAGCTGTATGTGGATAAGGGAGAGCTGCTCCTTGGCATTCCCTATATCAGCGAATATGTGTTCCGGGTAGACAGGGAGACTTTTGAGGCGGATGTGGAAAACCTGGCCAGGCAGGGCCTGCTGGACCAGGAGACTGCCGGATATCTGGAATCCCTCAATGAGGGAAGCAGGAAGGTGGATTTTAAGGATGAAGAGCTGAAACAGGGGATGCTGGAGATTGCCAAGGACGTTAAGGATATTTTCTACTCCCTGGAAGTGGAAGGCTGTGAAAGCAGGGAGCTTACAGTAGATGGGGCGGTAAGGAGCTGCAAGGGTTACCGGGCGGCCCTTACAGGGGAGCATATGGCGGCGTATATCCTGGATATTAAGAGGGTCTATGAGAAGAATGAGGCGTTCCGGGATTACTGCAATGAACTTGTTGCGGCAGCAGCGGGTTTTGGAAGCGCCCGGGAGCTTTTGGGGTATTATGACATGGTGGGGCTGCTGGAAGAAACGGCCAGTGAGCTAGGGGAGCACAGCCCCATTGACATTTATTTTTATACATACAAAAAACGTCTTGCCCGGATTTATGCGCAGCCGGAGGAAGGCACCAGTTTTGAATGGAACTTTTATGGGGGGAGTTTTCCCCTTGAAAATATGGAGCTGGCCATTTCAGGCCATGAAGGAGAGATAAAGCTTGCCAGAAGGGGAAGCCTTTCCGGCAGTGCCTATCAGGCGGAATATGAGGTGGAGGATTCCTGGGAGGATATAACCGTTACCCTGGAATATGATAAGGAGAAGGGGGACTTCCGGTTCCAAGGATATGATGGGTATGGCGGCATCAGTACCTTTTTGCTGGAGGGAAAGTTGAAGAAAAGCATTCCCGGCAAAAAGCTTGTGGTAAGCATTGACAGCTTTTCCCTGGGCGGTGAGGAGCTCCTGGCAGGGGATATTAAGGTCACAAACCAGTGCGGGGATTTTGAGTTGCCGGAAGGGGAACGGCTGGACATTACGAAAATGACACAAAAGGAGTGGGAGGAATTCCTCCAGGAGATTTATGGCAATATGTAAGGGGCTGGAAGCCTTAGGCACCAGGAAAAGCTATGGCCAAAAGGGCGGTGCCTGGCCGGGAAAAATGGGGAAAAGCTGCCCTTCTTCCCGGCATATGTAAAAAAAGGCGGGATTATGTCTAAAACCTTGTGAATAATAAGGTGGAAACTTTTCTCGAAAAATGTTATACTTAGTAAGTGTATTTATATAGGATGACAGGGGTGTGGGGATATGGCTCCATTAAAAAACAATATGAAATTAAAAGGAAGGCTGAAAAAATATATGCAGACTTCCTTATACTTGGGTTTCCTGCTGGCAGTGGTCAATGTGGTGGTGTATCTGCTCAGTATCCCGGCGGGGCTGGTGGTGAGCTGCTTTGCCCTTTTGTACTTCGGGGTGGTGGTCTTTTTACAGATTTACAATAAGCCTGTGATCATGAATGAACTGGTGAGCTTTGCCACCCAGTACGGGCAGGTGCAGAAAGCCCTTTTGCGGGAATTTGAAATTCCCTATGCCATGCTGGATGACGAAGGGCATATTATATGGACTAATCAGGCTTTTGAGAGGGTGGTACATAAGGATAAGGGGTACAGAAAGTCCATAACCTCCCTTTTTCCTTCTATTACAAAGGAAAAGATGCCGGGGGAACTGGAATTTACCGAGGCGGCCATTGATTTTGAGGACAGCAATTATACTGCTAAAATGCGGAAGATTTCCATGCGGGATATGATGAGCAGCAGTGATATTGTGGATGCAGGGGATTACCATGGCTACCTGATTGCCTTTTATCTGTTTGACGAGACAGCCCTGCGGATCGCCCTGCAGGAGGTGGACGACCAGAGCCTTGCAGTGGGGCTGATTTACCTGGATAATTATGACGAGGCTTTAGAGAGTGTGGAAGAGGTGCGCCGTTCCCTTTTAATTGCGCTTATTGACCGGAAGGTGAACAAATATATCGCGGCACTGGACGGCATCTGCAAAAAGCTGGAAAAGGACAAGTATATGGTCGTTCTCCGGAAGAAGGCCACGCAAGTGTTAAGGGAAAGTAAGTTTGACATCCTGGACGATGTGAAGACGGTGAACATCGGCAATGAGATGGCGGTGACCATCAGTATCGGCTTAGGCTTAAGCGGCCTTACCTATGCCCAGAATTATGAGTTTGCCAGGAACGCCATTGACCTTGCTTTAGGGCGGGGCGGCGACCAGGCGGTGGTGAAGACACCGGACAGCGTAACCTATTATGGAGGAAAGAGCCAGCAGGTGGAGAAGAACACCAGGGTAAAAGCCAGGGTGAAAGCCCAGGCCCTGCGGGAAATCATTTCCGCCAAGGAAAAAGTGCTGATCATGGGGCACCGTTTTGCGGATGTGGACAGTTTTGGCGCGGCGGGGGGGATTTCCCGCTTAGCCACTACCCTGGAACGGAAAGCCCATATTGTGCTAAATGATGTGAGTGCTTCCATGAAGCCGGTGGTGGATTTGTTTAAGAGCCATGAGGAATACCAGGAGGATATGATCGTCAACAGCCAGCAGGCCATAGAATTTGCCGGCAGCAACACAGTGCTGGTGGTGGTGGATGTGAATAAGCCCAGTATCACGGAATGCCCGGAGCTGCTCCGGCTGTGTAAATCCATTGTCGTGCTGGACCATCACAGGCAGGGAACGGAAGTGATAGAAAATGCAACCCTTTCCTATGTGGAGGCATATGCATCTTCCGCGTGTGAGATGGTTTCTGAAATTTTGCAGTATATAGGACAGAGCATACATATCACGGCGGAAGAAGCGGATTGTATGTACTCCGGCATTATTATTGATACAAATAATTTTATGTCTAAAGCGGGGGTCAGGACCTTTGAAGCGGCTGCTTTTCTCCGGAGAAACGGGGCGGATGTCACCAGAGTCCGCAAACTTTTCAGGGAAAATGCCACGGAATATAAGGCTAAGGCCGATGCGGTCAGTCAGGCGGAAATCTACAGGAGTTCTTTTGCCATTTCTACCTGTACCAGCGAAGACATACAAAGTCCCACTGTTGTGGGAGCGCAGGCGGCTAACGAGCTGCTGAATATCAAAGGGGTCAAGGCAAGTTTTGTGCTGACGGAATATCAGAATCAGATTTTTGTAAGCGCGCGCTCTATTGACGAGGTGAACGTGCAGGTGATTATGGAGAAAATGGGCGGCGGAGGCCATCTGGGCATTGCAGGCTGCCAGTTAAGCGATGTATCTATTTTTGAGGGGATTGGAATATTGAAAGGAACATTGGACAAGATGATTGCCGAAGGCGATCTGCTTGCCGATTGATATAAAAACAGAGGATGAGACAGGGGGAGGGGGTATCCTGCATGACTATTTTAAACCGGAACTGCCAGGCGTAAAGGAAGCGGTGGCTGTGTTTGGGAAAGAATGTCTGTAAAAGGAAGGGCACGGCATAGCCAAGGTGCCTGCAGGAGATGGATGCAGTATTGTTATATTAAAATAAAAGATGTGTAAAACCGGAAAGGAACGTGAGATAGAGATGAAAGTAATTTTATTGGAAGATGTAAAGAGCCTTGGAAAAAAGGGTGATGTTGTAGAAGTAAATGACGGATATGCAAGAAACTATGTACTTCCCCGGAAGCTTGGGATGGAAGCCAACAACAAAAATATGAATGACTTGAAGCTCCAGAAGGCAAATGCGGAAAAGGTTGCCAGGGAGCAGCTTGAAGCGGCACAGGCTTTTGCAAAGGAGATGGAAGAGGATGAAGTGGTATTGTCTATCAAGGCCGGTGAGGGGGGCAGGACTTTCGGCTCCGTATCCTCGAAAGAGATTGCGCAGGGCTATAAGCAGCAGTGCGGGAAAGAAATCGACAAGAAAAAAATTATACTTCCTGACCCCATTAAGAGTTTTGGCGTATTTGAGGTCGGCGTGAAGCTTCATCCGAAGGTAACAGGCAAACTGAAAGTTAAAGTGACAGAAATGAAAGGCTAGATAAATGGAAATAGCGGAGGAAGCGCTTTTAAAACGGGTATTGCCCAACAGCATAGAGGCGGAACAGTCGGTGATTGGCTCCATGATCATGGACAGGGAAGCGATAACCGTTGCATCAGAGATCATAAGCGGTGATGACTTTTACGGCAGGCAGTACGGTGTAGTGTTTGATACCATGGTGGAGTTGAATGACGAGGGGAAGCCGGTAGATCTGGTTACGCTGCAGGACAGGCTCAAGGAGAAGGATGTCCCGCCGGAGGTCAGCAGTCTTGAGTTTGTGCGGGATCTGGTCACAGCGGTTCCCACTTCCGCCAACATCAAATTTTATGCAAATATTGTGGCGGAGAAATCCACCCTCCGTAAACTGATACGTCTGAACGAAGAAATTGCCAATACCTGCTATGCAGGGAAGGAAAATCTGGAAACCATTCTTGAGGATACTGAGAAGCGTATATTTGAACTGGTACAAAAGAGAAATACCGGAGAGTTTGTCCCTATCAGACAGGTAGTCATGAATGCCATGGATAAGATCGAGAAGGCGTCAAAGAGTAATGGGAACGTGACAGGCATTGCCACAGGTTTTATAGACTTAGACTACAGGACAGCCGGAATGCAGCCTTCAGACCTTATTCTGGTGGCAGCAAGACCTTCCATGGGTAAGACGGCATTTGTGCTCAATATTGCCCAGCATGTGGCTTTTAAGCTGAATTATACGGCGGCCATATTCAGTCTGGAAATGAGCAAGGAACAGCTTGTGAACCGTTTATTTTCGCTGGAGTCCAGAGTGGATTCCCAGCACCTGCGTACAGGCAATTTGTCCGACGCGGAGTGGGAGAAACTGATTGAAAGTGCAGGCGTCATCGGCAAATCTAATCTGATTATTGATGATACGCCGGGCATCAGTATTTCAGAACTCCGGTCTAAATGTAGGAAGTACAAGCTTGAACATGACCTGAAAATTATTATCATTGACTATTTGCAGTTGATGAGCGGCAGCGGACGGGGATCGGATTCCCGTCAGCAGGAAATATCGGATATATCTCGTTCCTTAAAGGCTCTTGCAAGAGAGCTGAATGTGCCAGTGGTTGCGTTGTCGCAGTTAAGCCGTGCAGTGGAGCAGCGTCCCGATCACAGGCCCATGCTCTCGGATTTACGTGAATCCGGCGCAATTGAGCAGGATGCGGACGTGGTAATGTTCATTTACAGGGACGACTATTATAATAAAGACACGGAAAAGAAGGGCATTGCGGAGATAATCATTGCCAAGCAGAGAAACGGTCCGATTGGAACCATAGAGCTGGTCTGGCTGCCGGATTATACCAAATTTGCGAATCTGCAAAAGTAGAAATTACATATCAAATACAAAAGAGGACAAGCTTAACGAAGCAGGTCCTCTTTTTTTATAGATTGTCGAAGAAAGGAGATTTATGATGAAACAGGCAGAAAAGATTTATATGATTTCCGATGCCGCAAAGAAGGTCGAGGTCGAAGCCCATGTGCTCCGGTACTGGGAAGAAGAACTGGAGATTCCGGCCAAAAGAAACGAAATGGGGCACCGGTGTTACACAGAAGAGGATATCAGCAGATTCAGAAGAGTAAAAGAGCTGAAAGAGCAGGGCCTTCAGCTTAAAGCAATACGTCAGATGTTAAAAAAAGGGGATTTAAAGACACCGATGATTTTGTTTGAAAAAAATGGAGACGAGTATATGCAGGAGGTACATACCATGTCAGAATTGCAGATGAACGCAAATGAAAGTGAAATGAACAAACGTCATGTTTTAATGGTAAAGAAGGGGGAGATTCTCCCCGTGGAAGGCAAAAATATAACAGTTCAGGAGGAGAGCAGGGAGCAGAAAAGTTTAAGGCTCCAGCAGTTATTAAAGGATATGATCAAAGAAGCCGTGCACAGCAATAATCAGGAATTATGTCAGGAAATAAAGGAAAGCCTTTTGAAGGAGCTGGATTACCAGTTCAGAATCCAGGATGAAAAGGCGGACATGCGTGACGAGGAGAGAATACGGATGCAGGAACAGCACTACCATGAAATTGACGAGCTGCTCCGCTCCCTTAACCAGCGTGGAAGGCGGGGAAGGAAAGCAAAGAGGAAAAATGGTAACGAAAGCGCACAGAAAGCGGTGGAGACAGAGGGAAAGACAGAAAAAGAGACGAAGAACGTCCAGAACAAAGGGTTTGGTTTTCTAAGAAAAAAGCGTTCAATCGTATGATTGAACGCCTTTACCAATCCTATTCTTCGGAAATAGCGCCAACAGGACATCCGCCAGCACAGGAACCGCAGCTAATACATGTATTAGGGTCGATTTCGAACTTTCCATCGCCTTCGCTGATAGCGCCAACAGGACACTGACCTGCACACGCACCGCAAGAAACACAAGCGTCACCAATTACAAATGCCATGATTAAATCCTCCTTAAATATGTCCATAGTTTTATTGATATTTTATTATCAATCTCTTAGTACATTCTAATATAAAATCATAGGGAATACAAGCAAAATATCCTTAAATTACTATGAATTTTATTGAATCTTATTGGAGGGAATTTTCTTCTCTGCGCTTGCGGATACCGTCCAGAATGACAGCTTTCTTTTCGACAATCTTATTCTTGTCCATGGCAGGAACACCCTCCAGTTTGTAGGGGATACCCAGCTTCTCATATTTGGATTCGCCCATGGTATGGTAGGGAAGTACATCGAGAGCCTTTAGGTTGTGGAACTGCCCGATAAAGTATCCCAGCTCAAAAAGATACTTATCATCATCGGTAATGCCGGGAACCACAACATGGCGTATCCACATGTCCACATGCTTTTGGTCAAGGTATGCGGCAAAGGCCAGGATACCGTCATTGGGCTGTGCCGTAAGCTCTTTGTGCTTTTCCGGGTCGATATGTTTGATATCCAGCATTACCAGGCTGGTAAGCTCCATCAGCCTGTCAAGCTTCTTAATGAATTCAGCATTGTCCGGCTTAAATGCAATGCCGGAGGAATCAATGCAGGTATGGACATTATTTTTACGAGCGATGGTAAACAGGTCGATCAGGAAATCTACCTGCATTAAAGGTTCGCCGCCTGTGACGGTTATGCCCCCCTTTTTATAAAAATCTTCATTTCTTTTATATTGTTCAAAAATTTCTTCCGGCTCCATCATGGTGCCACCGGTCATAGCCCAGGTATCAGGATTATGGCAGTATGCACAGCGCATGGGACATCCCTGTACAAACACAACGAACCGGGTGCCGGGACCGTCTACCGTACCGAAGCTTTCTAATGAGTGAATTCTGCCTTGCATAATAAAGTCTCCCTTCCTATTTTGCGCTTGTCATTAACATGAAAATGTCTGACACAGCTTTACATCCGCTGCTATAATAGACTGCCTACGGAGCGAGCATGTCAGCACTTGTGACAATAAGCTGTCTGCGGAGCATGCAGCGTTTGTGACAATAAGCTGTCTGCGGAGCATGCAGCGTTTGTTCTTATAGTATAGCAGATTGCCCACAAAAAATCTATTTAAATGTTCTCATGTTTTTTCCGGTTTCCTATTTTAAGCCCTTATGGCCAGGGATTCCATACAACGCTCGTATTTAATAAAATTTATAAAAAAATTAATGATAAACATTAAAAATATATTGACAATCATAATGGGTGGATATAAAATGACCATAAGAAGAAAGAAAAGTATATAGGGACTGAAGATCCAGGAGGGCAAAATGAACGGAAATAGTGTAAAAATTGAGGAAATTAAAAAAAGCAGCAGGGTTGCGCTGAATGTAACCAATATTGTCAAGACCATTAGTGCTGTGTGTGGGGGGATGATAATTGTAGCAGGATGCATTATGATTGGGCTCCGGGGAGTGATCAATCATGGGTTTATAATTGCCATGGAGAACGGTTTTTTCACTCCGGAGGACTTGGAATCGATGCTGATTGATTACAATGGTATTGTGGAGCATCTGATAGAAGATGGAAATATAGCAGAAACCATAGGGCTTTACCTGATCACCACAGGCGTTACCTTGATTTTTGTGACAATTGTACTGCACTTTGTAAGCAGGGTATTCAGAGGCTTTATGGAAAGCTATTCACCTTTCCAGGCCGGGATACTTAAGAATCTTAAGATAGCCTTTGTGCTTATCACACTGGCAGCCCTGGCTTCTGGTATTGGCATTGGTCTTGTT
>OFHA01002107.1_pt1 | contig 12188 bp, 15 predicted proteins | sample 1521891 | NCBI WGS metagenome assembly OFHA01 (sample SAMEA3504089, study PRJEB24116) | mouse gut metagenome | biome: mouse gut; feature: mouse-associated habitat; material: faeces | place: Denmark | collected 2011 | reverse complement strand
GCCAATCAGATTTAGGATTGGCTTCATAAAACAACCAATTTCACGGATTCAGGTAAAAGCTCCCGGACCGTACTGCGGTTTAAGAGAGTGATCGCCAGAGGATCGAAGATCGTGTTGAAAAGCTGTCTGTCCGCAGGTGAAAAGCACAGCATGATCACAAGCTGGATCTGGGAGGAGTCCCAGTCGATCGGCGTATCGTTGATCAGAATGTACATACAGGAGTTTATCTCCTGCATTTTTACGGTATGGGGGATCGCAAAATTCTGGATCACGGTGGAGGAGAGCGCCTCGCGCTCAAGGATACGCTGCTCAAAATCCTCCGGACAGAAACCATTCTCATAGAGTTTACGGCACATGTAATGTATGGTTTCTTCTTTGGAAAGCGGTTTGTTTATATGTTCCACAAACTGCGGGAACAGAAGCTTGTGGAGTTCCTGATAAAAGGTATTTATTTTTTTCGTCTCTTTGAGCTGGGTGATGGTCCGTTCAATGATTCCCGCATCTGCGGAAGTCAGGAACGGATTGATGGTGATATTGGGCATGCCGACGGCGCCCTTAAGAGGGATCGTCGAGAGAATCAGATCCGCTTCGGCAAGGGATTCCGCAAGCTGCTGCTCGTTGGAAGTGATATTCGTGATCAGGATATCACTGCGAAAACGCTCCATCAGTTTTTGTTTCAGGGTGGTCCTCATATCGTAATAGGCGGGACAGTTCAGTACGATCCGGATATGGGAGCGGGCTGCCTGCTGTTCCTCTAAAAAATTGCCGATGTGGAAGGCGATATAGGCGATCTCGTCATCGATGATGGGGGGGTAATCTTCCGGGCTGTCTATGACGCTGCACAAACTGACAGCGGCGTCATAAATAAGCGGACAGGAGGTCTTGATAGACGCCGTCAGCGGATTGTGGTTGTAGTGTTTTGTTTTCTGGCGCAGCAAAAGTCCCCTTACATGGAGGGTAAAGCGGATGCGGAACTCTTCGGAATCGAGTGTGACGCCGTAATCGTCCCGGAGTTTCGCGAACATGGAATCTACAAGGGCAATGCATTCCTCCCCCGCGTATTTTGCAAGGTTTGCCTCATTGATCTCGTCGATCATCAGAGAGGTGATGGAGGTATAGAGCAAAAAGGCAAAGTCTTCGAGTTCTGCCTGATGAAATCCGATTTCAAAGTATTCTTCAAAGCGCGCACACAGATCCCGGGCAAGTTCATGGATATAGTCCGGCAGAAGCGGCAGTACATTATTGTAGGTAAAATCGGAATGGGGCTTTAAATGCCGGTCCACAGCGATCGTGATATGCAATACCACATTAAAGAGCGCGAAATCGTTGATGAAATATTTGTGCTCAAAGAGTATTAAATTTACGGTTTCTATGATATAATCAATATCAATCTCATCGAAGGAATCCGGCAGGGCTTCCATGTTAAAAAAGGAAAGCTGGGATTCATCAAAATAATGGAACTGAGCATACGGCGCCGGTTGCGTTCTTCGCCTCTGATCTCCACATTGTCGCCGGATGCGGCAAGGATCAGGTTGTACTGCTCGAGCATCCGTTTCGTCCGCTTCATAACGGTGCGAAGTGTGGACATACTAATGTAGAGTTCATCGCAGAGGTCAAAAAGCGAGAGTGCCTCAGGGGAGCGCAGAAGACGGATGGCAACGTAAGAAGACCTCTCCTTGTTGGTCTGCGGAATATGCTGGGAAGTTTCGTTCAGCAGTTTGGCTGCCATTTCTTTGTCTATGCGGTATCCGCTGCCCGATGATTCGATCAGGGAGGCATGGATACTGTTCAGATCGGATATGTAATTTTTGATGGTTCTGACGGAAACGCCCATCTGGTCAGAGAGGGAAGCGGCGGTCATCCAGCTTTTCTGTTCCATCAGAAGCCGTGTTATCTGTGTGTATTTTGGTTCCATGTGACCTATTATACTATAAGAGGAAAAGCGAACAAGTTATCTTTTGCACCCTGTCAGTGAAAAAGATTGCCTGTCGGATCATTCATAAATTTAGTATATTCTATATTAAGTATAAAGAAATAAGGATAAGACGAAAGGAGCAGGGACATGAAAGTATTGTCGGGGAAGGCGGCGTTCAAGGGCGTTGCCATCGGAAAGATCAGGGAGTTCGGAGCAAAGAAGGTGGAAGTGAATAAAACTTCCGTTTCTGATGCGGAGGCCGAGATCACCCGGTTTGAAGCGGCGAAGGAGACTGCATCTGCCCAGCTTGGCGCACTGTATGAGAAGGCGGTTGCGGAAGTGGGCGAGGAGAATGCAGCGATCTTCGAGGTGCATCAGATGATGCTGGAAGATGAGGACTATCTGGACGGCATTAAGGGGATGATCCGGGATGAGCAGGTCAATGCGGAGTATGCCGTTTCTGTGACCGGACAGAATTTTTCGGAAGTTTTTGCCGGTATGGATGACGACTATATGAGGGAGCGCGCAGCCGATGTCAAGGATATATCCGCAAGGGTGGTCAGGATTTTGGCAGGCGTGGAGGAAGGCGGTGCAGTGATGGAGGAGCCTTCTATTCTGGTGGCGGAAGATCTGGCGCCGAGCGAGACGCTGCAGCTTGACCGCAGTAAGGTGCTTGCTTTTGTGACAAGAAAGGGTTCCACCAATTCCCATACGGCGATCCTGGCGCGGACCATGAATATTCCCGCCCTTGTGATGGTGGCGGAAGCGGAACATGTGGACGGCCTGATGGGAATCGTGGACGGCAAGGAAGGAAAGCTGATCGTGGAGCCCGATGATGAGACGCTTCGGAGTTATCAGGATAAGCTGGAAGAACAGAAGAAGGAGCAGGAGCTGTTAAATGCGCTGAAAGGGAAACCCAGTGTGACAAAGGACGGCAGAAAGATCAATGTTTATGCCAATATCGGCGGCGTGGAGGATGTGGAAGCGGTGCTTGCCAACGATGCGGAAGGAATCGGGCTGTTCAGAAGTGAATTTTTATATTTACAGAGCAGTGATTACCCTTCCGAGGAAGAGCAGTTTGAGGCATATAAGGCAGTGGCGGAGAAGATGGGCGGAAAGCGCGTGATCATCCGTACACTGGATATCGGCGCCGACAAGCAGATTGATTACTTCGGGCTTGACAAGGAAGAGAACCCAGCGCTGGGATACCGTGCGGTCAGGATCTGCCTGAACAAGAGGGAAGTGTTTAAAACCCAGCTTCGCGCGCTGTGCAGGGCTTCCGCCTTCGGCAGGATTGCCATTATGGTGCCGATGATCATCTCCGTATGGGAGGTGCGGACCGTGAAAGAGATTCTGGAAAGAATCAAGGAAGAGCTGAAAGAAGAAGGAAAAGAGGTCGGAGATATCGAGTTCGGCATTATGATCGAGACGCCGGCGTCCGTAATCATTGCCGATGAGCTGGCTAAGGAAGTGGATTTCTTCAGTATCGGCACGAACGATTTGACACAGTATACGTTGGCAATAGACCGTCAGAACGCGAAACTGGATATGTTCTATAACGCGCACCATCCGGCTATTTTACGGATGATTAAGATGGTGGTGGACGCAGCCCACAAGGAAGGCATCTGGGCGGGCATCTGCGGCGAGCTTGGCGCGGATACGACGCTGACGGAAGAGTTTGTGAATATGGGGCTCGACGAACTGTCGGTATCGCCCGGGATGGTGCTGCCGGTGAGAAATAAGGTTGTGAATATGTAACCGGTTTAAGAGGGACGTTTCCGGAAGTGTGAGGAGAGCTCCGGGAAGTATCTGCGTGCAGGGTTGCGGGTTCGGAGGCGGTAACGCTAAGCCTCTGCAGATCTGCTAAGGGCGAGCCATAAAAATCCATAACTCGCTTCGCTCAGACAGATGGATTTTTATGACTAACGCAGATATGCAGAGGCTAAGAGTTACTGCGCCTCCTGCACAGCAACCCCACACGCAGATACTTCCCGGAGCCAGGTTACACAATCCGTAACAGTTCAGCATATAAAAATGTGTGATGGGAAAATAGAATCCGCCCTTTCACCGTAGGTGAACTTAAAATAGGGCGGATTCAGTAACAGTGCAGCCGAAAGGCTGAACTGTTACCACAATTCGGAAACAAAATAATAACGGTCTTGACAGAAAAATGGTTATATTTGATAATAAATAAAGGGAATAAAAATTATATAAGGAGGATTTATATCATGAAAGAATTCAGTTACACGGTTCAGGATGCGTTGGGAATCCATGCGCGTCCGGCGGGGCTTTTGGTGAAGGAGGCTGCGAAGTTTCCCTGTGATATTACGCTGAAATGCGGGGAGAAGAAGGGCAGTGCAAAGAAGATCATGGCTGTTATGGCTATGGGGGTTAAAAAGGACATGGAAGTGACCGTTGTCTGTGAGGGGGACAAAGAGGACGAGGCTGCTGTGGCTTTAGAGGCGTTCTTTAAGGAGAATCTGTAAGTTTGAGCAGTAAAAAACTGGTATTTCTGGATATTGATGGGACTCTTTTATACGAGGGACATCCGATTTCCGAGAAAACGGCTAAGGCGCTTTCGCAGGCGAAGGACAACGGACATTTTTTGTGCATCTGTACCGGCAGGGCATACTCTGAGACACCGGATGAGATGAAGAAATTTGACGGTGTGATCAGTGCGGCGGGCGCCTGTGTCATGTGGAAAGAGGAGGTTTTGCTGGCGGAATATTTTTCGGAGGAAGAGACGAAGCTGGTGACGGATCTGCTCGATGAGGCGGGAGCCGTCTATATTATGGAGGGCTTTGAGAATCTCTATATGAAAAAGGAGATCCGGGAAAGCTTTTTCAGGCGGATGGAGGGCTTTGAGGAGCGAGAGCGATTTCTTCTTGGTTTCTTCTTAAAAACGCTTCCCTGTACTTTCACAGAAGAGATGAAGAAGGTACATAAATGTTCCTTTTTCTATGCGGAAAAAGACAATGAGTGGTTAAAAGAGAAACTGAAACAATTGGGTATGACCGTGACCACATTCAGCCAGGCGGAGACCAGAGGAAACAGCGGTGAGATCACAAAGTCTGCATTTACAAAGGGGACGGCTCTTCGGTATCTCAGCGAATATCTGGGTATTCCGACAGAGGATACGATAGCCATCGGCGACAGCGAGAATGATCTTGAGATGCTGCGCGCGGCAGGCGTCGGTATCGCGATGGGCAATTCGTCGGATTTTGTAAAGCAGGCGTCGGATGATGTCACAAAGCCTGTCTCTGAGGACGGCGTTTATCATGCGTTCCGAAAATATGGGCTGATCGGGCATACATGAAACAGGATAAGAACGGATAAAGGCGGGGATCTTTGCCAAAGCGGCAGAGGTCCCCGTTTTATGCGGCAAACTGACATTTTCACCGTCGGGGTGAAAATGTCGGTTTGCTTTTTGATTTCAGGAAAAATACAATAGGCTTATCAAATAAATTGGAGGTGCGGGAAATGGCTGAGCACAATGTATTACTGGTATGCGGCTCCGGAGCGAGCAGCGGATTTATGGCAGCAAATATCAGAAAGGCTGCCGCGGCAAGGGGAATCAAGATGAGTGTGACCGCGAGGAGCGAGTCCGAGGTTTTAAACTATGTGGAGGATATCGACTGCCTGATGGTGGGACCTCATCTTGCGACGGTGATCCCTTCCCTGGAGGAAGACTGTGAAGGGTATGATATCAAGATTGCTCTGATCGACAAGGAAGCTTACGCAAAGTTAAACGGCGATATTGCGCTGGATCAGATTCTGGAATTGTTCGGGGAAAAATAAAGAAACGATAGTGAAAACAAGTAAGAGAGGAGATATATACTCATGCAAAAATTGATCAGTTGGCTGGAAAACAGCTTTGCGCCTAAAATGAATAAGATCAGCAATATAATCTGGGTTGTGACGATCAAGGATTCCGTATTGCAGATTCTGCCCTTTATCTTTCTGGGATCGATCTTCTGCTGTCTGGCAATCATTGAAGATTATGTGACATTACCTTTCTCCTTCTGGACACCGTTCGGATGGACCATGGGTAAGGTATCGCTTCTGGTGGCGTTCCTGATTCCCTTTAATTACTGCGAGAAAAAGCGGTACAGAAAACAGCGTCTGATCGCGGGATTATCCGGAGTGATTCTGTTTTTGATCGTTGTTACGCCTATCGTGGAGGAGGAAGGCGCCGTAGGGTTTGGCAGTTCCGCACTGGGTGCCGGCGGTATGTTCTGTGCGATGATAACGGGTGTTATCACAGGGCTTATCATGGGAGCTTTCGCGAAATTCACATTCTTCAAAGAGGATTCCGCAATTCCCGATTTTGTGCGCCAGTGGTTTGATGCGCTTCTGCCCGTAGGTATCGTTGTTGTCTTGGCTGGGCGGTTGTATTGATTATGAAAGTGAACCTTTATAACATTATCCTGAGTATCTTTATGCCTCTGCAGAGCTTTTTGCAGACCTGGTACGGATTTACACTGTTTATGTTTATTACCTGTTTTATCTACTCCATGGGTATTTCAAGCTGGGTATTGACACCTGTGAGTGAACCTGTAAAACTGGCGGCAATCGTGGCAAATCTGGAACTGATTGCAGCAGGCACCGCAACGGCGGCAGGCATGAATATTTTTACGGAAGGCCTTGTTTTCTGTACATATATGTGGGTGGGAGGTATCGGATGTACATTGCCTCTGGTGATACTCTTACTGATGTCAAAATCCAAAGAACTGAAATCTCTGGGCAGGGCGTGCCTTGTGCCGGGTATCTTCAATATCAACGAGCCGGTTATTTTCGGTTGTGTCGCATGGAATCCTTATCTGATGATTCAGATGTGGCTTCAGGGTATACTGATGTCTCTGCTGACATGGATCGGCACAAAGGTTATCAAGTTTGCGCCGATACCGGATGTACAGTTTGAACTCTGGTATTGCCCTTATCCGATCTCTACGTGGATCAATACAAGGAGTTTCAGAGCAATTATTTTCCTGATTATCTCCGTGGCGGTATCGACTTTGATCTGGTATCCGTTCTTTAAAGCTTATGAGGCAAATGAACTGAAGAAGGAAGCCGGTGAGAAGAAAGCAGCAAAAGAGTAGAGTGTGGAGGTAGGCTATGAATGAAACAACCGTAGAAAATGCCATGCAGATCATTATGCATGCGGGAGATGCGAGAAATTGCTGTCAGGCGGCGCTGAAAGCCATTGCGGAAGGAAATATGGCAGGCGCACAGGAGCATTTGAAGGAGGCGGATGCAAAAATTGCGGAAGCCCATCATATTCAGACGGACTGCATCCAGGGGGCAATCGCGGGGGAGGATTTTGAGTACAATGTCCTGTTTGCCCATGCGCAGGATACCCTAATGACAATCTACAGTGAGATTATGATCGCGAAACAGATGTGCAATATTTTTGCATCTTATGAAGAGAGACTGAAAAAACTGGAGAAATAAAAGGTGAATGGAACCGGAAACAGCAGATATTCGGACGGTGCACAAATGGAATGTCAGACGCGCTATTAAGCGGATGATATTCCATTTAGAAAAAGGTGTAGCGGAAGAATATCTGCGGAACTGGAATAGGAGGATAGTATTATGAGCAGAGTACCGAAAACATTTCCTGAACATTTCCTTTGGGGAGGCGCTTTTGCGGCGAATCAGATGGAAGGGGTATGGAAAGAAGGCGGCAAGGGGCTTTGTGTGGCAGATATTAATGAATTTGTGGACAATGTTCCTGTGGACAAAAAATTTAATGAAGAGGTGACTTCGGAATTTGTCAAAAAGGCTCTTGAGGAGAGTGACCGGATTTTCCCGAAGCGCTGGGGGATTGATTTTTATCATACTTATAAAGAGGATTTAAAGCTTCTTGCGGAACTGGGGATGAAGACATACAGGACTTCCATCAACTGGTCCAGGATCTATCCTAACGGTGATGACAAGGAACCCAACGAGGAAGGGCTGAAATTTTATGACAATCTGATCGATGAGATCATCAAAAACGGCATGGAGCCTTTGATCACAATCTCTCATTATGAGATGCCCCTGAATCTGACCATAAATTATAAGGGCTGGTATTCGAGGGAAGTGATAGAGTTTTTTGAGAGATATTGTAAGACATTGTTTGACAGATACGGTGACCGGGTAAAACTCTGGATCGTGGTAAACCAGATCAATCTGATCGTGCATGAGTCCTTCAACCATCTCGGTGTGGCGGAGGATGTGGTGGACAATGTACTGGAAGCAAAATATCAGGCGGTTCATAACGAGATGGTGGCATGTGCAAGGGCGACCAGATATGGCCACAGTCTTAAGAAAGACCTGCAGATCGGCATGATGCTCTGCGGCGGTCCGTCCTACCCGGCAAGCTGCAAGCCGGAGGATATTCTGGCGGCTATGCGGCATAACCAGATGGAATATTTCTTCTCCGATGTGCTGCTGAGAGGAAAATATCCGGGGTATGCTTTCCACTTCTTTGAGGAGAGAGGCATTCACATTGCGTTTGGCCCGGATGATGAGGAAGATTTGAAGAATACGGCAGACTTTTTGTCCTTCTCTTACTATTATACAAGAATGGTAACAAAAGAGAGCTTTGAGAACGGAAATGAAGCCATCAGAAATCCGGATCTTCCGGCGAATCCCTGGGGATGGAGCATTGATCCGGGCGGGCTTCGGTATATGCTGAATGAGTTCTATGACAGGTATCAGTGCCCGATCTACATTACCGAGAACGGCTGCGGCAACTATGACAAGCTGGAAGAGGACGGTTCCATCCATGATCCTTACAGGGTGGACTACTACAGGGCGCATATCGAGCAGATGAAGCTTGCTGTTATGGACGGAGTGGACTTAAGAGGGTACTATCTCTGGGCGCCTCTTGATATCGTAAGCTGTTCTTCTTCGGAGATGAGCAAACGCTACGGCTTTATCTATGTGGATATCGACGACTACGGCAAGGGAAGCGGAAGGAGGATCAAGAAAGACAGTTTTGCCTGGTATCAGAAGGTGATCAGGACGAACGGAGAAGATCTGGCATAGTAAATGAAGTGGATTTAATAAATTAAACAAATATAGTAAACGGTATATTGTAATGTTGAGAACGGACGCCTGCGCTTGTGTGTATTTGACAAGCGCAGGCGTTTGGTAAATTTTATGCGGGATGATCCTGTAAATAACTTGAAAACATTTGGGACGGGAGGGTATAATGGAAGGAAAGAAATTCGAGATAGAAGCGGAAAAAAACGGAACCGGGGAGAATGCGGCGGAAGCAGAGAAGGCCGTTAAGAGGGGGGCGCGGAGCTGGAAGGTGGATTTTGTAATGGGAATTATAATCGTGGCAGCCGGGCTTCCGTTCTTTGCGGTGGATTATAAGATTGCAGGGATTATTATGGCTGTGATCGGGGGATTTTGTATTGTGAGCGGTCTGTGTCAGAAGGTGGCGGAAAGTGAAGAAAAAAGATAGCGGTTTTTGGAAGTTTTGTGGGAAGTTCAGGATAGCGGAACAGGAGAAAGGCGCAGAGCCGGAAAAGAAAACGGATGGTGATATGGTCAGGAAAAAACTGATCTTTAAGGGTGAAGTACAGTTTGTGGGATTCAGGTTTCAGTCCAAGTATCTTGCGGATACGCTGGGGCTTACGGGATATGTGGAAAATCTGCCGAACGGGGATGTACGGATGGAGGTGCAGGGGCGTATGGAGACCATACGGGATATGATTCTCTGCCTGCATCAGAAAAAGCCGATCCGCATCGATTCCATTGAGGAGGAGGAGCTTCCGCTCAGAGAGAGAGAGAAGGGGTTTCGGTATATGTGGTGAGGTGATTGAGAGGTTTTGTTGTGCTTTCTTGATATGTTCAATCGCGGGATTTGTGCCTGTGCGTTGCCTGACACAACCCGTAAGCTATATAATGGCAAAGCCCTATAATGGCAAAGGGGCTGTGAAGTTTGGAGCTTTCAACTCCTTTTTTTCACAGCCCCTTTTTGTAACATCATATATAGAACGCTGAGATATTTTTATTATTTTGGTGCTTGTAAGGAAGGATGTTCTGTGTTATAGTCAAGTAAAGCAGATTATTTTCATAAATATAGTCTCTATATTGAGACGTTCTATTGGACGATATTATGTCCATCATGTCGGCATTGAGATCTTCAAATGTGTTGCTCTTTGTTCGAATTGCTGCTAGAAAACGGTGGCTCAAATCCTGCTTTAAACTCAAAATCAGTGAAATTAAAAAGTGGGAGAAACGGAGACGACAGGGCATGAAGGCATGAATCGGTGTCCGGCAGAAGATATAGTACCCCAGCTGTGGTATACTGTAAAGTCCGTGATGTTATCGGAGCTGCGAAAAGTATTGCGACGCTTTCTCCCGTAGGAAAGGAGAAAGTAGTTTGTTAAACGTAACAAGAAACCACAAGGATAATGTATTTTGTCTGCTGTACAGGGATAAAAAGAATCTGTTGTCGCTGTATAACGCAATAAACGGCACAAAATACGAGAGGGAAGAGGAACTGGAAGTTGTCACATTAGAAGAAGCAATCTGTATGAAAATAAGGAATGACGCCGCTTTTGTAATTGATTCCAGATTAAATCTGTATGAACAGCAGGCCAGCGTCAATCCGAATATGCCATTAAGAGATTTATATTATGTTGTGGAAGAATTAAAAAAGATTGCCCCGCCTGGCAGGCTGCATCGATCAACTAAGGTGAAAATTCCGACGCCTAAGTTTGTCGTTTTCTATAATGGAATTGCAAGACAGCCTGAGAGGCAGGTTTACAGGCTGTCAGAGTTATTTTTCAGAGAAGAGAGAGAGCCGGATCTGGAGTTGATAGTGACGGTTATTAATATCAATCCCGGCTATAACGGGGAGTTGTTGGAAAAATGCGAGAGCCTGAAAGGTTATACGATATTCGTGAATAGAGTCCGCGACAAAAAGGCATCTGGTCTGAAAACGGAAGAAGCGGTGCGCCAGGCAGTGGATGAATGTATTTTTGAGGGTATTCTTGAGGACTTTTTCAGAGAGAACAGAGAGGAGATCGTGGAGATGGGAATATATGAGTTTAATCAGGAAGTTTATGATGAGGTTCTCCGGGAAGATGGGGAGGCGATTGGTTTGGAAAAGGGGATAGAGATTGGCAGAAGTCAGGGCATAGAAATCGGAACTTTAACAGCAATTGAGAATGTAATGTCCGCCCTGAAATTGACAATAGAACAGGCGATGGATGTGCTGAAAATTCCGAAAGCCGAACAGGTAAAATATCTGGGAAAGGTAAAAGGGAAAGAAGAAATTTACTGATCCTGTAATCAGCTTATAACAGGGATGTGTCTATATTTAACCGGATGTTCCGGCTGACAACGGAAAGGGCATAAAAATATTAAATGGGCGGTGGGATGATATTGATGATTATCCCGTCGCCCTGTCTTTTAGCGCAGATAGGGGAACTTCCTGCGGGGCGTGAGCTCGCAGATATTGTCTTTTTGCTGCGTCCATCGGTAAGTAAGCCGGTGATCATTGTTGAACTGAAATATGGCAGATCAGCTTCCGCGGCAATAGAACAGATAAAGTAGAGGAATTATATCAGACGCAGGCGGCGCTTCGAGTTCACAGCTTTCAAAAACGTCGTCTTTGCCTGTTGCTGCCTGTCAAGGACCTTGTTCTTTGGGAGAGGTCGGGGGCGCGGGGGCAGAGCCACCGCAAAACCTACCGACAGCCGCCGAAGTAGTGCAGACGGTTTTGCAGTTAGAATGAAGCGGACATAGAACGGGGATTGTTTTTCATAATTGGGTATAGTATAATTTTCTCCAGCACAAACCGATAAAACAAGGTTGTAAAGAGGTATATAGGGGTATGAATAAAATTATGAGCTGCTGTGGTGTTGTATGCTCTGAATGTCAGTATTATCCGATAGATTGCAAAAGCTGTCCTGTAATCAAAGGGCAGGTATTCTGGTTGGAATATACCGGCGGAAAAATATGCGAAATATATGATTGTTGCATCAATACTAAAAAGTTGAAACATTGTGGAAAGTGTGAGAAACTTCCTTGTGGCAAGTATAATGGTTCTGATCCCACAAAAACTTCCGAAGAAAACGAAGCGGATTTAATCAATCAGTTAGCTCAACTCCACACAATGGAATAAGATTCATATTCTGCCGCTTATCAAAAAATTGAACATTCTACTGTAAACGCTCTTTCTGATTTTCTCGGCTTCTTTCACGTTCTCTTTCAATATTTTTATTATTTTGGTGCTTGTAAGGAAGGATGTTCTGTGTTATAGTCAAGT
>OFHA01002106.1_pt1 | contig 12194 bp, 16 predicted proteins | sample 1521891 | NCBI WGS metagenome assembly OFHA01 (sample SAMEA3504089, study PRJEB24116) | mouse gut metagenome | biome: mouse gut; feature: mouse-associated habitat; material: faeces | place: Denmark | collected 2011 | reverse complement strand
AGAATGAACAGAAGGAAAAAGAAGAGCGGGAGCGGCAGATGATGCTGGATTATCCGGAGATTATGAATAAGATGACGCTGCTTCTTGGGGCGGGAATGACGGTGAAGAAGGCTTGGGAAAAGATTGTTCAGGATTATGAACGGCAGAAGGAGAACTTAGGAGAGCGCCGCGCTTACGAGGAGATGTCGATTGCTTTTCGGGAGATGCAGAGCGGCGTTACAGAAAGCGAGAGCTATGAACGGTTTGGAAGACGGTGCGGTTTAAAAGCATATCGGAAGCTTGTATCGCTTTTGGACCAAAATCTCCGTAAAGGGACAAAGGGGCTTACAGCGCTGCTGGCGGCGGAGTCGCAGCAGGCATTTGAAGAAAGAAAAGCGGCGGCAAAACGAAAAGGAGAAGAAGCCGGGACCAAACTTCTTGCACCAATGTTCTTTATGCTGGCAATGGTGCTTGTAATTGTAATTATTCCGGCGTTTTTATCCATAAAAATGTAGAAGAAAACAGATAGAAAGAATGAAGGAAGGGAGAAGAAAACGATGACAGTGGCATTGATTATGCGGAAACTTAGGGCGGCTGGACAAAAAATTAAGGAACGGCTTACAGATGAACAAGGCATTGGAGTAGTAGAGGTTATTCTGATTCTTGTGGTTCTGATCGGGCTGGTAATTATTTTTAAGTCTCAGCTTACCAGTCTTGTTAACACAATTTTTGAGAAGATTACCAGTGAGAGCGCGGGAATCTAAGCGAGGCGAGGTGACGGCATTTCTGGCGTTAATATTTGTACTGCTGGCGGCTTTTGCGGGAAGCATGATGGAGAGCGCCTCCTTACAGTCCGCGAAAAGCTACCGCAGGACAGATATGAACCGCGCGGTGGAATCCGTCTTTGCCGAATATCAGAGAGATTTACTGGAGGAATTTGAGATTTTTGCTCTGGACGGAGGGTATGAAAGCGGAAGTTACAGCGAAGAGCGTGTGATGGACAGGCTGTCTTATTACGGGGCTTCTGGTATGGAGCAGGAGATTCTAAGAATCCAGTTCCTAACAGATGGAAACGGGCAGGCATTCTTAGAACAGGCGGCGCGTTTTATGGAGAGCAGATACGGCCTTGGCTCTCTGAACCATCTGCTGGGCAGTATGAACCGATGGGAAGAACAGGAAGAAGCAGCCGGGCGGCTGCAGCAGACAGAAGAGTCTCTTAGTCAGGAACTTTCAGGGATGTTGACGGAGAATCAAGCAGAGCTTCCGGAAGAAGATAACCCGCTTCCTAATATGCGGCAGCTTGCGGCGACGCCTCTGACAGAATTGGCGATGCCAAAAGAAAAAAAGATATCGGAGAAGGCGGTGGAGGAATCGGGGATGGTATCTCATAGAAGTCTTAGAACAGGCAGAGGCGATTTTTCCGATGTGGCCGATAAACCGGAATTATCTGGAATCGCGTTTGGGGAATATGTGCTTACACATTTTTCTTCGGCGGCGGATGCCGGGAACAGCGGAGGGAGTGAAGCGCTGGATTATGAGGTAGAGTATATTCTGGAGGGCAAAAGCAGCGATCGTGAGAATCTGGAGGCAGTATTAAAAAGGCTGGCGGTTCTCAGATTTGTTCCGAATTATACGTATTTGCAGAGCGACGCGGCTAAACGGGCAGAAGCAAAGGCTCTGGCGCTGACGCTGTGTACGGTTGCGGCGCTTCCGGCGGCTGCAGAAGCGCTTACGCAAGTCCTGCTGCTTGCCTGGGCCTTTGGCGAAAGCGTCATGGATCTGCGGTCGCTTATGAAAGGGTATGGGGTTCCTTTTACGAAGACGGCTGAGAACTGGCAGCTCTCTCTTTCGGGACTGATGAACCTGGGTTCTAAGGACGGCGGACAGGAAGGCGCGGACATAGAAGGCGGAATGAAATATAAAGAATATCTAAGAGCGCTTCTGTTTGTGAACAGCAGGAAGAATATGCCTCTTCGGGTTTTGGACATGATTGAACTGCGCCTGCAGCGGGAAAAGGGGCTGTCGTGGTTTCGTGCAGATGATTGTATCAGCAGAATAGAGATTCAGTCGGAGGTTAGCCTGCGAAGGGGAATTACATACCGGTTTCCTACTTATTATGGGTATGAGTAGTTCCGGGGAAAGCAGAAGGATGTTCTTTTGGAGGGAAATCCAAAAAGCAGACGTTCTGTTTGAATGGCAAAGAAACAGAACAAAAAAAGAATTATTCTTAGTGAAAGGAGAAGACTTTAATGATGTCTTTAGAAGGCAGAAGCCCTTATATCCAATATCCTCATATCAAACTCATTGCAGGCGAAGGTTCCGAATCTCCAAAAGAACATCCTTCTGCCTTTCTTGGAAAAAGGCTGTAATAACCGTGGAGGCGGCTCTTGCAATACCATTATTTTTTATGGCGGCGCTTGCGTTGTTTTATATGATTGAAGTGATGTCTATCCGAACTACGATTCGCGCCGGAATGCAGTATGCAGGAAAGAAAGCGGCTGAAGAAGCTTATGCGAAGCGTTTTGTTACTCCAGGGAGTCTGGAGGCAGATATTGTGTCTGCGATTGGAGGAGAGCGCCTGGAGCGCAGCGTGGTCGTTGGCGGAAGCGGAGGGATTCACTGTGAAAAATCCAGAATGTCTGTAGTAACGGGGATTCTGGAGCTTAGAGCGACTTATCAGGTGAAGCTTCCGGTTCCGGTGTTTGCGGCGAATCCGGTTCGTATGGAGGAATCTATGAGGATGAAGGGCTGGACGGGCTATGTACGTTCCGGCTTTGGACAAGGAGAGGAAGAGACTGTGTATGTAACTGAAAATGGAATGGTTTATCACCGGGATTATCATTGTAATTATCTGGAATTGTCAATTCGCATGGTTCCTTCCGCAGCGGTAGAGGAACTGCGTAACGGCAGTCAGGGAAAATATCATGCATGCGAACGCTGCGTACACAGCGGGGCGGCGGGTGAGGTCTATATTACAGATTATGGAGACAGGTATCATAATTCGCTCGGCTGCAGCGGGTTGAAGAGAACCATCTATGCGGTTTCACTGACAGAGGCAGTGGGGAAAGGGGCGTGTTCAAAGTGCAGCAGATAAATCAATATACAGCGGAAAACGGAATGCTTGTAATAAGCAGAATTATTTGTATGGGTATGCTTGCGGGTTTGTCAGTGACGGATTTGAAAAGCCGAAGAATCTCTGGTTCGGTGCTGATACTTGGAAGTGTTCTGGCAGCCGTTTATCTGGCATTGACCGGCAGAGAACACTTGTGGGCGGCAATGGGAGGGATTGCGGTGGGCTTGCTATTTGTTCTGGTGAGCAGGGTGACAGGAGAACAGCTAGGATATGGCGATAGCTGGCTTTTATGTATACTCGGAGTGTATCTGGGCGTCTGGAATCTTCTGGAAGTTTTGTGCATCTCCTGGATAGGAGTTGCCGCAGCCGCGGCGGCGGTACTTATGCTGCGCAGATACAGGCGTGGAACGACGCTTCCACTGGTGCCGTTTCTTGCGGCAGGGTATGCAGTTATGTGGGTGGAAGAGATACTTTTGTTACATTAGAGACCGTTGTTTAAGTAACAAAAGTAAGATTTTGAAAACAAAAGGGAAGGATAAGAACATGCAAAAAGGAGCATGTAAAAAACAGATGAAAAATCAAAATGGAACGAAGTGCTGCCGGGCGCGAAAAATAACAGACCAGGAATTTTCCGGAATGATTACTATTGAAATGGCTTATATAGCGCCGGTTATGCTGCTGGTATTTTTCCTGAGCGTTATGGGAATATTTTATTACCATGATAAAGAAATAATTGCTCCCTGCGCCTATGAGGCGGCTGTGGTGGGAGGCGCGAAGGCAAGGGAGAAAAGCGGAGCGACGGCGGAGACAGTGGAAGCGGTATTTGAAGAGCGTGCGTTGGGAAAATGTATTCTTTTTAGTAAAGTACAGGGAAGTGTACAGATTGACGAAGAAAAAGTTGTGGTAAAAGCAAGCGCCGTAAGGGGAAAAATCCGGCTGTCTGTAACAGAGACAGCCGGAATAACGAAGCCGGAAGCCAAGATTCGTAAATACCGGAAACTTCTGCCATGAGCGGTATGAAAAGAAGCGTTATCTCAGTACATGAAAGAAAGGGTTGCCGGTATGTTGGATCTGTATGGTTAAACCTAATATATGGAAAGGAATAGTAAAGTGGAATTTCAGACGGAGATAAAGAAAGAGCTGAACCAGATCAGGCTTAGAATAAGTCTTCCTGGTTTATATACGGAGGATTATCAGGTTCGGATGATTCGCGAGAATACAATCAATGGGCTGATTCCGATCAGTGGTCACGGAGAGGGAAAAAATACAGTTTATGAGTACGATATAACGGGGCTGACATCGTTGCGGCGGTACTATAAACAGAAGAAGATAACCGGGGAAGAAATGAAAGGATTCTTGACGCAGATACAGGAAGTAATAGAAGAAACGCAAGGCTATCTTCTGGACCCAAACCGATTGCTTTTGAATCCGGAATACATATTTTATGAGGACGGGGGATGCAGGTTTTGTTATTTCCCTCAGGGAGAGGAAGATATTCGCCTGTCTTTTCATCGGCTGATGGACGACTTTGTACAGTGGACGGATTATCAGGATATTCCCAGTGTTAAAACAGCGTTTTTTCTTCATAAAGAGACTATGAAGGAGAATTACAGCCTGAAAAAGATTATAAAAGAATTAGAAAAAATGAAGGCGGAAGAGGAACAAATTGAAATAACCGGAAAAGAAAAGAAAGAATCTGAAGGACGGCGATATGAGCCGGAGGAGAGCGGCCGTCAAGAGGAACTTTGGCGGCAGAGGACAGTGGAATATGACAGAGAGGAACATGATTGGATTGCCAGACAGGAAATGGGGAGTAAGATTCTGAAAGAAACAGATAATCTGTGGAATCCAGTGAAACGCCTCCTCCATCGGCATAAACGTCCTAAATGGGGAGATTGGGACGGAGTTTATATTGATGAAGAAGAATTGTAATTAGGATAAAATTTTGTAATTGTGACAGGAAAAAAATTATTATCGACTCAGATGGTAAATAATGGTATAATAACAACAGAATGTGATTTGAGCAAGGAGCGGGCTATGTATCAGAAAAAGGCGCCGTGTACGATTATACTGGCTGCTGTAAATATTTTAGTGTTCCTGGTTCTGTCATTTATGGGAATGACGGAAGATGCGGAATTCATGCTGGAGTATGGCGCTATGTATACGCCAGATATTATATATGCAGGCAAATACTACGAGCTATTTACCTGCATGTTTCTTCATTTTGGATTTACGCATCTGATGAATAATATGTTGGCGCTGACGCTGATGGGCTGGCAGTTGGAGCAGGAGCTTGGGAAGATCAAATATTTACTGCTGTATCTGCTTAGCGGACTGGCGGGAAATCTTTTGTCCCTGGCGGTGGAGATGCGTACCTCGGAATATTATGTATCGGCGGGAGCTTCTGGTGCAATCTTTGGTATTATCGGCGGATTGTTTTATATTGCCGTCCGTAATCATGGACGGATTGGCAATATATCAGGGAAAAGAATTCTGTTTTTGATGGCAGTCACGCTATACCATGGTTTTACGAATGGAGGAGTTGATAATTCAGCGCATATCGGAGGCGCTGCGGCCGGATTTGTTTTGGCGTTTATACTATATCGTAAGAATCGTCGGAAGCCGGAACAGGAGATAAAGGAAGAAGTATGGTAAAGAGAGTTCCTGCATCCGGAACAGAATCTACTTGAATCGATCCTCCATGTGCTTCAATGATGCGTTTGCTTATGGGAAGGCCAAGTCCGGTGCCATCGGATTTGTAGGTGACAAAGGGAGCGAATATGTTCCCGAGGCGTTCTTGCGGAATACCGCAGCCGTTATCTTGTATACGGATCCGGAGACAGGTATCGTGGCCGGTGTTGTTAGCAGAGTTGTTGATTTCGGTAATCGCGGCTGAAGTATGAACCGTATCCGCATCTAAGCGGACGAAGCCGGCTGAGCCGGCGGGGAAAGCTTCAAAGGCATTCTTCAGCAAATTTATCAAAACTTCCTTTAGTTTAGCGGTATCTGCCTGCAGAGGCGGAAGTTCAGGGCAAATACGAGAGGTGAATTCGATATTCGAGGTTTCGGCAGATGCGGCAAAGGACAAGGCAAGCTGCTTTAGGAAGGTTCCGGTGTCCAGCATATTCTTATGTAATTTGAAGCTGTTGTTATAATCAGACAGATCTGCAAGCAGATGCATCATGTATAAGACATCCTGATACATAGCGTCCCAGTGCCGAAAGCTGCGTACTTCGGGATGCTCCGCTTCGATGAGCTGCAGGGAGCTGTATACCAGCGTCAGAGGATTGCGTATTTCGTGGGTGATGACGCTGAGGAATTCTTTTTGGGAAGCAAGAAAACGGCTGAAAATGTCGGTGTGTTCCGGATTTTTTGCCATAATCTGTCTTAGTTTGTCGAGGTCTGTAGATGTATACATAAATCACACCGCCTTTCTGGATTATCAGTGTAACATCGGCGGCAAGAATATGCAAGAGACGATTTCGAGAAGAGAGATCATAATAATTTTTTTAGAAAGAAGGTAACAGTTATGAAAGAAGAAGGCTGCATTTTTTGTAAAATTGCAAATGGAGAGATTCCATCAGCAACATTGTATGAAGATGAGGATTTCCGGGTGATTCTGGATCTTGGGCCTGCCACAAAGGGACATGCGCTCATTTTGCCGAAGGAACATTATCCGAATCTTTATGAACTGCCGGACGAATTAGCAGAGAAGGCGGTTCTATTGGCAAAGAAGATGATTACGAAGATGAAGAAGGCTCTGGACTGCGACGGGTTCAATGTGGTTCAAAATAATGGCGCGCCTGCAGGGCAGACGGTATTTCATTTTCATATGCATTTGATTCCGAGATATGAAGGAGATCATGCCGGGTTTGGCTGGAATACCGGTGAATTAAATGCTGCAGACAGAGAAGAGATTTTGACCAAGATGCGAAAGTTTAGTTAGCTGAAAAGAGAATAGAATGACAAAAGATGAAGGTAATAGTTGTGGGAACGGAGTCTGAAAGAAGAAGAGACTTCGAAGTGGTGTACAGAAAGTATCGGCATGCGATATATCAGACGGCATTTATGTATGTCCGGAACCGGGAAGATGCAGAGGATATCGCACAAGAGGCATTTACCAGATATTATGTTCACAGCGCACACAATGTGGTGGATAATCCCAAGAGCTGGATTGCAGTTACTGCAAAGAATTTGGCATATAACCATTTGAAGCATGCAAAGTACGAAAGACTTCTGAGCGAAGGAGAAGATATCGACACGCTGCTGGAATCGGAGCCTGATTTTACAGATTCGTTCTTTGAAAATATGTGGAAAAGGGATCGGTTGGAATATACTGACCGGGTACTCCGGGCAATGAAACTCAAGAATGAGAGATGGTATGACGCAATGATCTATGCGTATGGCATGGAGATGCTGAGACAGGATATTGCCGATTGTATGGGAGTAACACTAGACGCGCTGTCGGGTATGCTGCGGAGAGCTAAGAATTGGATAAGAGAAAATTACGAAGATGAATTTGACCACATTACCAAGTTATGAAAAAAGGTGTCAGATTGACACCTTTTATACTAGAATTAAATAAACATCTGCACAAGGCAACTCTCATGAATGAACGGCAGCTTCGATTAATTCAACGATTGTATCGATCGGTTCCTGCTGATTTGAATTCTTCATCGCCGACACATATTGTGTCCGGTTCTTGTAGAGACTGCGGACAGCCGTAAGAAGGTTTGTATCGGTAAGTTGTTCTTCTTCCATGACTGCACTGAAGCCTTGGCGCTCAAAGGAGCGGGCGTTCAGAAGCTGGTCGCCGCGGCTTGCACTGGCAGAAAGGGGAATCAGAAGATTCGGCTTATGCAGAGCGAGAAGTTCGCAAATGGCATTGGCTCCTGCGCGGGAAATTACGATATCAGACAGGGCGAACAGATCTTTTAGTTCATCCTTTATATATTCATATTGTACGTAGCCGTTTAAATGGTTGAGGGAAGGATCAAGTTTGCCCCTGCCGCATAAATGGATTACGTGAAAATCCTTCAGAAGTGATGGAAGGATTCTGCGGATGGCTTCATTCACTGCCGCCGCACCAAGGCTTCCGCCGACAATCAGAATAACCGGCTTGCTTTCGTCAAGTCCTGTGAAGTTTAAAGCATGCTGCTTGTCGCCGGACAGAAGTTCCTGACGAATAGGAGAGCCGGTGAGTACGGCTTTGTCTGCCGGAAGAAGTTTCACGGTCTCTGGAAAATTACAGCATACTTTGGTGGCGGAAGGAATGGATATCTTATTGGCCAAGCCGGGCGTCATATCCGATTCATGGATAATGGTCGGAATCTTACGCTTCTTTCCGGCAAGAACTACCGGAACAGAAACGAACCCGCCTTTGGAGAAGATTACATTCGGTCTAAGCAGTTTGATGAGCTTATGGGCTTCGCGGAAGCCTTTGATTACTCGGAAAGGGTCTGTAAAGTTCTGCAGGCTGAAATACCGCCGTAGTTTGCCGGAAGAAATTCCGTGATAGGGGATACCGAACTGTTCAATCAGTTCCTTTTCAATTCCGTTATAAGACCCAATATAATGGATATCGTATTCCAATTCTTTAAGACGCGGCAGTAAAGCGATATTTGGGGTTACGTGTCCTGCAGTGCCGCCGCCGGTTAAGATAATACGTTTCATAGTGCGCCTCCAATCCATCGTCATAGGATAATTGTAAACGAGGTGAGGTCGCTGGTCAAGTGGAAAGAGGAAGATATGAAAGACCAATTTGATGATTATGATAAAAGAATAATGGAAAAGGTGGATCAGGAAGCGGAAGAGATTGAACGCATGATCAGAGCGGATTCAGAAATAGCCAGCATCCGGGCAGATGCAAACCTTGATGCCAAAGTTTACGAAAGTGTGTCCGCATATGAAGATGGGGTGGCGGGCAGACGCAGTCCGGAACCGGAAGACGCAAAGAGGGAGGTTCCGGAGGACAAAAGGACTTTTGCAAATCTTCCGGAGGAAGACTTGGAAGCTCTATATCTTGGCCGGGAAGTGCTGGAGCGCCGCAGGAAAAAGGCGGACAGGAGAGCTGCGTGGAAGGCTGCCGGAAAATGGAAATATATTGCGGCTGTATTCTTGATTTTTTCGTTAACTGCCGGGATTGGAGTTACCAGTGTTGGCGGGGCGGAACGTATTGTGGAGATGGTGAAACAGGTAGTGGGTGGCAGAGAAATATCAAAAGTGAATAGTTCAACCAGAAAAGTAAAGCCAGTGGGAGAAGATGAAGAAGCGAAAGCATATCAACAAATAAAAGATGATTTAAAAATAGATCCTGTAAGGATTTTAGCTTTTTCAGGTGGAGTACAGTTTAGAGATTACGATGTAGATGCGGATGCTCGTATAGCGCGGTTATTATATGCGTATGAGGACAGAAATGTTTCATATCTAATAGATGCTTCTTATACCGAAGAACTTTGGGGGACGGATATTGAAGATACGAAGCTGGATGATTACGTATATAAGTTAGAAAGTGTGAGCGTTACTGTGACAGAATATCAAGTAAAGGATTCTAGAGAAATGAGATATTCGGGAGAGTTTGAATATAAAGGTATATATTATCAATTGACAGGTACTATGGCCAAAGAAATGTTTGAGGAAATATTAAATAATTTATATTTTCCTTAAAAAACGACAGATTTTGCATGTTCAGTTGTCTAAATATATGAGGGGCAGAAATTATGGAGAAGAATATGCGGAAATGGGTAGTATCCGGTATCTGTACTCTGGTGCTGATGTTTGGTTTCATGATGAGTACAGGGTTGGATCTGAAGGCGTCTGACAGCAGGCCAATGTTGGACGGCTCTTATCTGACTAACGAGACTGAGTCCATCGGGACAGCTACTGGCATTACGCGGGGAGAGTACCTTCAGATTGGCTATTCTAAGATTCGGAAGCTAGCGCCGGGTTTGATTTATGCCGGAGGAACCACGATTGGAGATCGTACCTGCGAATCGGTAAAAGTTGCCGTGATAGTAGAGCGCGCCAAATGGGAAGATAAGGAATGGGAAGTTATTGCCTCCTGGCAGAAAGAGAATACCAATGCCGATCTTGTAAGTTCCAGCAAAAAGCTGGAGGTAGAAGGCGGATGGTATTACCGCGTCAAGTGTATTCATTCAGCGGATGGGGACATGAGCGATTCTTCTACGGATGGCTTATATGTGGAGGTACCCTAATGACGTCACCCCACCCATGAAAGCATAGGGGTTTTCTATAATTTCGAAAGTGCTTATGACAAAAGTAGCAGCCAGTTTATGAAAAAATATAAAAAAGGTATCCTCATGCCAAGTTTGAGCAGTTAATGGGTCCTCTTTTGGGCGTATTTTATCATAATGAACAAATGGCTGTGTTTCGACGCACTTTACTTAAGAAAGTCGGTAATGCGGAATGTCTAGAAATCAACCGTAGAGGGAAAAGAACCTGATAACCGAACGAACAGAAAAAGAGACTGCTTATTTAGAGTCTCTTTTTTCTGTGGGTTCATTCATGTACAGACTAACTAGATTTGATTGCTAATTTGCAAGTGCATGTCTCAGCGCTTTTGCAAGCTGATCCGGGCAAGACGTTGGTTTGAAGCCGCAGCGGATGCCTTCGAGTCTTTCAATGGCTTCTTGTGCTTTCATGCCTTGTACCAGAGAGGCAACGCCTTGGGTATTGCCGGAACATCCTCCTACAAATTCCACAGATTTGATAACGTCGCCATCTAATTCTAACTGGATTGCCTGAGAACAGGTTCCCTGTGTTTTATACACCATATTTCATGTCCTCCTTTGCTAATATACAGAAGATTATAGCAAAAAGAACAGGAAAATACCAGAGGAAAGATGGACGGACAATCGATTGCAAGAGAAAAACTGTCATGCTATAATAACAAAGAATAGACAGGAGGGAGATAAAGATGATTGGAATAATTGGAGCTATGGATGAAGAAGTTGCCGCGCTGAAAGAAGCGATGGAGACAGAAGAGTCTGTGGAGCGCGCCGGAATGACATTTCTTAAAGGGAAGCTTGGCGGGAAAGCGGTTACGGTAGTACGCAGCGGTATCGGCAAGGTGAACGCGGGAATCTGCGCCCAGATCTTGGTGTCTGAATTTGGGGCGGATGTGTTGATTAATACAGGAATTGCGGGTTCGCTGGATGCAAGGATTGATATTGGGGATATGGTTATTTCTACGGATGCGCTTTATCATGATATGGATGCTACAGCCTTTGGTTATCCAGTGGGAGAGGTGCCGAGGATGGGAATCCTTTCATTTCCGGCAGACGAGCGTTTGGTGAAGCTTGCGGCGGAAGCCAATGCGGAGGCGAATCCGGATATCCATACTTTTACCGGGAGAGTTGTAAGCGGCGACCAGTTTGTGGCTTCGGACGAGGCGAAGGGGAAGATATTAGAGAACTTTGGCGGGCTTTGCACCGAGATGGAGGGAGCCGCAATCGCACATGCGGCGTACCTGAACAAAGTTTCGTGTGTCATTATTCGCGCGATTTCGGACAAGGCGGACGGAAGCGCGTCGGAGGATTATCCGACCTTTGAGAAGAAGGCAATCGGGCATAGCGTAAGGCTTGTGAAGAGTCTGGCGGCTAAAATTTAGCCGGAAGCGTTTTCGTTTGGAGCGGAGGCTGCCGCGACAGTTTCTGACAGCTTTGGGAGGATTCGCCAGAGTGCGGCAGGTTTCGGATATTTTTATGCGAAATATGGAAAACGGTTTTACTACCCTCTTTTTCTGATTCGGTTATAATCGAATCAAAGAAGGAGGGTAAGATTATGTTGGAAGTAAATTTGGACAGGCGGCTTCTGCTGATACTGATAGGAGTTTTTGCAGTAATCGGAGTAATCAGTAAATGCGTGGTCAGTATTTCGCTGAAAAGTCTTATGAGGGCGGCGGGGAATATGGGAAAGAGTTCCCACTCGCTGATGCGGCTGGTGAGGGCGAAGTACGAGCATACCTGCATGGTCAGCGACCGGGTACAGAATGTAGAGGTATTTGTAGAAAAGTATATATATGAATACCGAATTCTAAGAATCCGCCTCCATAGCTGGAGAAGGCTGGAACGGGCGGCTGCCTGGGGGTGTCTCATGGCGGGACTTGTGGGCGCGGGGATTG
>OFHA01002103.1_pt1 | contig 12197 bp, 13 predicted proteins | sample 1521891 | NCBI WGS metagenome assembly OFHA01 (sample SAMEA3504089, study PRJEB24116) | mouse gut metagenome | biome: mouse gut; feature: mouse-associated habitat; material: faeces | place: Denmark | collected 2011 | reverse complement strand
CTTATTTTTGGTATTGCGGCTCTGCTTTACGGAATCCTGGGTCTGGTGAACAGTTATGTTTCTCCGATACCGGGAGCTCTCTATGCGTCGGCTATGGTTCTGTTTTTTGCGGTTTTGGTTTGGTTTGCATTTCAGACGAGGAAGGGTGTTCAGATGTTTTGGTGACTGAGAACATTCGGGAGAAAAAGGCAGCCTGAGCTATATCCGCTCGGCTCATTGCCGGCAGAAAAAAGAATCCTCTATCGTAATGGTATACGGTTAGAGGATTCTTTTTATATAGAGATCCTAAGGAGAATGACCTGATTCGCAGCAAATGCCTCAAAGTGGCGGCAGGAAGAAACGATGCTTTACCGCTTGCTCAGCTTTACATATTTCTGCTTCTTCGCCACACTCTTGTAAGCAGGACGGATAATCTTCCCGTTATTTGCCAGCTCTTCAATCCGGTGAGCGCTCCAGCCCACAATACGGGCCATAGCAAAGAGCGGCGTATAAAGCTCCAGAGGCAGATCCAGCATACTATACACAAAACCGCTGTAGAAGTCCACATTAGCGCTGACACCTTTATAGATCTGACGCTCCTCCGCAATCACCTGCGGAGCCAGGCGCTCCACCATAGAGTAAAGCCGAAACTCATCCATACGCCCCTTTTCTTTGGAAAGACTCTCCACAAAAGATTTAAAAATATTGGCGCGAGGGTCAGAAAGCGAGTATACCGCATGTCCCATACCATAGATAAGACCTGCGTGGTCAAAGGCATCCCGGTTTAGAAGGGCCTTCAGATAAGTACGCACCTCCTCCTCACAGCTCCAGTCCTTAATCACCTTCTTCATATCCTCAAACATACGTACCACCTTAATATTGGCGCCGCCATGCTTAGGTCCCTTCAAAGATCCCAAAGAGGCTGCCACGGAAGAATACGTATCAGTACCCGAGGAGGAGACCACATGCGTAGTAAAGGTAGAGTTATTACCGCCGCCATGCTCCATATGAAGCACCAGTGCGATATCAAGAATCGTAGCTTCAAGCTCCGTATAAGAGCTGTCCGGCCGGAGGATATGAAGAATATTTTCCGCAGTGGAAAGCTCCGGCTGCGGAGAATGAATGTACAAACTCTTTCCGTCATGGTAGTGGCTGTATGCCTGATAAGCATAAACCGACATCATCGGCATCAGCGCAATCAGCTGTAAAGACTGACGTACCACATTGGGAATCGAGGTATCGTCGGCCCGATCATCATAAGAGTACAGAGTCAGGACACTTCTGGCAAGGGTATTCATCATATCCTTACTGGGAGCCTTCATAATGATATCTCTCACAAAATGAGTCGGCAGGGAACGGTAGGAGCTTAACAGCTCAGAAAAAGAAGAAAGTTCCGTCTGATTCGGCAGTTCGCCAAAGAGCAGTAGATAGGCAATCTCTTCAAAACCAAAACGCTTTTCCGAAACAAATCCATGAACCAGGTCTTCAATATCCACTCCCCGGTAAAAAAGCTTACCTTCGCAGGGAACCATCTCATCATCCACAATCGTATAAGATCGAATCTCACCAATCTCCGTAAGCCCGGCAAGCACACCCTTGCCGCTGATATCACGAAGCCCTCGCTTCACCTCATATTTCTTATATAGTTCCGTGCTAATCTGACTGATTTCCTCACTCATCTTCGCAAGGTTCAGAATTTCGGGAGTAATTTCCGAATATGTGTTAGTCTGCATAAACATCGTCTCCTTTCCTTAATCTGTACATGCAAAAAACGAATTTGATTAAGCATAACATAAAATTGGGAGAAAAGGGAAGAAAAAATGAAAAATGGATTGGTATGTATACAGATTATGAAGATATGGAATATGATGTAACAGTAGGATACGAAATGAAAAAAGATGCCATAGTACCAAGTAATATGACAGAAAAAGTAATACCAGCAGGAAAATATGCTAAATTTGTATTGCATGGAGATGTTGTGAAAACGGTACAGCAAGCATGGGCGGATATTTGGAAAATGAATTTAGAAAGAACATTCGTATGTGACTTTGAAGAATATCAAGAAGGAAAAGACATGGAAAATATGGAAATTTATATATATGTAGCAATTAAATAGTGTAGTGTGGTAAGAGGGTATATTTTAAAAACAAATATATCCTCTTTTTATCATTTATATTATATCAATATTTCAGCATAAATTTGATAAGAAATAAATAACTTGTTTATTTCTTTTGTAGTAAAAGTAAAATTTGTTGTTTAATATAGATTATTTTTTATGCAATGTATACATAACATTTTATAAAAATTTGAAAGAAAAATGTAACATAAAAAGACTACTATTCTGCTGTTTTATATGGTAAACTGTTGCTATACGTTAACATTTGGCAAGAATGAAAAGAAATACAGACAACGTTATAAAGCGTTAAGTGTTCAGCAGTTATTTTTTCTGAACAATATGAGTAATGATTTGTTAGAGAATGATATTGTTACTCATGTCTGATAGAATCACAAAAGGAGGGGCGTTCCAATGAAACGGAAAGCAGCAATTTTATTAGCAGTTTGTATGTTATCTGCAAATTTTTCTGTTAGTAGTTATGGAGCAAATTTTTCAGACATCAATAATGTACCATGGCCTGGTGCTGTAACATATATTAATATGGTATCTGATTTAGGATTAATGGTAGGAGATATTGATGCAAAAACAGGCAAAAGTATGTTTCGTGCAAAAGACCATGTTACATACTGTGAAACAACACAGTTAGCATATGCATTATTAAAAAAGTCAGGAAAATTAAAACAAACAAATTCTGATATGGTTTCAAGGTGGACACAGGTAATGCAAGGATATAATATACCAGCATGGGCTTATGAAAGTGTTGCTTATGCTTTGGAAAATAATATTATTTCATTGACAGATACTTCTCGCTTTGTTACTAAAAAAAATGGTGTTGTAACAAATAATTATGCAAGTAGAGAAAGTGTTGCTGTAATATTTGGAAAATTTTTAAGTCATTTGTATGATGTAGATGTCAATGCGGTATTATCATTTCATGATAAAAACAGTATTGCTGTCACATCTGTGCCATATGTAGATTTGTTGTCAAGATTAAATATTATGGTAGGAGATACCAATTATAATTTTACACCAAAGGCAGCAATCAATAGAGCAGAAACAGCAGTATTGGTATCAAAAACATATGATGTATTGAAAAATAATACAACTACTACTCCAAGCAGTGGTAATGTAATTTCTGGTACAGTAATATCAATAGAGCAAAATGGAAATAATAAATTACTGGCGATTACAACAGATAAGGGAGATAAACAAGGATTTATTGTAGATAGTTCTACCAATATTTATGAAGGAGATACTACAAAAATAATTAATATTTCTATTATAGAAATTGGTGATGGTGTTTCAATAGAATATTCTGGAGCAAAAGCAAATATTGTACGCTTGGTAAATGATGTTGTGCCTTCTGTAACAGAAGCAAAGGGTAGAATTGAAGATATTACACCAAGCAGAATTACATTAATAGACAATGATAAAAACACAAAAGACTATTATTTTGCAAATGAATTTGATATTCAGTTAGATAAAAAAACAATTTCTCAAAAAGATTTAATTGATGAGTTTGATGAATATATTTTAGATGCTACATTAACATTAGATGGTAGCGAAAATATTGTATCTGCTACTGTAACAAGGGGAAAAGAAACGGGAAATACTGGTATATTAGTAAGTATTTCTGAAGATGAATTGAGCGTAAAAGCAAATAAAAATAGTAAAACACAAGATTTTGAATGGGTAAGCAATCCTGATATTTATTTAGAAGGAAAAGAAAGTACAGTTAGCAAAGTACGCAGAAAAGCAGATGATACAACATTTTATGTAAAATATTATTTAGATAGTAAAGACAGAGTAAAGAAAGCAATGGTATCAGAAGACGAATTTGGAGAAAATGACACAAAATCAACAATTACAGGTACAATTTATGCTATTGATGAGGATAGCGTAAGAATACGTAAAAAGAGTGATGGAAAAAGAGAAACATATGATTTTGCTTCTAAAGTAAAATATTATTTAGATGGGGATAGTTGCAACTTTAGAGATGTAGAAAAAGCATTTAATAAAGAATATCTAAAAGATGATCCTGACGATTTTCATATTAAAGTATATTTAGACGATGATGGTGATGTAAAAGAATTATATGCATCATTGAGCAGTAAAAATTTGGAAGGAAAAGAAGAATATGATACAATAGACGGAAAAGTATTACGTATGGACGAGGATGAAATACGTGTAGAGCAGGAAGATGAAAAAGCAAAAAATTATGATATTGCGAAAAGAGCAGATTATTATATTGAAAATAGTAAAGGCGAATTTGAAAGCAGTAGTTATTCAAAAGTAAAAAAGGCTTATGATGATGCTTATGACGATGATGATGATTTCTTTGTAACATTGTATATTGATGATGATGACGAAGTGGTTAAAATTGAGGCATCTCCTGAAAGGGATTCTTATGGTAGACAAGTAACAGGTACAATTACAAAATTAAGTGAAAGTTCTATTACATTGAAAGATAAAAGTAAATATGATATAGAAGATATAGATGATGTAAAAATATATCTCAATGACAGTAGAGTAAGAAAATTTTCAACATTAGAAGATATTGTATCAGATAAAGATATTACATTAAAAGCAATATTAACCATTCAAAGTGATGAAGTAACAGAAATTGAAGCATATTATTATGAAATAAAAGGAGAATTAATTTCTGTTGACGGAAAAGTTATGAAAGTTGAAACAAGAGATGAAAATGTAATAGATGATATAGAAGTAAAAAGATTATCCATAGATGTAACAGGAGATTATACTTCTTATAGAGACATGACAGCAGGACTGGATATAGAAGATATTACTGTAACATTGGAATGTAGTGAGGATAAAGATGATAGAGGAAAAGTAATTAAAATTACTGCAAGAAATGATTAATATGTAAAATAATAAAAAAATTATTATATAATAAAAGCTGTAAATTGTATATTATAATACAATTTACAGCTTTTTATATCTGAATAGTACATAACTTTAAATTGTTTTAACAGAAATGAAAAATTGTATTGATAAAATAGCAGTGATAACGGTATAATAGAACAATCGAAACAATAAAGAAAGGATTGAAATGATATGAGATATGAAGGTACAGTATATCGTCCTCCAAGTGAAGCAAGCAGTTTAATTATACAGTTAACAATAGGTTGTGCTAGAAATACCTGTACGTTTTGTGCTATGTATAAAGACAAAAATTTTAGAGTAAGAGATTTGAATGAAGTAGTAGAAGATTTGAAAATGGCAAGAAATTACTATCAAAGAATAAAAGTAAAAAGAATATTTTTAGCAGATGGTGATGCATTGATTGTGAAAACGCCAGACTTACTTTATATACTTCAAAAATGTAAAGAATATTTTCCAGAGGTTGAAAGAATTTCTGTTTATGGCGCACCAAAAGATATTATTCATAAAACACCAGAAGAATTGAAACAACTAAAACAGGCTGGATTGGATATGGTGTATATGGGATTAGAATCTGGAGATGACCAGGTTTTAAAAGAGGTCAAAAAAGGTGTTACAGCAGCAGAAATGATAGAAGCAGGACAAAAGGTTCGTGCAGCGGGTATGGTACTTTCTATGACAATTATATCTGGTTTGGGTGGCAGAAAATTGGTGAAAGAACACGCATTAAATAGCGCAAAAGTGATTACAGCAATTAAACCAGAATATGTAGGATTTTTAACATTGTTAATAGAACCAGGTACACCAATGTATGAGCAGTATCAGGCAGGAGAATTAGATTTACTAAGCCCAGAAGAAGCACTTGATGAAACAAAATTGTTTATAGAAAATGTAGATGCGGAAGGTACAGTATTTCGAGCAAACCATGCCTCTAATTATGTTCCTTTAGCTGGCACATTAAATGGAGAAAAACAAAAAATATTAGCACAGATACAAAGGTCTAAAGAAATGAGCAGTTATAGACCAGAAAATTTTAGAGGATTATAATGACAAAGTGTGGGGTAGTTACTCCACACTTTTCAAAACAATAAAATAATAAAAGAAATTTTTCATTTATACAAAATGATTTCTGTAACCATTAATGAAAGTTTATTGAAATGTTGCTATTTATATAGTATAATATATCACAAAATATAGAAAAAAGAAAGAGATTTTGCCATATGAAACAAAAAAGAGCAATACTATCAAAAATTATGATTTATTTGGCTGTGATATTATGTGTTTTTTACATATTTTATGCACAAGAAGATAGAAAAGAGATGAAAATGATAAAAAATTATGTTGAAATATATTGGGATGAGATTTTAAATACAGCAGCAATATGGGAAGAGGGTACAACATTACCAAAAAGAGATGTGCAAAAATTGTTGGATATGTCTTATAGTCGTAACCAAGGAACAAATAAAGATAATCCAAGAATAGATTATTTACATATGATAAAGGTAAATCATTACGAAATAAAAAAGATAGAAAAATTAACAGATGGGCTTTATAGAGCTTTTATAAATGTAGATTCACCAAATTATGGCGGAGAAAGAACAGCATATATTTCATTAATAAATCAAAAATGGTATATTATATTTGGAGTGCAAAATATATCAGAAGAATATAAAAAAAGAGTAGAACAAGAAAAGGGTATTGTATTAGAAAAATCAATTCCAAATGATGGTACGATTGTATTGAATTGATTATAATATAACGAAATAATAAAACTCCTATAAAATGTATAAAAAGGAGTCGATGACATGGCATGGTTGGGGTTATTTACCCTTATGATTTTTTATTGGTGTTTTTTTACTGCTGCTGTAACAGGTAGAAGAAGTTGGGCATGGCTAAGTATACTTTGTTTACCTGTGCTGATTATGGTAATTGGCTATAAAGAGGGTATGCAGATTAATGGTTTGATTATTACATTATGCGCTTTTATGTTTATTGTTTGCAGAAGCAGTTTAAAAGATATATTATTGTGGAATCAGAAAAGAAGACGATATCATTGGATATTATTGGTATTTTTGTGGCTGATATGCTTTCTATTTTTATTTTATTCTATTGTGGAGTTGCAAATTTCTGGATATCTTTGGGATTTTCAAGGTTGGAATGTTGAAAAAAGAAATTCTTTTCGCATTACAATTACAACATTGCCTATTGTATGGATATCTTATTATTATGGTGAAATGTTTTATAATAGTGTGGACAGGCTTTGGAAAAGAAAAAGTGAATTGATATTAATTGCTTGTAACTTTTTTATAGCTAATAATAGAGGCGGAGATACAGGAATTGATAAAGGATATTTTTTAGATGGTGTAAATAATGGTATTAATTATCATTTTCGTATGACAAAGGGTACTTATATTATGCTACAAAGAGAAAGAGCATTGCGTTTAAAAGTGCAAAGGGGATTACTGGGAGGATATTATGTTTTAGAAAATCCTTGTCCTGATAATATGAAAAAAACATTAAAACGAGATAGGAAAAATGCAAAAATTGGTATTGTATTATTTTTATTTATTTTGATATTTGGCATTATTTTATTCTTTTTTCCTCAAATACTATACTTTTGGAAATGAAAATTTCGTATTTTTATAATATAAAATCAAATGCTATATTTGAGGTGATATTGATGCTAAAATGTTTAAAAAATTTTGATACATTACCTGCACAAATGAAAAAGCAAATTATAGATAATAGTAAAGATATGAATGCTTTTTATACTTTGCCTTTAGAACAAAGACAGCAAGTATTAGATCGTATTGCTAGTTTGAATACAGAATCAGAAATAAGAGCTTATTTAAAAAAATAGTTTTTACAAAAAAAGCGTATTCCTTTTAATTAGGAATATGCTTTTTTATATTGTTATTTCATAGGATTGTAAACTTTTTTGACAGCCATTTTTTTCATAAAATTTTTCTGCATTTGGTTTTGCACCAAAATAAAGCATAGTTGGAGTATTATATTTAGCAAGTTGAAGAAGTTTACTACCAATTCCCAGCCTTTGATATTGTGGAAGAACAAGCAATTCTGTAATAGTCCCGAAAAAATAATCATCTGAGAGAATTCGTAAACATCCTACCAGTGTTTTACCATCATAAGCAGTTATATTTAATGTTTTAGATAATGCTGATTGTGTTTTATCTATATCATAATCTCCAAGCCATATATTATTAACAAATGAAATAAATACTGAAGCATCCAGTTCTGTATCATTAATTTTATATTCCATTATTTTTTATCTCCTATAAAGTTTGTTAATAGTATTTTATCATAAAGGTTTCGCTATTTCAATATAATATCCATCATTATTGATAAAGTTTAAAAATAACTTATAAAGTATGTTGTTGCATAGTATTTACCTTTAGGATATAATATACAGCAGAAAAAACAAGTAGGAAAGGAAGAAAAAAATATGAAATTAGGTATTGTGGGACTACCCAATGTTGGAAAAAGTACATTGTTTAATTCTATGACATTGGGAAAAGCAGAAGCAGCAAATTATCCTTTTTGCACAATAGACCCAAATGTAGGTATTGTTACTGTACCAGATGAAAGATTGACAAAATTGACAGAAATGTATCATTCTGAAAAAACAACACCAGCGGTAATTGAATTTGTAGATATTGCAGGGCTTGTAAAAGGGGCAAGTAAAGGTGAGGGACTTGGAAATAAATTTTTATCTCATATTAGGGAAGTAGACGCAATTGTTCATGTAGTACGTTGTTTTGAAGATAGTAATGTTGTCCATGTAGATGGTAGTGTAGACCCCATTCGTGATATTGAAACAATCAATTTAGAATTAATTTTTTCAGATTTAGAAATATTAGAAAGACGTATTTCTAAAACAGTAAAAGCAGCAAAAGCGGACAAGTCATTACAAAAAGAATTAGAAGTACTTCAAAAATTAAAAAATGGATTGGAAGAAGGAAAATGTGCCAGAGCAATAGAATTCGATACGCCAGAAGATATTGCATTTGTAGAAAGCTTGACACTCTTAACACAAAAACCAGTATTGTATGCAGCAAATGTATGTGAAGAAGATTTAGCAGATAATGGTGCAGGAAATCAATATGTAAACAGAGTACGTATATTTGCAGAAAGTGAAAACTCTGAAGTATTTGTAATTTGTGCAAAAATTGAAGAAGAAATTTCTGATTTAGATGAAAAAGATAAAAAAGAATTTTTAGAAGATATGGGTGTAGAATCTAGTGGCTTAGATAGGCTAATTTCTGCTAGTTATAAATTATTAGGGTTGATTAGTTATTTAACAGCAGGTCCAACAGAAAGCCGTGCATGGACAATCAAAAAAGGAACAAAAGCACCAGGCGCAGCAGGAAAAATACACAGTGATTTTGAAAGAGGATTTATCAGAGCAGAAGTAGTAAGCTATGATGATTTGATGAATATTGGTTCTTATAATGGTGCAAAAGAACAAGGATTAGTTCGTTCAGAAGGAAAAGAATATGTTGTAAAAGATGGAGATGTTATATTATTCCGCTTTAATGTGTAATCGTATTATATAGGGGGGAGTGTTATTGTTATATTTTACATCAGACCTGCATTTTTATCATGAAAATATTATAAAACATACTAATAGACACTATTTTAATGTAGAAAAAATGAATAATGATTTGATAAAAAAATGGAATGAAAAAATCAATTTTCATGATGAAGTGTATATATTAGGTGATTTTACAATGAAAGGTGCGAAATTAGCAACGGATATACTTTGTCAGCTAAAAGGTAAAAAGCATTTAATAAGGGGTAATCATGATGATTTTGTAGATAGTTCTGAATTTAATAAATCACTGTTTTGTTCTATACAATATTATGCAGAAGTTATTTATTCTAATATACAGTTTGTGCTGTTTCATTATCCTATATTAGAGTGGAACGGAATGGCAAGAGGTAGTATTTCACTTCATGGTCATCAACATAATCATGAATATTATAATTATAAAAATTTAGAGCGCAGAATTCGTAGATTTGATGTAGGTGTTGATGCAAATAATATGATGCCTGTAAGTGCTGAATATATTATTTCTTTTTTTAATAGTATTTAATTGAAAAAAATACTGAATCATGAATAGAGAATATTTTTAATGATAATATTATAAAACAGTATATGTTTTACAAAGTTATCCACAGAAAATATAGTGTTTTATACAGTTATACACAGAGTTATACACATTATCCACAGTATTATCGTTAAATGTGTTGATAAGTATGTCGAAAAATGTGTTTACTTAAAATATAAATTGTTTATCATTTTGTAAATAATTACAATAGTATATAGAAAAGTATTGCTAATATATAATAAAAAGTAAAAAAAGAAACAAAAAAAGAAGGATTTTGCATTTTTGTAGAGAATATATATAGCATGAAAGAAGAAAAAAATTACAATATGATATATTTATAATTGAAATAGAAAAGACTTTATCTTTCGGGTCGAAGAAGGGAGTTGTTTTTATGCGTTACAATTTTATAGGAAAAAATATGGAGGTTTGGGAAAAAACCAAAGAAAAAATAGAATCAAAAATGGCGAGAATTGAAAAATTTTTTCCAGAAGAAACAATAGTGACAGTGACATTGAGTAGTGAGAAATTGGGCACAAATATTGAAGTAACAATCCCTTATCACAAAAGAATGATCCGAGCAGAAGTACGTGACACTGATTTAACAGCAGCATTGGATCAAGCTGTTGATATTTTAGAAAATCAAGTAGTACGTTATAAAAAAAGATTGAGAACAAAAGTTCGTCAAAGTGCAGAAGTTTATCGTGCAGAATATGAATCACTTCATATTGCAGAGGAAGAACTGGACGAAGAACCATTATATAAAATTGAAAGAATTAAACATTTTGAAGTAAAACCTATGGATGCAGAAGAAGCAGTTATGGAAATGGAATTGATTGGACATAGCTTTTTTGTATTTAGAGATGCAGAAACAGAAAATATTAATGTAGTATATAAAAGAAAAAATGGTTCTTATGGCTTGATTGACCCTGAATAAAATAAGAACATATTATTAAAGTGGGTGGAGTATTCCGCCCACTTTTTATATGCAAAATATAATATTATATTATTGAAGATAGATTTTTACGATATTGTAAAGGAGTACTGCCCATATATTCCCGAAATATTTTACTAAAATAACTGGAGCTATTAAATCCTACCGAAAGCGCAATTTCTGTAATAGATAATGTTGTATTTTGTAAAAGTGATAACGCAGTAGAAATACGATATTTTGTAATATATGTCATAGGTGTTGTATGTAATATTTTTTGAAAACAGCGAAAACATTCTCTTTCACTAATATTAGCAAATAATGCAAGCGATTTTAATGAAATTGGCTGATTATATTGTGTATGAATATATTCTAATAATTGTTTTGTACGTTGATATTCTATAAAATTATAAGAACTAGGAGCATTTATTTCAGATTGACAATTTTCTGTAATATAGTAACAAATATAAGAAAGCTGTTCTCTTATAGTAAATAAAAAAGCAGGTGGTTCTTGTGTAAAAAGTGCATATGCTTTTTGAAAACAATCAATGCAATTTTTTTGCCAATCTATTTCTGGTGAAAATATAATATAATTCAAATTTTGGCAGTTGAGTAAAGGAGAAATATAGCGTTTAGCATAAATACTTTCAGTATAACCACTTATTAAATCAGAATCAAATACAATGGTTAATAATGAACAGTTTTCTTGAGAAACTTTTTTCATGAAATGCAGAACATTAGTATTGATAAAAAGACATTGCCCTTTATGGACTATAAATGTGTTATCTCCTAAATCTACAAAAAGACTACCTTCCGTTACAAGTACTAATTCTATATCTTTGTGCCAGTGCCATATAATTTCGGGGTGCGTATACTCTGCGAAATTAGTGCTGTATACTGTGCAAGGAAAAAGAGCATCTATATGAGAAAAAAGCTGTTTTTGATTTTTATCTGTAATAACATGACAATGGTCTATAATTTGCATAAAAACTCTCCTTTGGCGGTATTATATTGTTTTTTGACAGTATTATAAAAGAATTAATATTTTTTTGGCAGTATAATGATAACAGAAAAAAGAGAATACTACAATAGGTTCTGTTAACTTAACATGAAAATAAAAATACGAAAAAGACTTTTAAAAATA
>OFHA01002101.1_pt1 | contig 12199 bp, 9 predicted proteins | sample 1521891 | NCBI WGS metagenome assembly OFHA01 (sample SAMEA3504089, study PRJEB24116) | mouse gut metagenome | biome: mouse gut; feature: mouse-associated habitat; material: faeces | place: Denmark | collected 2011 | reverse complement strand
GACAGCCGCATATAACTGTAAACGGATAGCAAAAGCGGGAGCCGGCGGAATTATACTGGTTGATTCACCGGAGGTGAGGATCGGTGATGCGCTTCCGCTGAAAGAGGCGGTTGAAAAAGTGTGTGCCTGCGCGGATGCCCTGAAAGGGACTGACTGCATTTTGGTGGCGCGGACGGATGTGCCGACGCTGGAGGAAGCAATGGAGCGCTGTGTGGCATATCGGGAGGCAGGCGCAGATATGACACTGGTATTTATGATCAATGATATTCCGCCGGCGGAGCGGTTTACGGCATGTAAAAAGATAGCGGAAGTGGATAAGGGATGGAAATGGTACCCGGACCTTGGCTGTCACAACGGTAAATCGGATGTAACATTGGACGAAATAGCGGAGTATGGATTTAACTTTGTGGGCATTCATTATCTGCTGAGCAGTGCACTGACTGCCATGCTGGATGCGGGGCGGCAGAATTTTATCAATCAGAATAATGTGTATGCGACGGAAACCTATACGGAGGATGCCATAGGTTCTCCCGAGCTGCTTGACAACTGGTATCACTTTGAAAAACAGTATGTGGACGATCCGAAGCTGCGTTATCGGTGGCCTTACGGGTACCACATCCGAAACAGGGGATTTGAAGAAAAAAACAGAGTTGACAGGAGATATGGAAGATGAAAACATTGGTATCATTTTTCGGGGAACGGTCGGAATTGTTTCAGGAACTGAATGAGAGAGCCGCGGCATACGCGAAGATGAAAGATATTGAATTTATATGGGCGCCTCAGAACCCGTTTGATGCGGATAGTGTGGTGAGGCACTTAAACAATGCGGACGCAGGGCTTATTGATGTAGAACCTTATTCCGATGAGATTTTTGACAAAATGAATGGCAGGTGCCGGCTTCTGATACGCTTTGGGGTTGGTTTTGATAAGGTGGACCTTCCGGCGGCAAGCAGGCATGGTATCTGTATTACACGGACCACAGGGGCAAATAAAACCGGCGTGGCGGAGATGGCTCTGATGCAGATCCTTGCATCGCGCAGACAGGTTATGGCCAACCGGAAGACCGTGGAAGCCGGTGTCTGGGTAAAAAATATAGGGCGTGAACTGATCGGGGCGAAAGTCGGTATTCTGGGATTTGGCAATATCGGGATGGAGCTTGCCAAACTCCTTTCGGGTTTTCGCTGTGAAATCCTGGCATATGATAAATATCAAAATAAGGAGGCGGCAGAGCATCTGGGAGTCAGATTTGCGGATCCGGATGAGATTTTTACTTCCTGTGATGCGATCAGCGTCCATCTGCCCTACTGTGCGGAAACGCACCATGTGATTGATGGGGAAATGCTTGCTAAAATGAAAAAGGAGGCAGTGATTGTCTGCACGGCGCGGGGGAATATAATAGATGAGGATGCGCTGTATGAGGTGCTGAAAGAAAAGAGGATAGGCGGAGCGGGACTTGACGTCTATGCGCAGGAGCCGCTCTCATGCTCCTCCCCTCTGATAGGTCTTGACAATATCATACTTACCCCTCATGTATCGAGTCAGACATATGAATCGCTGTGGTATACATATAAGAAGGCAATCGACATTATGGCGGATTTTTATAACGGGAATGAACTTGACGAAAGTGACCTGCTGAATCCTGATTATCTTAAGTACCGCTGATTGTCGGAAATTCACGGAAGGAGGAAAAACATGGTACGGGAAAGAGATCAAAAAAATTATGAGAGGAAACCGAGCCCTTTTCATGGGAATGGTGAAATTCTGGTCAGACAGCTTCTGGAGGGAAGGGAAGAAATGTATCAGGCGGGAAGGTTTTTCGGGCATACAACAATTTTTCCCGGCTCTTCCATCGGATATCACGTACATCAGAAAGAATCGGAGACCTATTATATTTTGAGCGGAACGGCAAAATTTAATGATAACGGTACGATGAAAATGCTGCATGCGGGCGATATTGCTTTTACTGCGGCGGGAGAAGGACATGGCATCGAAGCCGTGGGAAATGAACCGGTGGAACTGATCGCATTGATTTTGGATGATAAAAGAGATGCGGGAGAGGGAACAAGAGTATAATGGCAGTAACAGTTCAGCATATAAAAATGTGTGATGGGAAAATAGATTCACGTATGGGGCTTGTAGGAAGATAAAGATTCGGGTATAGTTGTTTTATATGGATGAGCAATAAAATTTTCCCGATCCTGTCGGCTTATGAGTGATGCAGTTTCAGGGGATACGGAGAATTTCATTGTCTGAGTGCATCAAAACAAAAACAGGAGGGGCTGCATGAAATATTATCTTGGACTGGACAACGGGGGAACGGCGACAAAGGCGGCGGTCTTTGACGAAAACGGAACGGAGCTGGCGACAGCCGGCATGGACACGGCGATGCTTGTGCCGAGGGCAGGGTTTACCGAGCGGGATATGGATGAGATGTGGGAGGCAAATTGCCAGGTGATCAGGAACGCGCTGGAGAAGGCGAAAGTGAGCGGAGATCAGATCGCCTGCGTGGCTGTCTGCGGCCACGGTAAGGGGCTCTATTTATGGGGAAAGGACGGACGCCCTGTGCGAAACGGTATTATCTCCACGGACAACCGTGCCTGGAATTATCCTGTGAAGTGGAAAAAGGACGGGACGGAGGAGAAAGTTTTTGCCCGTTCCTGCCAGCATATTTTAAGCAGCCAGCCGGTATCGCTGCTGGCGTGGCTGAAAGATAATGAACCGGGAGTGATCGAAAAGACGCAGTGGATCTTTGCCTGCAAGGATTATGTGCGGTTTCGGCTGACGGGGGAAGCGTTTGCGGAACGGACGGATTACTCCGGCTGCAATCTGGTCAATCTCCGCACCGGGGAGTACGATCCGGAACTCCTTGGGCTCTTCGGGCTGTCCGGGTGTATGGAAAAACTTCCGCCCCTTCGCTATTCTACGGATATCTGCGGCTATGTGACGAAGGAGGCCGCGGAAAAGACAGGATTAAAGGAAGGGACGCCGGTGGCGGGCGGTGCTTTCGATATCGATGCCTGTGCGGTGGCGGTGGGCGTTACGGATGAAGAACATCTCTGCATGATAGCGGGTACCTGGAGCATCAATGAATATATCGGAAGAGAACCGGTGACGGATGGAAGCGTGATGATGAATTCCTTTTTCTGTCTGCCGGGGTATTATCTTGTGGAGGAGTGCAGCCCCACTTCGGCGGGGAATAACGAGTGGTTTATGAAAACGCTGCTGCCGGAGCTGCGGGAGGAATGCCAAAAAACCGGAAACAATATTTATGAACAGATGAATCAGTGGGTGGGGGAAATTCCGCCGGAGGAGTTTACGCCAATCTATCTGCCGTTTCTGATGGCAAGCAATGTACACCCTAACGCCTGCGGGAGTTTTGTGGGTATCAGCAACTTCCATACAAGAAAGCACCTTCTCAGGAGCGTGTATGAAGGAGTGACTTTCTGTCACAGGTATCATCTGGAAAAACTGCTTAAGACCAGAAAAGAGCCGCCCAAATCCATCCGGCTTGCGGGAGGTGCGGCGCGCTCGCCCATGTGGACGCAGATGTTTGCGGATGTGATGAAGCTGCCGGTGGAGAGTGTAGAGGTGAATGAGACAGGCGCCTTCGGCTGCGCTTTGATCGGCGCGGTGGCGTGCGGAGATTATAAAGACGTAGGAGAGGCGGCGGATCGTATGTGCAGGATTTCCAAACCGGTGCTTCCTGATCCGGCGCGGTCAGCCGTTTATGATGAGAAATACCGGTTGTACTGTAAGACGATAGAATCTTTAGACGGGCTCTGGGATTCCATACAGGCGTATCGGGATAAACATTGAGAGGAGACGCAGCAGTTTATTCAGTTAAGAATTATCCTACCATGAGGAAAATAAAATGCTCCGTCGCCGCGCTTCCGCTCGATAAAAAGCGCAGCAGACACTAAGCTCGAAAAGACCTCGCTAAGTGCCGGCGCTTTTTAACGGGCTCCTTGAGCATTTTATTTCCCTCACGGAAATTTATTTATTTTATACCAGAAAAATATTTCAGCGTTAAGCCGTCTCATTCGGATCGGATGCTTCGGAATAGGAAATAACCGCATCATTCTTTTTCATAAACAGTAAACCGAAAGAGCCGGGACCGCAGTTGGAGGCTACGGCGGAAGAGGCTTTCTGCAAGTATACCCGTTCAAAAGGACAATATTGCTGCACCAGAGACCGGATATAGCGCAGCTTTTCCTCATTCATGCCGACATATGTGATAAACAGGACGCGGCGGTCAATATTCCTGGAGTTAATCAGCATTTTTTTGACGTAATGTCTGGCAACATGTGTAAAATTGCCGATTGCCATGCCGCTTACGACCATTTTGCTCTGGCGGAGCCGGATGATCGGGTGGAGCAGCAGCGCATCACAGAGAACCTGTATTCGTTTGGGAATCTTTCCCGCCTGACACATCATATGGGTGCTGTCAAGGATGGAAGTAGAGGAAATATAGCGCCTTAAGTCTTTCACGGTAAGGATAATTTCCGCTTTCGGGGCATGCTTTTCCGCCATGGAAGCGGCGTATAAAACGCAGAGCCCCATACCGCCGGAAAGATGCCCGGAATCCAGTACGGTGACGTTCTCAAAGGATTTTGCCGCTTCAAGAGCATTGTGATATCCCTGACCGGCATGCTTTGCCATTGTAATATGAATGACGTTTTGGGCTTCGGTCAGCTTCTGGGCAAAAAATCTTTCATAATCCTCCACTTCCGGCGCCTGGGAGATACATTCTCTTCCGGAAGCCACAAGAGAGAGCAGCTCGTCGGCTTTTAATTCGATGCCGTCCAGGAACCGGCCTTCCTCGGTGCGGATATAGTAAGGGCATACGGAAATGCCGAACTCTTTTATCAGGGATTCCGGCAGGTCGCATACACTGTCGGTTGTAACAATAAGAGAGTGCCGCTGCGCCTGTTCAAAGATAAGCACGTCCTTTGCGATCTCCGCCTGAATACTTTCCTCATTGAGCGTTACCAGTTCTTTTGGCAGGATGCTCAGAACGGCAGCCTCCAACAGAGCGCCGCTGACCGGTTTTGCCAGATAGCCGCTGAAACCCTTCCTTCCGATACAGAAGCTGGTTGTTGCTGCCGGCATTGGCTGTGAGTGCGATCACGGGTACATTCTGGCACAATCCGCCGGGCTGGCTGCGCAGAGCGTGAAGGCATTCGATACCGTCCATTTCCGGCATCAGATGATCCATCAGGATAGCATCATAATGCAGATTCTGTGTCAGCTTCAGGCATTCGGCACCGGAGGAAGCCGTGTCGATCTGAACTTTTGTCTCTGTCAGGAGCTTTCGCACCACTTTCAGGTTCATGTCATTATCGTCTACTACCAGGATATGTGCTTCCGGTGCCTCGAAACTCTGTCTGTAGTGTTCCCCGTCATGTATTTTGGCACGGGATGCCAGTGTGAATGTTCCCAGTTCCTGATCATCCACAATATCCTGCTCCAGCATAACCAGGAAGGTGGAGCCTTTGGTATAGACACTGTTGACGCTGATCTCTCCGCCCATAAGTTCCACAAGCTGGTGGACAATGCTGAGTCCTAAACCGGTGCCTTCGATATGGCGGTTTTTTTCTTCATCCACCCTCTTAAATGCATTAAAGATATAGGGGATATTTTCCTTTTTAACACCAAGCCCGGTGTCCTCCACGGAATACCAGACGCGCACTCTGTTCAGCGTCAGGCGCTCACAGCGGACGGAAAGTGTGATGGAGCCCTGGCTGGTATATTTTACGGCGTTATTGAGCAGATTGATCAGAACCTGCTTGATGCGCACTTCATCGCCGCAGAGCATACTGGGGATCGAGGAGTCCACATGCAGCCGAAAGTCCAGCCCTTTTTCTTTTGCCTTAATCCATATCATATTGACAATTTCGGAAAACAGAGCCCCTGTTTCGTAGGAAACGTTAATAATCTCCATTTTCCCCGACTTGATCTTGGAGATATCCAGAATGTCGTTAATGAGGGTGAGCAGCATTTTACTGGCACCCTGAATATTTCTTGCATTTTCAGCCACATCATCGGAAATATCTCCCCGCAGGATAATCTCGTTTAACCCGATAATCGTGTTGATGGGGGTGCGGATTTCATGGCTCATGCTGGAGAAAAAGTGATTTTCCGCCTTGTTCAGTTCTTCAATCTCTTTTTTCTGCCGTACCGATAATTCGTTTTCCTCTTCATAGAGCTTCTGCAGAAACAGAAGCATGATACTGGTCAGCAGCCCGACTAAAATAACGGAAGTGGCGGAGTCAAAAAAGGAATGGCGCTGTGTATTGGTGGCGACAAGTTCCGGGAAGCGGAAAGCGATGTAATAACAAAGCAGCGTCTCCGCACTGCAGAGCAGGAAAAAGATGCCTTTTCGCCTGCCTTCAAGAGTAATGCTGATATAAATAAAACAGAGCACAAACCACTCGGGCATACCACTGTAAAATCCGCCCGCCGTAAAAAAGCTGAAAGGGAAAAGCAGGAGAAGAAGCACGGAGATCGCCGTGGCTCCTCCGTGAATGCAGTTCTTCCGGATGCTGAATTTTACAATGGATGCTATACATACAAGGCTTGCCGCCAGGATCAGAAGATTGATAAAATTCCTGCCCATGGGAAGGATAATAATCAGCGAGACCATACAAATGCCCGTAACGATGCGGAACATACGCTCTTTCAGGCTGATTCTGTGATCAGAGATCGTTTCGATCCATTTTTTAAACACCTGGTGTTTCCTCCTGTTTTTTATGATAAGGATAAGTTATCCATTTTTCAGGATGTTTCCTGCAGTCCGGCAATGTGTTCGCATACTTTATCATAGAGAGAGAGCAGCAGCGGGTGATTTTGCCGGATATATGCCTCATCCGCTTTTTTACCTGCCAGTTCCAGTGCTTTCGCCTGTTCCGACAGCTTTTCCGCGCCGATGGTCAGCGATGTGCTTTTTAAGGCATGGACCTTGATCGCATAATCCGCCCAGACGGCAGCGTCATACAGGGAGATAATTTCGGCCTTTTTCTCCTCGGCCTGTGAACAAAACATTTCCAGCATTTCCAGATAAAAATCCTCTTCTCCGCCGCAGTAATCCAGCCCCATCTCGATGTTGATGCCGATTTGTGCCAGAGAGTCAAAGGAGAGGGACGGCGGGGCATCGCTGCCGGAGGTATCCGAAGGAGCCGGTTTCGCCAAAGTATCCGAATCGGAGGGGGCTGCCGGAGCATCTGAGGGAGCCGGTTTCGCCGGAGTATCCAAAGCGGAAGATTCCGCCGGAGCGTCCGAAGGTTCCCATTCCCGGGAAGAAACCGGGGATTCGGATGAGGTTTTATACTGAATATGGTTCTTTGGCAGTACTTTGCGCAATACCCGCTCTAAAACGGAGCGTTCAATGGGCTTGGGTATAAATTCCGTGAATCCTTCATGCCGGAACATTTCTCTTGCGCCGCTGACCGTGTTTGCCGTCAGAGCGATAATCGGCAGATCCTGATAGATGCCGTTTTCCATCTCACGGATTTTCCTTAAAGTCTGTACACCGTCAAAACCGGGCATCATATGGTCAAGGAAAACAATGTCGTAGGTAGTATCGGCACATCGCTCTACGGCTTCTCTGCCGCTTAAGCAGGTGTCCACCTGTATTCCGTAGCTGCCTAAAACTCCTTTTGCAACGACCAGGTTCATCTCTTCGTCATCCACCGCAAGAACACGGACTCCCGTACAGGAAAAAGGCTTGCGGCCTGCGGCCTGTGCTTCATCAAAGTCATTTTTCGTCGCTTCCCCATTTAAAAGGTTCACCACGGAAAGGGCAAAGAACGGTTTGCGGATCAGCAGCATCTTACTGTCTTTATCCGGTATAAAATCTCTTTCCGCGATCACTATGATCCGGATGGAGGCGTCAAGTTCTTCATAATAAGAGCGGTTCTCTTCATATTCGGACTGGGCAATAAATATATGAGTCAGCGCGTAGCTGCGCATCAGCTTCTGCAGCCCTTCCAGGTTGTGTGCCTGGTGCCCCTGAATACCAAGTCCCTCCATCATATGCCGCAGCATATCGTCATAGTATCTGCGCACTTCATCGCTGCCGTATCTTTCCGGGCGGAAATAGCATGCGACACAAAGCTGTTCCGCATGGGAAACAACCATGGAAGGCGTATCATCCTCCACACCCTGGGGGATGACAATATGGACCTGGAGGCCTTCCTGTCCCTTGCTGTCAAAATGGATAAAACCGCCCATGGCATGAAGCAGTCCCCGGGCAATGGGAAGCCCCAGCCCCAGTCCGCCTGCAAAGCGGCTGCTTCCCGAATCGGCCTGATAGAAATCATCGCATATTTTGGTAAGCTGAGAGCCGGTCATACCGATTCCGGTATCATACATATCAATGGTAAGATTGACACCGTAGCTTTCCTTTCTGAAACCGACGCAGATGTTGATGCCTCCCTCCTCCGTAAATTTGATGGAATTTTCCATCAGAATTTTCAGAACATGGGAGATTTTTTCGGCGTCTCCGATCAGGACAGCCGGTATCCGGGGATCAATATCAAACACCATTTCCAACTGATGGCGGTTGCTCTGCATGGCGGTCATGGTAATCACGTCATTCAGGAGGGAAGTGATCATATACGGTTCCCATGCGGGAGTCAGCGTACCTTCCACGATCTCCGTATAGTCCAGCATATTATTAATCTGGTTTGAGAGACGCTTGCCCGCCAGTTGTATGGAGTGCATATCTTCCCGAACTTCCGGGGAGATGTCTTTTTCTAGTATGACTTCGCTGATCCCCAGCACCATATTGATGGGGGTTCTGAGTTCGTGGGACACGTTGGATAAAAATTCGGCGTTCTGCCGCCCGGCGGTCTCCAGTTCCGTAAGCATATCCGTCTGCTTTTTCTGATCATCCAGTCTTTTGTTGATCCGGTATATGGCTATTGCCATGGCGCCCGCCACAACGGTAGAGCCGAACCCCAGCCGTGCCAGGTTTTGCGGGCTCATAATATAAGTGATGGTGCGTAAAATAAAAAAATGGTACAGTAATTCCAGCAGATACAGACCGACTGTCATATAGAGCAGGATCTTTTTGTCAAACATGGAAAATACCAAAAGCAGCATACAGGCTACGGCAGGGATGTCGTAGAGGATAATATTATGTACGCCAAAGAAAAAAAAGCCGACCATCAACAGGCCTGCGCATAAAGCCTCATAAAATGATTCGGTACCGATTCTCCCGATATGGAGAATCCATACAAGGGAATTGCCGGTCACAATAATGGGAACCATCCATGGTTCCCAGGACATGGCAATGGTAATCAGCATCAGCATGACGCCGAATATGGTAACAATACCTGCCAGAAGCAGGTGTATGCTTGTTTGTCCTTTTGCTCTCATGCCTTCTCCAATCCCAGTGCAACCCGTTTTAACAGTTCCTGGGGAGGAAAGGGTTTTTTCAGGTAATTGACAGCCCCCAGCTTTATCGCATTTCGTACATCGTCTTCATCCCCGGACGCCGTTAAGAAAATAACGGGAACATCAGTGGAAGACTCTTTCATACGTTTAAACGTTTCAATTCCGTCCATTTCCGGCATTGCGATATCAAGGAGGATCAGGTCGATATTTTTGCCTTTGATCTGATCAAGCGCTTCCTTTCCCGAGCCGGCAAGAATAACTTCATATTCCGCTTTTAAAATTCTCTCTGCCCTTCTTAAATTCATGGTATCGTCATCTACGACTAAAATCCGTTTTTGCATGGTTGCCTCCTTATCTTCAAGGGAAATCTGATGGATTCCCACAAAGTTTATTTTAAAATAGGAATGTGATAAAGTCAACAGTTACAGGTGTTATGTCATGGTTGGGATTGAGCCGGGGATGTGGCGGTATTTGACACAAAATAATATATAGTTTATATTAATAAATTTATAAAACGCTTAAGAGCATAAAACGAACTTTATTTTCGGAATTATGCCCCGCTGAACATGAGGAAATAAATAGACCTTGTGCGGGAGAGGCATATATTTTAAAATATAGCTATAAAAGCAGGATTTAGTGAGAGGAGGGATTAAAATGCCAATGTCAAAAAAAGAGATGCAAAGGCAATGGGAAGAAAAAACAGCACAGATGCGGAATATTATGAAAAATCGAGATTGGAACGCGCTGTTTGCTATGGAAGGGAATGATGATTTTTCATGGACGTTAGAACAAATGTTGTGGTCTTTCGTAACGAATAGAGCGGATGAGAATTTGGATATATCTAACCTGAGTCATGCGCAAAAGGTACTTTTTTTGGTACTGGAACTGGAGAGCGCGACGCAGGCTGATTCATTGCCCAATTTTTTTGAGGAGGGGTTTGCGATTTATGGCCGTGAAGCAGTACAGGCATTGGAAGAAGTAGGAGCATCTCAATGTGCTGCCGCTCTTAATGCCGTAGTTGATACTTTGCCGAACGGTATTTATCCAAAAGGAGATCAAGAATTTTGGGATTCTATTATGTCAGGAAAAAATTCTGATATATGGGACAAGGCAGATCGTACTTTAATGGATTATGCGGATGGATGGTTTCCCGATTTGTGCCGTACTTATGCAGAGGCACATCGAGATGCGGTTCAAGCAGGTTGACATCTTCCGGTTCACGGTATGGTCTCATAACTGACAGCTTAGAAGGCTCGAACGCTCTGTGAAAATGCCTTAAATGCAGTAAAATGATGGGTTTCAGCGAATAATTCCATAGCAGAATTGCAGTCTCAAATGGATGCACTGACAGCAGAGAAAGATGAGATGTCAGCTAAGTTGGAAATGCTCTATAAATATAGAAGCTGTAGATGAGACCATGTATACCATAGCAGATGCAGATATTTATGATGATCTGTATGGTGAGGCATTAGGCAGTGAACCAACAGGCAATATTCCTGCTGGACAGGAAATAAAAATCACAGGAAAAAGTGTTGTGAATGATTGGTATGAAATAGAGATGGATGGAAAGAAACAATATATAAGTGCGAAGTTAGTCTCCCAAACAAAACCACAGCCACAACAAAGTAGTGGTAACAGTGGCAATGGTAACAATAGTACAGGTAACACTCAAAATACTACACCGGTTGAATCTCAGCAACCAAGCAGTGATGATGGTGGAGCAGTGGCTGGAGATCCGGCACCTGGCGGCGGAGTATATCAAGATGCCGGTGCATTAGACTGGACTCCTGGTAGTGCAGGTGAAGAAGGCTGGCACTAAGATTACTAAAAAAGTGGTTAAATACGGAGGCAAGACTTTTAAAAGTTTTGATATTGGACAAAAAAATACATATATAAGTATACTAAAAAATATCATAGTTTATCTGAATATAAGGAGAAAAGCATGAGATATAAAAAATTATTTACATCAGCATTACTCATAGCAACAAGTCTGTTTTTGTTTACAGGTTGTGGAGAGAAAGCAGAGCCGGTAAGTGCAGAGCCTACAGAGACAATAAACGAAGTTGACACAGAAGAAAGTTTAGAAAGCACAGAACCATCACCCTCCTCCACTGTCGAACCTACGGAAGAACCAGTTGAGGAAAGTTCGGAAAATGAGATTGATACACCAGAGACAGAAGAAAATACAGAGAATACAAGTGAATCAACAGGAATAGAAATTGTTGAAGAACTTGATTTGCAAATGTACGTTAAGACTTCTGCAAATGCAAGAAGTGGTGACAGTACAGATTATGAAGTAGTGATAACATTCAGCGCAAATACGGAATTGCATGTAACAGGCAGAACTGCTAACGACTGGTATAGAATAGAACGGTCTGAAGGTGATGTTTATATCAGTGGTAAGTTATTAAGTACGGAAAAAGCTGTCATACAACAGCAGTCAACAGGTGGAAATAATCAACAAACAAATGATAATGTGCAACAGCCACCGGCACAAAATCCGGAACCAGATTTGAATGTTGGGGATGTCATGGGAACGAATGAGTCTGGTGCTAATGATATGATATACGGCGGAGAAGTGGATACATCAGGTTTTTATTAAGATTACATCGGGGGATTTTGATAAAATAGATTTGCCACGACCGGACTGGTTTATGGATGAGTTAAAAATAGTGAAGATGATTACTTTTTCAGTCCGGATAAAAGCAAAAACCCTGAAAACCGCGTATTTACACCATTCTCAGGACATAAAAAAATGGAAGCAAGGAGGCTCGAACTCCTGACCTTTCGCGTGTGAGGCGAA
>OFHA01002096.1_pt1 | contig 12235 bp, 9 predicted proteins | sample 1521891 | NCBI WGS metagenome assembly OFHA01 (sample SAMEA3504089, study PRJEB24116) | mouse gut metagenome | biome: mouse gut; feature: mouse-associated habitat; material: faeces | place: Denmark | collected 2011 | reverse complement strand
TTAATTATTTCTGGTGCAGCCATCGGTTTTGTTGCTGCTCTTGTCGTGGCCGGTCTGGCTGCAAACGCACTTAACAAGTTTCTGACTCATGTTTCTGATATTGCAGACGGTTCTATTTCCTTAGAAAGCCTGGAGCTGCCAATCGGCCAGAAAAGCAAAAAAATGAATGAAATCATGCAGTTTGTAAATGAAATTGCTGTTTCGTATGCAAAAGTAATTTCATCCATTGAGAATGCAACTGCCGAACTTGGTGATGTAACGAAAAGCTTTAACAATCTGTTTAATGAAATGGCAGACTCGGAAGAAGACATGAGCAGCAGTGTAAATGCCATTTCTGAAAATATTATTTTACAGGCTGACCGTATGCAGCTGATTACAACAGATCTGGATGATATCAGCAGTGAAATTAATCACATTTCTGAAAATGTAGCTGCTTTATCCAGCAGTGCCGGCCGTATGCAGGAGTGTAATCAATCTGTAGTAGCCTATATTACAGAATTGATCAAGCTGAACAATGAAAACAGCGAATCTATAGAAAAAGTGCGCAGCCAGACAGAACTGACAAATGAATCGGCAATGAATATACGTACCGCGACAGAAATTATCGCAAGCATCTCAAGCCAGACAAATCTGCTTGCCTTAAATGCAAGCATAGAAGCTGCACGGGCAGGAGAAGCTGGAAAAGGATTTGCAGTTGTTGCAGAAGAAATACGCAAGTTAGCTGACCAGTCAAGGGCCTCTACAGAGCAGATCAATAAAAGTGTGAATGAATTGATCGACAATGCACAGTTTAGTGTGGAAGTAACGCAGAAAGTAACTGCAGCATTTGCAGAACAGACTGAGAAAATTCATTATACCAGCAGCTTATTTGATTCCCTGCGCTCAGAAGTCATTAAAGTAGCCGGAGCAATTGACGGCATTGAATCAGACGTCACCAGCCTAAACAGCAATAAAGATTCTATTCTGTCTGAAGCAGCAGAAGTGGCAGATTTTTCAAATCAAAATCAGGAAAATGCTAAGACGACTCTTGAAAATGTATATAGTTTTGAAAAAATCATTGCAGACTGCCGGACTGCTACAGAACATATTTCATCAGTATCCAATCAGCTGATACATAACATAAATAAATTGAGCAGCTAATTTAAGTCCCTCGGGCAGCACTGCCTGAGGGATTTTTGTGTCTATAAAATAAAATTATAATCTTATTATTATAGTATAAAGCGCTGCCCGCTCTTGCGCCACAATTTGTTTTCTGGTATAATAAGCTGATTTAGAGGCTTTCGCAGGGCCAGAAGAATTACGAAAGGTAAGCATAAAATGGATCACCATACAAATAATTGTCAAATCTTATGGGAACTGACGCCGCAGCATACTGCCAGGCTTCTGCGTATCTACGGCTGTACGCCGTCCGCATCGGTTCCTGATTTTATCGGCGGATATCCTGTCACTGAGCTTGGCAGCTACTGTTTTGCCAAAGACTGCAGGCTGCCGCAGCAGTATGAGACATATGAGGCTTCTGGCGGCAGATCTTATGCTGTCACAGAACTAAGCGGCAACTATATTGAATCTGTATTTCTGCCGGATTCGTTAGTTAAAATCCATGACTATGCATTTTATAACTGCAGAAACCTAAAGCAGATCCGCTTTGGAAATCATCTTACCTGGATCGGCAGTGATGCATTTATGAACTGCCATCAGCTGCAGCAGCTTTATATAAGATGTTCTGTATCTGATAAAACCTGCCTGCGTCAAATACTTGCACAGATTTCATGGGATGCAGAGGTTTCTTTTATCGGATTTTCTTCCGGTTTCTGCCAGAATCCTGTCCCAGAGTCTGTTATTTTTTATCCTGAATATTCCGAGCTTTATGACGAAATTACGCCTGCACATGTGTTTGGGCGTTCAATTGACGGGGAAGGATTTCGTGCCAGGCAGGCATTCCGGGATGGCATTGTGGATTTTAGCCAGTATGATAAAATTTTTCCAAAAGCAAGCGCCGAAGAATCTGCACTGACTGTATGCCGCCTGGCATTCTGCCGGCTGCAATATCCTGCCGGCTTATCAGACAGCATGCGCGGGCAGTATGAAACCTATCTTTTGCATCATGGAACCGTTCTTTGCAAATACCTGATTCAGAACCGGCAGCTGGAACAGCTTCATTTTCTCTTTCAGAAAAAACTGCTATCGCTTCCATCTGTTGCAGACTGTCTCTCACTGGCAGTACAGTCTGGCTGGAGTGAGGGCAGCACCAGCATCCTGCACTGGAAGCAATGCTATTACCCGGAAAAGAAACGCAGCCGGTATGTTTTTGATGATTTCAATTAAAGACACAAATAGAAATACGCATAGAAAAACAGAAAAGAACAGAAAGGAAACATCATGCAGCATATCAAAACGCAGGAAGAATGGGAAATTGAAATGTCCCTGAAAATCCTGGAATTTATCAAAAACGAACTGTATCTGGATATGCGTTTTTTTCATCTTGCACTTTCATCCCTGAGTCCGAAACCGGACGCATCCTTACAGGCGTTTGCGTCAGACGGAACGGTTATCCGTTATGCCCCGTTACATCTGATGCAGGTATTTCAGAAAAATTCCCGTTTTTTAAACCGTGCCTATCTGCACAGTGTCCTGCACTGTGTGTTTTCCCACTTGTGGACAGCCGGAAACCGCAGCCGCAGTCTTTGGAATATTTCCTGTGACATTGCAGCGGAATATACGATTGACCATATGGAAATTCCGTCTGTCAGACGCATTTTAACCTGGCTGCGAAAAAAAACATATGAAACTCTGGAAGCCGAAATCCAGTATCTTTCTGCCCCGGCCATTTACCGTTTTCTTTGTGAAATGGATGCGGAGCAGATACCGCTTCTGGCAGCAGAATTTTATACCGATGACCACCGCTTCTGGCCAGAGTCAAAACAGCCGGATAAAGCAGCCGAACAGGCCAGAAACCAGTGGGAAAAAATTGCAAGGCAGACCCGCATGCAGCAGGAAATGCACCGCGAAGACCCGTCCGAAACAGAACGCCTGTTTGCAATGCAGATTAAGGCAGGCCGCAGCAGGCGCAATTACCGGGACTTTTTAAAAAAATTCACCATGCTGCGCGAAGAAATGCATTGCAGCCCCGACGAATTCGACCTGAATTTTTATACCTACGGCCTGCAGCTCTATGGAAACATGCCGCTGATAGAACCGGTAGAAACAAGGGAAATCAAAAAAATACAGGAATTTGTCATTGTCATAGATACAAGCGCTTCTACGAGCGGCGAACTGGTCAGAAATTTTCTGCGCGAAACCTTCCAGATTTTACACCAGCGTGATTACTTCTTTTCTTCCTGTAAAATCCGGATTCTGCAATGCGATGACCGCGTACGCATGTACCAGGAAATTACGGATTTTGAACAGTCCGAAGCATTCCTTGCGCAGTTTACCATTACAGGCGGGGGCGGTACCAGTTTTGTCCCTGCATTTGCTTATGTCCATGAATTATTAGAGCAGGGTGTTTTTCATCATCTGGGGGGATTACTGTATTTTACAGATGGAAAAGGAACTTATCCGAAAAAACGCCCGCCTTATCCGGCTGCATTTTTATTTTTAGGGGATTTCATCGAATCCGATGTCCCGCCGTGGGCCATGCGCCTGAAACTGGAACCGGAAGAATTTCTATTAAAACAAAAACATTATGGGAGGAACTAATGAATATCAGACAGGCAAAAGAAGAAATCCTGCATACCGTACAGGCATATCTTCTCAAAGATGAAACTGGCAGATACCATATCCCAGTTAACCGGCAGCGCCCGATTCTTCTGATAGGGCCGCCAGGCATTGGAAAAACACAGATTATGGAACAGATTGCAAGGGAATGCCGGATTGGCCTTGTGTCCTACACGATTACACATCATACGAGACAGAGTGCTGTCGGGCTTCCTTATATCCGGGAAAAAACATACGGCTGCCGGACACAGTCTGTTACCGAATACACCATGAGTGAAATTATTGCAAGCATTTATGATAAGATGCAGTGCAGCGGCCTGAACGAAGGTATCCTGTTTATTGATGAAATCAATTGTGTTTCCGAAACACTGGCTCCGGCGATGCTGCAGTTTTTGCAGAACAAAACCTTTGGCAGCCATGCAGTTCCAGAAGGATGGATAATCGCTGCTGCCGGAAATCCGCCGGAGTATAACAAATCCGTGCGTGATTTCGACATGGTCACACTCGACCGCGTGCGCTGCATGAATGTAGAGCCGGATTTCCCGATATGGAAAGAGTATGCAAAAAATGAACACATGCATCCTGCCATTCTCAGCTATCTGGAGCTGCACCCGGGCCACTTTTACCGTGCAGAGGCAGATGTGGACGGGCTGAAATTTGTAACTGCACGCGGCTGGGAAGATTTAAGCCATCTGATGAAAATATATGAAAAGCTGGACATTCCCGTGGATGAAAATACCGTCTCGGAATTTGTGCGCCATGAAGAAACCGCAATGGATGCAGCTGCTTACTTTGCGCTTTTCCATAAATACCAGGATGATTACGGCATTCTGGAAATACTTTCCGGGAACGTGCGGCCACAGGTATATGCCCGCATCAGCCAGGCCGCTTTTGATGAACGGCTCAGTGTTGTAAACCTTCTGTCAGAAGGCCTGTCCGGCTTTTTCACGGAAGCAGCACAGGAAACCGAACGCACAGAACTGTGGTATGCATTTTTAAAAGAATACCGCAGCCAGCTGTCTGATGCGAAAGATGCCGGCATCTGTTACGTCAGGCTTATCCGGAATCAGGAAGAACAGCTGAAACGAGAGCAGGAAGGAAACCTGTTAAGCCGTTCCATGCAGAAAAACCGGGAATGGCTGCTTATACAGATAAAAAATGCTGCACCGGAAAACGGCTGCACTCCGCAGGCTGCTTTTGCAGAAGCAAAAAAAGGCTTTGACATTCAGCAGGAATACCTGCAGCAAAAAGAACGTGCGGCAGAGCTTGCACTCGAGCATGCTTTTGATTTTATGGAACAGGCTTTTACAGGCACACAGGAAATGGTTGTTTTTATTACGGATCTTGCCACCAGCATGGAATCCTCCGCTTTTCTGGCTGAACATCCATGCAGGCGTTATGACCAGTATAATGAACAGCTATTAATTGGCACCCGCCGGGAACATCTTTTATCCGAACTTGCCAGGGATATTGAACAGTTTACATAAGATATAGAAAGGAAACCAATATGAAGCATACATTATATCTGGAATGCACACATGGAATCAGCGGAGACATGACTGCTGCCGCACTGCTGGATTTAGGTGCCAGCCGCCAGGTTCTGGAACAGGCACTAAACAGCCTTCCACTGGAAGGTTTTGCTTTTAAAATCAGTACCGTACAGAAAGCCGGACTGCGTGCATGTGATTTTGAAGTCGTTCTTGCACAGGAAAACCATGACCACAATATGGAATACCTGCATGGCAGCACCGTCCAAAAAACGGAAACTATACCGGAACACAGCCATGCCGGACACACACACCATGCGCACCGACACCTCAGTGATATTAACACCATCCTTGATCAGGCATGCATGACTGATACTGCCAAAAAAACTGCCCGCAGGATTTTTGAAATATTAGGAAGGGCAGAAGCAAAGGCACATGGAACTTCGCTGGAAGAAGTCCACTTTCATGAAGTCGGAGCTGCAGATTCTATTGCTGACATTGCTGCTGTGGCAGTCTGCCTTGATAACCTGCAGATATCAGATGTCATTATCCCGGCATTGCACGAAGGCTGCGGCACAATCCGCTGCCAGCATGGAATCCTTCCAGTTCCAGTTCCTGCCACTGCAAACATTATTACAGAGCATCACATACCGTTAAAACTGACCGGTATCCAGGGTGAATTTGTAACACCGACTGGAGCTGCCATTGCCGCAGCCATCCGAACCAGCGGGCAGCTCCCGGAACAGTTTCAGATTACCCGTATCGGCATTGGTGCCGGAAAACGCACCTATGAACGCCCAAGCATTCTGCGGGCCATGCTGATTGAAACCCCGGAACCAGACAGCAGTCTTTCGGAAGATGCGATTTATAAGCTGGAAACAAATATCGATGACTGTACCGGAGAAGCCATGGGCTATGTACTGGAACGCCTGATGAATGCCGGTGCAAAGGATGTTCATTATTTTCCGGTATTTATGAAAAAAAACCGCCCGGCTTACCAGCTGAATGTGCTGTGCCAGGAAGCAGACATTCCAAAACTAGAACAGCTTATATTCAGCCAGACTACAACTATCGGAATCCGACGGCAGCGCATGGCCCGTTCCATCCTGCCGCGCAGCATTCAGGATTTCCAGACAGAATACGGTCTAGTCCAGGCTAAAATCTGTGAAACTTCCAGCGGAACCCGCATTTACCCGGAATATGAGTCCGTTGCCAGAATCTGCAGGGAAACAGGCGAATCTTATGATGAAATACATCGTAAACTGCAGGCAATCTGCTGCCGACAATTATCCGGAACTGCAGGCAATTTTTCACAAGAATCAAACGGTTCTTATAGGGAATAATCACGAAATCGCGCCATACTGCATAAAAAGTGTTTACATAGTCAAAAATAAACTGGTAGAATAAATTAACACCAATATTTTCATATTTCATTCTCAAAGAAAGGAAGGATGGCTTATGTTTCAGAAAAATGATTATGTAATCTATGGAAGCAATGGCGTCTGCATGGTCAAAGACATTGGCCCGCTGGACATTCCCGGCGTGCCGGCAGAACGGATTTATTACACGCTTGTGCCGCGTTACACAAAAGACAGCCAGATTTTTACTCCGGTAGACAGCACAAAAGCAGTCATGCGGCCGTTAATCTGCCGGGAAGATGTCATGCAGCTGATAGAAGAACTCCCGGACATCGAACCGCTGTGGGTAACGGACGAAAAACAGCGCGAAACCCAGTACAAGGAAACACTGCGTACCTGTGACTGCCGTGAGCTGCTGCGCATTATAAAGACGATTTACAAGCGGATGCAGGAGCGGATTGCAGAGGGGAAAAAAGTGACTGCTTCCGATGAACGGTATTTCCATATGGCAGAAGAAAGCCTGTACGGAGAATTTGCCATTGCACTTGGAATTGAACGTGAAGAAGTAAAAGATTTCATTGCCGGAAAAACCGGACAGGCCCGGGAAATGCAGGCAGTATGAACGCATTTTAAAAACAGCATTATGATTCAGAAAGCCAGCTGTGTATGGAACAGTACATACATTGCTGGCTTTTTGGGAAGCATCCATGCGAAACACAGAATTTACAGCAGAATGACAGATTTGTGCTTTAACAGCCTGGCACCATTAACAATCAGCAGAACGCCTGACGCAACGCCGGTCACCAGAATGCAGATGCCAAGCACAAGACCGGAAACAGCTGCAGCATTAATGGATTTGTACAGTTTTTCATTCATGGGATAAGCCCTCCTTATAAGTTTTCCATATCTTTATTTTATCATACAACGCCAAAACAATTCAATGAAATTCCATTTTTTTCAAGAAAATGATTTGCCCTGTAACTGCCATGCGTGTATAATAGAATGGTACCTGGCATATGCAGAAAACACCCGTCATAAATGCCAGGATATGGAAAGGAGAACTGCATTGAATAGAAAAGAAATTAATGAAATTAAAAAAAGATTTAAAAAAGAATCATGCACGTTTACAAGAATATGCGGATGTTATGTAAATGGAGAACATGCACAGGTTACCCAATTCGGAAAAACTTTTTTAAACCTCGACGAAGAAGAACTTTTCAAATATCTGGATATTGCAAAAAAAGTTTTATCCGGCACAGAAGGAAACAATCTGCTGGAACTGGAATTCCCGCTTGAAGAAGAAGAAGCGGGCGGACGCCAGCAGTTTTTGCTGGGCCTTCGCGAAAGCAGGCTGAAAAACGAAGACCTTTTGAACCGTTTTTATGATTTAATTATCGAACATTACAGTTATGCCGGAAATTACCTGATACTGCTGTTTCATGATGCATATGATGTGCCCGTCAGGACAAAAGACCGCAGAAGCCTGGATGAATCAGAGGAAATATATGAATACCTGCTTTGTGCCATCTGCCCCGTAACACTTTCCAAACCGGGCCTCGGTTATCTCGAAGAATCCAACGAAATCGGCCTTCGCCTGCGTGACTGGATTGTCGGGGTACCGGATGCCGGTTTTGTATTTCCGGCATTTACCGAACGCAGCACTGATATCCATGCCACACTTTTTTACGCAAAAAACCCAAAAGAACCGCCGCTGGAACTGGCAGAAGGCGTGCTCGGCTGCAGCCGGAAAATGACAGCAGCTGAACAGAAAGAAGTGTTCCGCCTGATTCTGGAAGATACGCTCGGCCCGGACTGCAGTTATGAAACCGTTAAGGATATTCATGACAACATCCAGGAACGGATTTCCGAAAATGCCGCACTGCATGACCAGAAGGAAGAAGCAGAGCCAGTAGAACTGACGAAAGAAACCATCAAAGAAATTTTGAATGCCAGCGGCGTTCCTGAAGAAAAAGTTTCACAGGCAGAACGTGCCTATGATGAAAAAGCCGGGGATGCAAAACTCTATGCTGACCATGTCGTTGACAAGCGCAGGTTTGAAGTCAAAACGTATGATGTTGTCCTGCATGTAAAACCGGAAAAGGCATCCCAGATAAAATCCCAGATTATCGACGGGCAAAAATGCCTGGTCATTCCTATGGATGCAAATGAAAACATTAATGTAAATGGCATCCAGACAACGGTATAGTCGGATAAGAGGGATTTATCGATATGGCACTGATTGGAAAAAACAACCATGAATCGGTACTCCGGGAAGACGCTTCGCTGTTTCAGGTCCAGGAAACGAAAACGGAAAAGCAGAAGTGGAAAGAAATGAGCTGGAAACAGAAGCTGCAGTATTTCAGGGATTATTATTTCTTCAAATGCCTGCTATGCTGTTTTGCCGCTGTGCTTGTTTTTTCTTTTGTCTGGAATGCCCTGAAGCCGAAGAAAGAACAGGTCCTGTCTGCCGCTGTTGTCCACAATTTCCTGGCTCCGGAAGAAAAAACTAAGCTCGAACAGCATATTTCAAAACTTCTGATTACAGATATGGAAAAACAGGAACTGCGCATTAATGATTCATTTCCAGACGGATATGAAACCGATACAAAACTGACTGCATACATAAGCGCGCGGGAAGTGGACCTTATTATTACAACCGAAACAAAATTCCGGGAGCTCGCCCGAACAGGCTGTTTTGAAAACCTGGAAGAAACCATGCCGGAATTTTCAGAAAAAAATAAAAGCTTTTTATTTTATGCCGAAGGTTATCTGGAAGAATCTGACATTCAGCAGGAAGACGCCAGTGAAACCTGTAACGCTTATGGCATAAGCCTGGGAGAATCAGATTTATTTTCCGGCATCTGGCACGCCGGAAAACCCGCAGTTGCCGGCATCATACAAGGCAGCAGGAATAAGGAAAATGCCAGAAGGACACTGGAAGAACTGTTTTTTCAATAATACAGGTATTTACCTGGCATTTTTTTAGAATCTTACCACCATGCCGAAAACTGTTATACAAATCTTACCGCTGTACCAGGAACTGTCGTACAGAATACAGGACAGGATATTATAAACCTGAAATTTTCTTTATGCAGTACGATAATTCCTGTATGCAGCGGTTTTTATCAGAATTTACAGCCATAACTATTCGCAAAACTATCCTTTTGCGAATAAATATGTACATTACGGCTGCATGCCTTCCCCGCTCATTTTTTCCAGAAGACTGGCAATTTCCTTCTGGAATTGAGGATTTTCTGCCATCATGCTCTGCAGTTCTTCCACAGAAATTTTCTTTGCCTTGTTTTCCGTTTTCGGTTCCAGTTTTTTTTCTTTCTGCAAATCCCTGGATTCGGCCTGTTCCCGGTTCAGCAGGCTGCGTTCCAGTTCCTCATAATTGTAATTTCTCTGCGGAAAAGAACTCTGCATATTATTTCCAGCTTCCCCGTTTTCCGGCTGACGATTCTGGCCTGGCTGGTTATATCCGTTTTTCATAAAATAGCATGCCAGCCCCACCCTGCTATCGCACCTGGTATGGTCTACAATATCCAGGGCTTCATTTACAAACAGTTCATCACGCTTATATTTCTTTGCCATTGACAGAATATCACGTACTTCCCCGTCCAGATAACCGCGTTTTTTTACATTTGTATGCTGTCTTGTTATTTCATAAAATACAGCATCTGCGACCACTTTGGAATTCGGACTCAGCTGTGTAACGTGGAAGGTCAGGCTAATGACACCTTTCTGGCCAGATTTTAATTTCCCCCTGTTTTCTTCATATTCAAAATAAATATCCGTGCTTCCGTTTATCTGTTCCATGGACGGTTTAATCACATATCGTTTGAAATCTGTATATTTATACGATTTCGGACAATCAAGCATCCGCAGAAGCTCCTCAATTGCAATCGTAAATACCCCGGTTTCCAGTTCTGGATTTTTCAGATTCCAGTTTTTCCGGTCCTGAAACAGGTAATAAAGCCTTTTCGCATATTTATTGCTCAGGTTGATTGCATACCGGATGGAATAATAAGCCCCGCGCCTGGATTCGACAATCATCCGCTTTAAATCGTCATCCATTTTAAAATCGATATGGCTGTTTTCTTCATCCCTGGCACGGACATATGTAATCTTGGAAAACCATGGATAAAATATGGATGTATCTTCATCTTTTTTCAGTTTAAACCCCTTTCCTTCCAAAGACTCCACCGCCTGCTTTAAAAAACGGTATGCATGAGATTTATCCTCGATATTATAATACTCTTTTACATCAGCGACCCTTATGGAGTATTCTTTGCGGTCCACCTCATCGTCTATCATGCCGAATGCAATGTCCATAATATCATTCTGCCTTCTGTCCAGGTTATATCTGGCTTCTACTATGCTTTGGGGCCGGAATGCTACTTCATTTCCCCCTTTCTTCCGTATTTTCTTTTTTTGATTCTGCGCTGACTCTGATTTCTTCGCCATAACTCCTCCATTTCCTATGATTTCTGCTTTATCTGCCTTCAGGAAAATATCATTTATTATACTTTGAACAATTTAACTAATGCTAAACTGTTCTGCGCATTTCGCTTCTTAAAACGAACATAACGGACATAAGAGCATTTTCCTTTCTGATTTTTCTGTATGAAATCATTTTGTATATTGGTTTATTAGTACAGCCATTTTCTCCTATCTTATGCCGTACTGAACCTTATTTTTATTTTATAAAACTGCATGCATTCCAGAATTTATATATGCAGCCAGTTTCTCTCACCTTTTATCAGACAGATACAGTCTTTTAGCTTTTACATGCCTGCTTGCCACAGAAGTTTTTATAATTTCAATTTCTTTTTAACTAATTTACACAATATTTAGCAGCCAGTTTCTCTTAGCTTACAGCCTTTCTTGTCTTAGAGCATGTTTAAAAAATACTTTCGTACTTTTTCAGCGTATATGCAGCATTTACAGCAAGATTCTCTTAGCTTATTATTCAGGTTTTTCGGGATTTAACCGCAGTTTTCTCTTATCTTTACTGATATATCTTCCCGATTTCATCAAAATTGCATATTTCTTTACTAACCGCACAGCTTCTGACAAAAAACAGCAGATTTCTCTTACCTATTTTTTCTTTTACTATCGCTAATCTGCATTTTCTACGTATCAATTACTGTCAGGCTCAAAAACATCTATATAAAATCTCTTTATTATCAATTTATATCCTGTTTTTTCATTAACTGCCGCTATTTTCTCTTAGCTTAAGGCTGAATATTGTTAAGATTTGTCGTAAAATCATTATTTTTTCTACATTTCTGCTCTATTTACAGCCATTCTCTCTCAGCTTATTTTCTATCTTACCGCCGCTTGCTCTTAGCTTCTGTCCTTCATGCCTCTGTTATTCCCCGTTTTTTCCATTTTCCAGCCGTTTCTCCTGACTTATCCAGCTTTCTGGCATATATTCCACTAACCTGCCTTATATACCGCTGGTTTTTTCTCTGCCTGCAGCACTGCTTTCTTCTGTTTTAATATTTTTCTATTCACACCTATCCTCTCTCTGCTTTCTTTATACTTCTGGCTGCTATGTTCTCATATATCTGCGCCCTTTTAACCGCCAATTGCTCTCTGCTTTTTTATGTTTGTACCGCTGTCTTCTCCTGGCTTTGTATGATACATCAACTTTCATTATCTCACAGT